>ENA-OQJC01000007-OQJC01000007.1-human-gut-metagenome-genome-assembly--contig:-NODE-7-length-48221-cov-3.804175_pt1 | contig 48221 bp, 43 predicted proteins | sample MGYA00242600_ERZ504766 | MGnify/ENA primary metagenome ERZ504766 (study PRJEB26092, sample SAMD00036364) | human gut metagenome | host: Homo sapiens | study: EMG produced TPA metagenomics assembly of the...
AATTCAGTGGCGGATATATTAGCGAGCTTGTTCATGTCCATGGGTATATAGATGATCTCATAATGGGTGTCAATGATGAGACACAAATCGCAAATAAGGCTTTCGCTGAAAATTTGGATGTTATTGAGGGAATAATTAAGCCTGTACAAAATCAAATTATTCGGATGAACTATGATGAACGTGCACAAAACTAATAAAGAACAGCACAATTGTTTGCATTTATGGAATGTCTGTTGGTTCTACGGACAAGAAGTGGTGGAAATTGATTATGGAGTGGTTGCAGGAAAATTCAGCGAGGCATTTGATTGTGTTAAGTCATGAGGCTGGTTCACAGACAGTGTTTCAATGGAACCGCACTGTGAAGAGAATTCGGAGAAATCTTTTTACATATGGAGAAGTTTCAGATGACAAGAAAAAGCCACTGGAAAGTCAAATTCATATTCAAACAAATCACGACATTTTTTCGATGAATCTGGTGAAATCGCAACAGTTGGGAGGACAGCCTCAAACAATGGAAGATAGTAAGGATATAACCGAACGGGTTCGTTCCGAGATAGAAAAAATGACCGCAACTGATGCAGAAGTGTCAGAAATGCTGGATGAAGTCTTTAATTAAGTGCTCGATTTACTATTGAAAGGAGCCCTCCCCATGTCCAACTTCTCCTATCTCTCCACCCGCCCCGAATATTCCCTCTTTGCCAATTCTGCCATCGAGGCTGAGAAAGTGTTCTCCACCTCCCCGGCGATGTGCGCGGTGGGGTGCCGGAAGGCGTTGGAGCTGGCGGTGAAGTGGGTGTATGCGGCAGACAAAACCATCACGATGCCCTACAAGGACAACCTGCAATCCCTTCTGCATGAGCCGAGTTTCCGGTTCGCAGTGGACCGCAATGTATGGAGCGTGCTGCCCAGCATCGTGAAGGCGGGAAATCTGGCGGTACATACAGGGCATAGCGTGTCGGCGGCGGATGCGGTGTTCAGCCTGCGGGGGCTGTTCGACTTCATCCAGTGGGTGGATTACTGCTACGGCACGGACTATGTGGAGCGCTCCTTTGACGAGACAGCCATCCCCGGCGAAAAAGTAACGCTGAACGAAAAGAAGATCCGGGAGCAGGAAAGCCTGCTGACCCAGAAAGATGCCGAGCTGGAAGCGCTGCGCAAGCAGGTGGAGAGCCTTTCGGCGGCGTACACGGCCAGCAAACAGCAGAACCAGCAGAGCCGCAGTTTCACCGCCGTCGACCTGACCGAGGCCGAGACGCGGCAGAAGATCATCGACATCGACCTCAAGGCCATGGGCTGGAAATTCACCGGGCCGGACGCCGATGTGCGCACCGAGTACGAAGTGGACAACATGAACGGCGTGCTGGGGCAGAAGGGCTATGCGGACTATGTGCTGATGGGCAAGGACGGCTTGCCGCTGGCGGTCATTGAAGCCAAGCGCAGCACCAAAGACCCCAACATCGGGCGCAAGCAGGCTCAGCTTTATGCAAACTGTCTGGAGCAGAAGTTTGGCCGCCGTCCGATGCTGTTTACCACCAACGGCTACACCACCTATTTCTGGGATGAGCAGAGCGGCCCGCAGCGTGCCGTGAGCGGGGTGTTCTGCAAGGACGACTTGCAGAAGCTGATGAACCGCCGCACCGAGAAAAAACCGCTGGACACCATCGAAATTGACGATAAAATCACCGACCGCTATTACCAGAAAAACGCCATCCGGGCAGTCTGCGCCCATATTACGCAGGGCTTCCGGCGCAATCTGCTGGTCATGGCTACTGGCACGGGCAAGACCCGCACCGCATCCAGCCTGACCGATGTGCTGAGCCGGGGCGGTCATGTGACCAACGTGCTCTTTCTGGCGGACCGCACCGCGCTGGTCAAGCAGGCAAAGGACGACTTCAAGAAGTATCTGCCGGACCAGTCGCTGTGCAACCTGTGCTCCTCCAAGGACGATAAGGCCGCGCGCATCGTGTTTTCCACCTATCCCACCATGCTCAACGCCATCGACAACGCCAAGACCAAGGACGGCGTGCCGCTGTTTTCGCCCGCCCACTTTGACCTTATCATCGTGGACGAGAGCCACCGCAGCATTTTCAAGAAATACCGCGCCATTTTTGATTATTTCGATGCGGTTCTGGTGGGCTTGACCGCCACCCCGAAAACCGATGTGGACCGCAACACCTACGACTTTTTCGAGATGGAACATGGCATCCCCACCTACGCCTACGATTATGATACGGCGGTCTACACCGACCATGTGCTGGTGCCTTACTACAACTACGAGGTCAAGACGAAATTCACAGAAGAGGGCATCCACTACGACCAGCTTTCACCGGAGGACAAGGCCCGCTACGAGGACGATTTTGCCGAGGACGACACCCTGCCCACCTTCATCCCATCCGAAAAGCTGAATAAGTTCATCTTCAACGCCAACACCGTGGACACGGTGCTGCAAGACCTGATGGAACGCGGCATCCAGACGGCGGGCGGTGACCGCATCGGCAAGACCATCATCTTTGCCCAGAACAAGCGCCATGCGGAGTTTATCCGGGAGCGCTTTGGCAAGCTCTACCCGCAGCTGGAGACCCAATACCCGGGTTTCATCCAGCGGGTGGTCTGCGATGATGCCTATGCGCAGTCCATTATTGACGACTTCAAGCAGCCAGACAAGCCGCCGTTTATTGCGGTCTCGGTGGATATGATGGACACGGGCATCGATGTGCCGGAGTGTGTGAATCTGGTGTTCTTCAAAAAAAGTGCGCAGCAAAACGAAGTTCTGGCAGATGATCGGCCGTGGTACGCGGCTCTGCCCATCCCTTGCCTGCGTGGATGCCATCGACGGCGAATATACGGGCAAACGACGGTTTCTGATCTTCGACTACTGCGGCAACTTTGAATTTTTCCGTCAGAAACCCAACGGCTACGAGAGCGCGGACACCAAGAGTCTGTCCGAGAGCATTTTCTGCAAGCAAGTGCGGATCGCCGCCGCGCTGCAGGATGGAGCCTATGGGGACGAAAACTACCAGAACTGGCGCAAGATCTTAACGGAGACCTGCCGTGCCGAAGTGGGAGCGCTGAATCCGGAGCTGGTATCCGTGCGGCTGCACCGACAGGCCGTGGAACACTATCAAAAGCCGGAAGCCTTCGTCAGCCTGACCGAAACGGACAAGGGTACTCTGATGAAAGAGGTGGCACCGCTCATCTCGCTGGACGACAAAGATGAAGCCGCCAAGCGGTTCGATAACTTTGTGTATGGCTTGCTGCTCTGTGAACTGGAAGGTCTGCCGGGGCTGGGCCGCGCCCAGAAACAGCTGCGCAGCACGGCGGCAATGCTGGAAGGAAAAGCTACCATCCCGCAGGTGCAGGCAAAGCTGCCGCTCATCCGGGAGGTGCAGACAGACGAATTTTTGACCTCGCACGATCTGCTCCGCTTTGAGGAAATGCGGCAGGAACTGCGGGAGCTTATCAAGTTTCTGGTGGACGGTGTAGAAGGGCAAAAACCTGTCTACACGGCCCTTGCCGACCCGGTACTGGAACAGACCGAGGGCAAAGCGCTGGATTCCGGCTACGATTTCGGCGAGTACCGGGAACGTGTGAACCGCTACATCATGGAGCACCGCAGCGATACGCTGGCCATCCACAAGCTGACCCAGAACATTCCGCTTTCCAGGGGCGACTATACCGAGCTGGAACATATCTTCACCTGTGAGCTGGGCAGCAAAGAGGACTATGCACGGGAGTTTCGGGATACACCCTTTGGTCTGCTGGTGCGTAAAGTGGCAAAGCTGGACCACGATGCTGCCATGCAGGCATTTTCCAAGTTCATCAATGACGAATCGCTGAATGCAAAGCAGATCGCGTTCGTGCAGAAGGTCATTCATTACATCGAGCAGAACGGTTATGTGGAAAGCAAAGCGGTGCTGATGAAACCACCCTTTGACCAGCCCATCCTGTTTACCCGCCTGTTTGATGGCAAAACAGGGAGTGAACTGATGGATACGATCAATTCGGTGAAAGAGAATGCCACCCATGTGACTGCATAAAGTAGTGGAATGTACTGATAAAAACCGGTATAATTCAGGACTATCGAAAAATGAATATCCTGCAACGCAGTATGGCAAGTCAGGGAATTTTGAACGATACGCAAGGGACTCTGGCTGATTACCTGATGAGCATCGCACAAATTTCCGTGGAGGATGCCGGAGCGATTTATATCGAGTTGAGCAGCATCCGCGGAAATTTTATGGCAAACATCATTCTGCGCATGATTGAAAATTATCACTTCCTGCCCGATATGGCGCAGAAACTGAAAAACAAACAAGCACTGGTGGAAAGCGTAATTGCAAATGAACAGCTGGAGCCTTCCATTACGTCGCCCATCAAAGATGTGTATGATGACCTTGTCAACAGCAAACTGGATATGATCGAGGGCTTCGTGCCGATCTCTGCCATCCAGTATGATGCTAAGATGCAGGAAGCAGAAAGACTTTAAGGGGAGTGCGGCTTGTAGTATTGCTTTAAATTATCGAGTTAATCCGCAGGCTGAATAGATTCACTCGAATCGAACAAAAACGAAAAAAATGCCCGCTCACCGTGGAGATCCGGCTCCATCTGTGGGCGGGCATATCCAATAAAACACCAGGATACTATTATGCTTTTCGTACTTCAGCTGGGATCTTGTTCTGGCTCAGATATCCCACAGGGAGGGCGCAGAGGTGGAAACTGCGGCGGCACCTGCGCGCATGGCGGCCATGACGTCGGCTTTGTCCCGCAGCAGGCCGCCTGCAATGACAGGCACCTGTGTGCGGGCGCTGATCTCGGCGATGACCCGGGGCATGATGCCGGGAAGGATCTCGACAAAATCCGGCTTGCCCTGCTCCAGCTGACCGGACAGGCTGGTCAGCGAGAGGGAATCCAGGATGAATGCCCGCTGAACGGTCAGCAGGCCGCGGTGGCGCGCCCGGCGGATCAGGGTCGGGCGGGTGGAGATGATGCCGTCCGGGCGGCACAGGGCGTTGAGGGAGTCCACCGCGATCTCCCGCGACGAAAGGCCGTCCACAAGGTCGATGTGAACCACGGCCAGTTTTCCGGCATCATGTATGCGGTGCACCAGACCGTCTACGGTGAGCAGGGTGCTCGCCAGCAGAAAAACGGCGCTGCAGGGCGAAGCCAGCGCAGCAGTCAGGGCTTCGTCCGTTTTCACGGCGGCGATCACCGGTTCGTTCAGCAGAGTTTCGGCAAGAGGATGCATTGGGTAAGACTCCTTTCGAGCCAGATTTACAGAGATAGGGAGCAATCAGAAGATACGGCCCTTTCAGAAAACTCTAAAAGGGCCGCACCATGCGCAAACCAAGTTTATAAAAAATTGAGGGGTTTGTAAAGAGGATTAAAGAGGCATTATTTATGTGCCTGCACGGCTGCATTATTTTTCTTCAGCAGTACAGCGCATGCTATGGTAACTACAAAGCCGATCGCGATCAGTGCGTAGACCAGAGCAGTGCCAGCGTACTGTGTTCCGGGGGTGTGCACGCGAATCTCGCAGATGCCCCACTCGCTGACAGCTGCAAGAACGCCGCAGAAGATGCCGCCAAGGTAGGGATTGCCCGTGTGCTGGTACAGGAGACGACAAATCAGGATCGCAACAAAGATGAAGCCGGGCAGCGCATACACTGCAGTTGCGGCAGAAGCCAGACCGCCGAACATCGGGTTCGAGCCGGTAGCCTTGAAGATGCCGTAAACGTAGCAGAGGATGAACAGAGTGGGAACCGATGCGATAAAGCTGATCAGAAGGTTAGAAAGCAGCTTGTTTTTGCCGAGCGCCGTGCTAAAGTTAAAACTGTTGACGCTGATGGACATGACAATGTAGTACACGAGATACATGGGTACAACAAGGAGCATACCCGGGATGCGGTTGGCTCCAAACTTCATAAAGCCCCAGTAAACGATCAGGAAGTTCACATCCACAAAATAGTCGACGGCAAAAACCATCAGGATCAGGGCAAAGACTGCAAGCAGGGCCGCGCCGATGGATTTGAGGAGTGCATGCCCGGAAATAGCGATGCCGGTATTCCGGAAGGAGAAACCGTGTTTTTTGCCGTAGGCCATGTACCACACCGTGCACAGAACAAGAGTCAGTGCGCCGCACAGCAGAGAGATCAGGCCGTGGTACGCAGGGTTGGCCGAGTGGAAAAGTGCATCACGGTAAGATGCCAGTCCCTGCTTGTTCAGGAATCGAATAATGAGGATGGACAGGACGGCACTGATGATCTGGATGCCCCAGAACCATGCAACTGCGTTCTTATCGCCAACTGGGCGAAGGTCCTGCTCGCCATTGTCGGCACACTGGAATGTCTTGACGGAGTTGACTAGCCAGACCATCAGAGACCCGGCAAACAGCAGCAGACCGGACAGGGCGATGATCTTGAAGATGTTCCAGATGGTATAGGTGTAGCTGCTGGCGCTCAGAGCAGTGCCAGTGGGCATAACACGGTTAAAGAAGGTCAACACACGGTTCATGACCAGCGGGGACCACCAACCAGCCATATGCGTCTCGTTAGAAACAAAGATCTGGCGGCTTCCGGTCTTTCCGCCGTAATCCTGCTCATAAACGGTCTCTGCCACGCGCTGTTCACTGGTGGTTGCGGGGTCGATACCGAAATACAGGAAGGACTGTGCACTGTTGTTGATCACATATTCTGCCGGGCTGGAAAGGTTGGCTGCATACTTGTTGGCGTCGTTGGAATAGGTGCCGTTATCATTAGCTTTTTCCGAGAAGAAGAACTCGTCGTTCTTGTCTGCGAGAACTGCGACATCTCGGGCACCGTAAACATCGGTGTAGCCCTCGCTGTTACGCACGATGGGATCGCTGTGGATCAGGAAAATGGCCTTGACAACATTCAGACTGTCGTTATCGCACTGCAGTGCTTCGCCAGCTGCCTTGCCACCGCGGGAGTAGCCCAGCAGCGAAACTCGGTCGGTATCAACGTAGGGCAGAGTCACGCCGTAGCGTACCGCATCATAAAGGCCGCGGCCCTGGGTGAGCCATTCGGAGTCCGGCAGAGGTTCGCTTTCGCCCATGCCGTACATATCCACGCCGATCGCAACATAGCCGCGGCGGGCGAGCTCAATGCAGTAGTGCTGCATTTCTTCTTTGTTGTTGTTTCCGCCATGCTGTACAAAAATAGCGGGCGCAGGCGTTTCAGCGGTGGCGTTTTCCGGAATATAAACATCCATCGCAAGGGTATGACCGGATTCGGATTCAATGGTAACGTTCCGGATGGTCGTTTTGCCGGAGTTCGTCTGTAAAATGAAAGAACCGACAATGCCTACGATGATGAGCGCGATGCTGACGATGAGACTGATCAGCGGCCTTGAAAGTTTTTTCTCGTTCATATGGGGGACCTCCTTTTTGAATCTGATTTTTCCGTAATAAAAATGGGGACACACTGCATCTGGACGATACAGTGCATCCCCATCTCACTTCTCTTGGGATGCTTCTAGTATAGCGTTTTGTAACAAAATGTCAATAGAAAATAAACAATTAAAAATATTTTGTGCGCGAGCTATAAAGTCGGGCGAAAACTATCAATGCTCTGCCCAGTCGCAGCTTCGGCCCACAGCCTTGTGCCAGCCGGCCAGCAGACGGGTGCGCTCAGCCTCGTCCATCTGCGGGGCAAAGGTCATATTGCAATGCCACAGGCTGCGGATCTCGTCCCGGTCCTTCCATACGCCGGTGGCAAGGCCCGCCAGATAGGCAGCGCCCAGAGCAGTCGTTTCCCGGATGGCCGGGCGCAGCACGGTCTTGTTCAGGATGTCAGCCTGGAACTGCATCAGGAACTGGTCACGGGAGGCGCCGCCATCCACCTTCAGCGAGGTGATGGGCACGCCGGTGTCCTTTTCCATAGCAGCCACGAGGTCCGCGCTCTGGTAGGCAATGGACTCCTCTGCCGCGCGGATGATGTGGTTCTGGGTGGTGCCGCGAGTGATGCCCACAATGGCACCGCGGGCATACATATCCCAGTACGGTGCACCCAGACCAGTAAAGGCCGGCACGATGTAAATGCCGCCGTTATCCGGCACCTTCTGGGCATAGTATTCCGCATCGCGGCTCTCCTGGATCATGCGCAGGCCGTCGCGCACCCACTGGATGACGGCACCACCCACAAAGACGCTGCCCTCCAGCGCATACTCCACCTTACCGTTCAGGCTGATGGCGATGGTAGAGATCAGGCCGTTCCGGCTGCGGCAGATGGTGTCGCCGGTGTTCATCAGCAAAAAGCAGCCGGTGCCGTAGGTGTTCTTGGCCTCGCCCTTGCCAAAGCAGCTCTGTCCGAACAGCGCAGCCTGCTGGTCACCGGCAATGCCGGCCACCGGGATCTGCACACCGCACAGATCGGTGGTGCCGTAGACCTCGCTGGAATCGGTGACGCGGGGCAGGATGCAGCGCGGGATATCCAGCGCTTTGAGCAGGGTGTCGTCCCAGTCCAGCGTGCGGATGTTATACAGCATGGTGCGGCTGGCGTTGGTGCGGTCGGTGACATGCACTCTGCCGCCGGTCAGCTTCCAGACCAGCCATGTGTCCACAGTGCCGAACAGGATCTCCCCTGCCTCGGCCCGCTCCCGCGCACCGGGCACATTGTCCAGGATCCACTTGATCTTCGTTGCGGAGAAATAGGCATCAGGCATCAGGCCGGTATTCTCCCGGATGTAGTCTGCCATGCCGGGCTGCTGCAGCAGTTCATCCACCAGCGGAGCCGTGCGGCGGCACTGCCAGACGATGGCGTTATAGATGGGGCGGCCGGTGGCCTTTTCCCACAGGATGGTGGTCTCCCGCTGGTTGGTGATGCCAATGGCGGCAATGTCGTGGGCATCGACACCGCTCTGGGCCACCACCTCGTTCATGACTCCATACTGGGTGGACCAGATCTCCATGGGGTTGTGCTCCACCCAGCCCTGCTGCGGATAGATCTGCTCAAACTCGCGCTGCTGCACCGCAATGATATTCTGCTCATTGTCGAACAGGATGGCACGGCTGCTGGTGGTTCCCTGATCCAGCGCCAGAACATATTTTGTACTCATGCTTTTGCTCCCTCCGTATCGTTTCAGGAGTGTGTATCACAGATTTCGCGTCGCCACAACGTCCACGCCGGTGCCGCACACATCTGCCAGCACCACCTGCCCGGTGCGGACGGGGGCGTGCAGGGTGACGCGGTCCAGCGCAGCCATGACCTCTGTCATCTTCTCTTTGGGTACAGCCTGCGCAGTCTTTACCGGGCAGCGCGGGTACAGCCCGCCCTCCGCCCGCACCGTGCTGGTGATGATGCGAGTGGGATGGGTCAGCTCTTCCCTGCCGTAGGCGGCACCGTTGGGGCAGGCGTTTCCAGTTACATTATAATCATTTTCCGGGTCTACCTGCAAGTGGCAGCCGCAGGGACAGCAGATGCAAATGACTTCTTTGATGCTGCTCATTCTGCAATAACCTCCTCTACCGCAACGGTCAGCGGGCCGTCTGCTTTTTCCAGCAGGACTTTGGGCAGTGCGATGTGCTCCATCTCGCCGGGAGCCATGCGCTGGCGCTTGAACCGGGCCAGCTGCCTGCCGCCGCAGGTCACGGTGATCTGGCTGGGGCCGTAGTTCTGCCGCACACGGAAGGAGATGTTCACGCTCCTGTCCACATCAGCGGGGCGCACCCGCTGCGGCACGGTGTAGCCCACGCCATTGCCCGGGACAAGGTCAAGCACAACCGTATCGGCGGCTTCGCCCTTCAAAACATAGGCCGCCGCAGAAGCACCGGCAAGGTCGCTTTCGCCCGAAACGAAGTCCACCAGATCATGCACGTGCACCACATTGCCGCAGGCGAACACGCCGGGGATGCCGGTCTCCATATTCTCGTAGACCACAGCGCCCTTGGTGTGAGGGTCCATGGGGATGCCCGCCTGCCGGGTCAGCTCATTTTCCGGGATCAGGCCGACGCTGAGCAGGATGGTGTCCACATCAAATTCCATCTCGGTGCCCGGGATGGGGCGGCGGTTTTCGTCCACCTTGGCAACGGTGGCCTTTTCCACGCGGGCCTTGCCCTGAATATCCACGATGGTATGGGACAGATACAGGGGAATGTCGAAGTCCTGCAGGCACTGCACGATGTTGCGGGTCAGGCCGCCGGAATACGGCATGACCTCCACGCAGGCCAGTACTTTGGCACCTTCCAGCGTCATGCGGCGGGCCATGATCAGGCCGATGTCGCCGCTGCCGAGGATGAGCACCCGCTTGCCTACCAGATAGCCCTCCATGTTGACATAGCGCTGGGCCGCACCGGCGGTGTAGATGCCGGCAGGGCGGCTGCCCGGAATGCCAATGGCACCGCGGGTGCGCTCCCGGCAGCCCATGCAGAGGATGATGCTTCTGGCTTCCAAAATCTGATAGCCCTTTTCCCGGCTGACGCAGTGGATCTTTTTGTCCGGGGTGACGTCCAGCACCATCGTGCCCAGCTCCACCCGGACACCGGTGGAGCGCAGCAGTTCAATGCAGCGGCCTGCGTATTCCGGGCCGGTGAGCTGCTCGCCAAAGCGGTGCAGGCCGAAGCCGTTGTGGATGCACTGGTTCAGGATGCCGCCCAGCTCGTTGTCGCGCTCTAAGATAAGGATATCGCGCAGACCATGCTGCCATGCGCTGTAAGCTGCGGCAAGGCCTGCAGGGCCGCCGCCGACGATGACCAGATCAATCATGGTGCTCTCCCTCCTGCTTGGTTTCGCACAGTAAGACGTTGGTGCCGGCCTTATCCTGCAGCACGTCCAGCGGACTGATGCCAAGCGTTTTGCTGATCAGTTCCAGCACGCGCGGCCCGCAAAAGCCGCCCTGACAGCGGCCCATACCAGCACCGCAGCGGCGCTTGACACCGTCAATGGTGGTGGCGGGGATCTCTTCGTGCAGAGCGTCCAGAATTTCGCCCTCGGTGATCGTCTCGCAGCGGCAGATCACGCGGCCATAGGCGGGTTCCTTTGCAATGAGCCGGGCTTTTTCTTCGGGCGGAAGCTCCTTGAAGCGCACCCGGGTGCGGCCATCTCTGTAATCCGCCTTGGGGGCGGGCAGATCGCCGTGAGCTTCCAGAATTTTGACGGCTTCTCTGGCAACGGCCGGTGCACTGGAAAGGCCGGGCGATTTCATGCCCGCCAGATCAATGAAACCGGGCGCGCCCTCTGCTTCGCCGATAACGAAGTCGCCCGTGTCCACATTGGCACGGACACCCGCAAAATTGCGGATGGACTCGCTGAAGCGGATGTTCGGCACGCTGCGGCGCGCTGCGGCGCTGACGAAGGCCAGCCCGGCGGCGGTGCAGGCGGTATCGTCCCCTTCCACGGGGTCGGCGTTCGGGCCGACGATCAGGTTGCCGTGGACGGTGGGGGCCACCAGAACGCCCTTGCCGTTTTCGTTGGGGCACTGGAAGATGACGTGGTGCACACGGCTGCCCTCGGATTTATCCAGCAGGTAGTATTCGCCCCGGGTGGGCTGGATGGTAAATTTGTGGGGTGCGGCCATATCGTGCACGGCCTGCGCCGAGATGCCTGCCGCATTGATGATATAGCGCGTTTCCACAATTCCGGAGGGGGTGGTCAGTGCCCAGCCGCCGGCGGTCTTTTCGATGCGGGTCACAGGGCAGCTGCGGTGCAGCTCCACGCCGTTGCGCACAGCCACTTCTGCCATTGCCAGCGCAAACTCCCACGGGCTGACGATGGCGGCGCTGGGCGCATACAGCGCGCCAACGACAGTGGGGGCCAGATTCGGTTCCATGGCAAGCGTTTCCTCTGCGGAAAGCAGCCGGATGCCCGGCACGCCGTTGGCGATGCCGTTCTCATACAGTTTCTGCAGGTGGGGCAGCTCTTCCGGGCTGAGGGCCAGCACCAGACTGCCGCACTGCAGGTACGGCACATCCAGCCGGGCGCAGATCTCCTTGGCCAGTGCGGACCCCTCCACGTTGAGCCGCGCCATCCGGGTGCCCGGTTCGGGGTCGTAGCCAGCGTGCAGAATGGCACTGTTGGCCTTGGTGGTGCAGTCTGCCACGTCATTTTCAGCCTCGAAAATGGCGGTCTGCAGCGGGTAATGGGACAGCTCATAGGCGGCTGCCGCACCAATGACACCGCAGCCGATAATTGCTACATCCAGCATAAAAACCTCCTGATCGCTCCGTTTGCCGAATAAAAGAAAAGAGCAGGACAAACAAAAGGGCCTTTCGACTCTCCCCTTGCTTGTTCTGCTCAATCCTCTGAACAAACTTTTATTGTCTTTATGATAATGCGATCTGCACAAGATGTCAAGCTTTTGTTGAAAATTTAAAGCTCATTTTTACCTGTGCGGCTTTTTCCTGCTCTTTGCGGGCGCGGAGGCTTTTGGCAGAGCACGGCCTGCTGCAGCATGGCCTGCAGCGCTGCGCCCGGCCACAAGGCCGGAGCCGAACGCCCAGTGCAGGTTAAAACCGCCGCAGCTGCCTGCGCAGTCCAGCGTTTCGCCCACAAAGTAAAGGCCCGGACAGCCCTTGAACTGGAAGTGCTGATCCACCTCCCGCAGGGCCAGCCCGCCGCCGGTGGTCTGGGCCTGCTTCCAGCTGCAGGGGGTCAGCCCCTCAAAGCGCCAGTGCTTGGCGGTGTGGGCCAGCTTCTGCCACTGTGCGGCGGTGAGCACGGCAGGCGTGTCGCTGTCCTGCAGCCCGGCGGCAAACCACACAGTACGGCCCAGCTTCTGGTTCAGCAGGCCCAGCCAGAAGTCAGCGGCGCTGCCCCCTGCCGTCTGGGCGGCGTGGGCCGCAAACAGGCTGGCAAGTGCGGTTTCGTCCACTGCCGGGAAGAGGTCCAGCTCCACAGCAGGAGCCTTGGGGCCGCGGCCCGGGGCCAGCAGGCCGGACAGCTGCATGATGCAGATGCCGGAAAGGCCGTAATCGGTGAACTGTACCTCGCCGTTCTCGCAGGCAAGCACATGGGCACCGTCCAGCAGGGATGCTGCTGCCTTGGCACGGATGCCAGCCAGCGCTTTGCGGGGCTTTGCGCACTGCAGGGCGGTCAGGCAGGGGTACAGCGGCTCCACCCTGCCGCCGCACTGGGCGGCGAACCGGGTGCCAAAGCCGTCGGTGCCGAACTGCGGCCCTGCCTCACCGCCCATGGCGCAGATGACGGCATCGGCGCGCAGCGTTTCGGCAGAGCCGCCTGCCGTCTCGAACTGCACGGCGTAGCCGCTGCGGCTCTGGTTCAGGGTGCGCACGGTGCAGCCGGTGCGCAGCTGCACATGGTGCTGCGCAAGGTGATGCTCCAGCAGGGCCAGCACGTCCGCCGCCTGATTGGAGTACGGATACACCCGGCCCGCCTCGTCGGTGCGGGTATAAAGCCCCAGCGCATGGAACCAGCGCAGCGGGTCGGCGGTATTTACGGCATCCAGCAGCGGACGAAGTGCTGCCGGGTCGGCAGTGAAATACAGCTCCGGTGCAATGCCGGTGTTATCCAGATTGCAACGGCCATTGCCGGTGGCAAGCAGCTTTTTGCCCGGCTTCGGGTTGCGCTCCAGCACAATGACCTGTGCAGCGGGGGCACTTTGTGCCGCCGCCAGCGCGGCTGCAAGACCGGCGGCACCGCCGCCCAGAATGAGGATGTTCGGCATCCGGACACCTGCCTTTCTCAGTAGAATTTTAGGAGCTGTCTTCATAAGCGGGGTGCTGTGCTTATGAAAACGGCTTTTTGTATCATTGTAGCAGAACCCTGCCGGAAACGCAACGAAGAGGCAGCTTTCCGTGCAGGTCTTTTTGCGCGGGGGCGGCAGGTATAAATGGCCCGGCCTGACAGATACTAGTGCTGCAGGCATTTTTAAGGAAACGGAGGAGCAAAAACATGAAAGCAACAGGAATCGTGCGCCGCATCGACGAGCTGGGCCGGGTGGTGATCCCCAAGGAGATCCGCCGCACCCAGCGCATCCGCCGCGGCGACCCGCTGGAGATCTTCACCACGGGCGACGGCGAGGTGATCTTTAAAAAGTATTCGCCCATTGGCGAGATGAACGCAGTAGCGGCCCAGTATACCGAGGTGCTCAGCAAAAGCTTTGCGCTGACCACACTGGTGGCCGACCGCGACCGTATCCTTACGGTGAGCGGCTCCGGCCGGCGGGAGCTGGCCGACCGCAGCATCAGCCAGCCGCTGGAAAAGCTGATGGATGGCCGCAGGTTGTACCAGAGCGAGGGCATTGCCGAAAAGTGCATCCTGCCCTGCGAAGGCTCGCCCCGGGTGGTGTTGTGCGCCGCACCCATCATTGCGGCGGGCGATGTGACCGGCGTGGTGGCCCTGCTGACCGAAGACCGCACGGCCACGCCGGATGCTGCCCAGCTCAAGGCCGTGAATGTGGCAGCGGCATTTCTGGCAAGGCAGATGGAAGAGTAAAGAACATGCCGGAGCGCTTTCCTTATAATAAGGAGGGCGCTTTCTTCGTTTATGACAGAATTATGAATCTTTTAAAACATTTTTCCAAGGGGCTTGACAGCACCGGAAAATTGGCTATAATGGTCTTAGCACTCAGGAACAAGGAGTGCTAAACAAACAAAGCGAACGCAAAAAGGAGGCAGGCGCTATGACGATGGATGCACGCAAGCAGCGAGTCTTGCAGGCGATCGTGGCGCTGTATGGTCTCGAAGGCGAGCCCGTTGGCAGCAGCGTGCTGGCAAACTACTTTGACATGGCAGTTTCCAGCGCAACGCTTCGCAATGAGATGGCGGCGCTGACAAAGCTGGGTCTGCTGGAGCAGCCCCACACCAGCGCGGGCCGTGTGCCCAGTGCCAAGGGCTACCGTTACTACCTTGATAATCTGCTGACCGACGATCAGCCGCTGGATCGTGTGAGCCGCGCCCGGGTGGATGCGGTGTTCGCAAGCCTTGACCACGAGCCGGAAAAGCTGGCCGCAGGTGCCGCCAAGGCGCTGGCCGCCATCAGCGGCTGCACCGCCGCCATCAGCACCCCATGTGCCGAGGATCTGTGCATCGCCCACTATGAAGTGGTTCAGGTGGGCCGCAGCGCAGCGGCTGTGCTGGCCGTTACCACGGCCGGTTACGTTCGTACCCGTGTGGCACGGGTACGCACCGGCCTTTCCCGCGAGAATGCGGCAGCACTTGCCGCACTGCTCAACCGCAACCTTACCTTTGTAGCGCCGGTGGATCTTTCCACCCGGCTGCTGGCAGAGCTGTGCAGCCAGATCGACCCGGAGCTGGTGCCCGTTATCAGTGCAGCGGCTGCCATCCTGCAGGATTCCGTCAAGCCCCACGTATTTCTGGGCGGCGAGCAGTATCTGCTGGACTGGCCTCAGCTGGACGGCAAGGTGGGCGACATCCTCACACTGCTGAACGACGAGGAGCAGGCCGCTGGCCTGATCGCACCTCCGGCAGAACGCAGTGAGAGCGTGCTGCTGGGCGAGGATCTGGAACCGCAGATCCCGGGCCTGTGCATCGTGAGCGACCGGTATCTGGTGGGCGGAGGCCTGTGGGGCTCCATTGCATTGATCGGCCCCACCCGGATGCCCTTCCAGAAACTGATGCCGCTGCTGCATTACTTTGCAGATCAGCTGGGCGAGGGCATGAGCGGCAAACGAAAAGACACCCCGCAGGCTGCCGCACCCCGGCGGACTGTGATCTATAAGGAGGATCTGGAATGAGCGAAGAAGACAAAAAAAGACGGCTCCGGCTCAGGAAGCTGAGCAGCCCGAAACGGCTCCCGAGGAAAAGGCCCAGCAGGCAGCACCCGAACAGGAACCTGCTGCCGAAGCTGCCGACCCGAAGGATGACAAGAAGAAGGATGGCGGCTGGTTCAACAAGAAGGCCCGTGAGCTGGAAGCCGTAAAGGCAAAGCTGGATGCTGCCGAAGCCAACGCTGCACAGGCCAAAGACCAGCTGCTGCGCATGGCAGCGGAGTACGAGAACTACCGCAAGCGCTCCACCCGCGAAGCCGACCAGAAGTTCAACGATGGCATTTCCTTTGCGGTGAACCAGATCATTCCCATTCTGGATACGCTGGAGATGGCGGCCAACGCCCCCACCACCGACGAGAACTACAAAAAGGGACGTGACCATGACGCTGGACAAGGCCGCCAAGGCGCTGGATGCCCTCCATGTGGAGGAGATCGAGGCGCTGGGCAAGCCCTTTGACCCCAACTTCATGAACGCGGTGCAGCAGATCCCCGCCCCGGACGGACAGGAGAGCGGCACCGTCATCACGGTCTACCAGAAGGGCTACAAGCTGGGCGATAAGATCGTCCGCCATGCGACCGTTGTAGTGGCCGAATAACAAAGCAGAAACCCGAAAGGGTTTTGAATATAACATCCGCTTACAAACATTTGAGCATCACATAAACAATAAGATTTGTTCTTTCGAGAGGAGTTTTCATTATGAGTAAGATCATTGGTATCGACCTTGGTACTACCAACAGCTGCGTGGCTGTCATGGAGGGCGGCGAGCCCGTTGTTATCGCAAACTCTGAGGGTGCACGCACCACCCCGTCTGTGGTCGGCTTCACCAAGACCGGCGACCGTCTGGTGGGTCAGGTCGCAAAGCGTCAGGCCATCACCAACCCCGAGAACACCGTCGCTTCCATCAAGCGCTTCATGGGCACCGACCACAAGGTGACCCTGAACGGCAAGGAGTACACTCCCCAGCAGGTCAGCGCTATGATCCTGCAGAAGCTGAAGGCTGATGCCGAGGCTTATCTGGGCGAGCCTGTTACCGAGGCTGTTATTACCGTTCCTGCATACTTCAACGACAGCCAGCGTCAGGCTACCAAGGACGCAGGTACCATTGCAGGCCTGAACGTCAAGCGTATCATCAACGAGCCTACTGCCGCTTCTCTGGCATACGGCATCGATAAGGAAGAAGACCAGAAGATCATGGTCTACGATCTGGGCGGCGGCACCTTCGATGTGTCCATCATCGAGATGGGCGACGGCGTTACCGAGGTTCTGGCCACCAACGGTGATACCCATCTGGGCGGCGATGACTTCGATGAGCGCATCATCAACTGGATGGCAGATGCCTTCCAGACCGAGAACGGCATCGACCTGCGCAAGGACAAGATGGCTGCGCAGCGTTTGAAGGAAGCTGCCGAGAAGGCAAAGATCGAGCTGTCCAGCGCAATGAGCAGCCAGATCAACCTGCCCTTCATCACTGCCGATGCTACCGGCCCCAAGCACTTGGATATGACCCTGACCCGCGCAAAGTTCAACGAGCTGACCGCTGATCTGGTCGATCGCACCATGGGCCCCGTCCGCAAGGCTCTGCAGGATGCAGGCCTGCGTCCCTCTGACCTGAAGAAGGTCCTGATGGTCGGTGGTTCCACCCGTATCCCCGCTGTCTACGATGCAGTCAAGAAGGAACTGAACTGCGAGCCCTTCAAGGGCATCAACCCCGATGAGTGCGTGGCTGTGGGCGCTGCCATTCAGGGCGGCGTGCTGCAGGGCGATGTGAAGGGTCTGCTGCTGCTGGATGTCACCCCGCTGAGCCTGGGCATTGAAACTCTGGGCGGCGTGTGCACCAAGATCATCGACCGCAATACCACCATCCCCACCCACAAGAGTCAGGTGTTCTCCACCGCTGCAGACAACCAGCCCTCTGTTGAGGTCAACGTTCTGCAGGGCGAGCGTGAGTTCGCACGCGACAACAAGAGCCTGGGTGTCTTCCATCTGGACGGCATCGCTCCGGCTCCCCGTGGTGTGCCTCAGATCGAAGTTACCTTCGATATCGATGCAAACGGCATCGTGAAGGTCAGCGCAAAGGATCTGGGCACCGGCAAGGAGCAGAACATCACCATTACCGCTTCCACCAACATGTCCAAGGAGGACATCGACAAGGCTGTGAAGGAAGCTGAGCAGTTTGCTGCCGACGATAAGAAGAAGCGTGAAGAGGTCGATATCCGCAACGGTGCCGACCAGATGGTGTTCCAGACCGAGAAGATGCTGAAGGAGAACGGCGACAAGCTGCCCGCCGACGTCAAGACCGAGGCTGAGAGCAAGCTGGCCGACCTGAAGACCGCTGTTCAGTCCGGCAACGTGGACGACATCAAGGCAAAGCAGGAAGCCCTGAGCCAGGTGTTCGAGAAGATGTATCAGGCAGCCGCTGCCGCACAGCAGGCCGCCGGTGCACAGCCCGGCCCCGACGCAGGTGCAAACAACCAGCAGAAGCCGGGTGATGACGGCGTTGTGGATGCCGACTTCAAGGAAGTCTGATAAAAAACACAGCAGTGTGTGCCCGGCCAAACCGGCGGACGCACGCGTGGAATAGCAAAAGCCGCTCCGGTTTTGCCGGAGCGGCTCTTGCTGGTTATAGAGCGAGGAACCAACCGGGGCGTTTCCCGGATCAAACGTTCCCGGAGAGGTGAGTGGATATGGCACAGGAAAAGCGTGATTACTACGAAGTGCTGGGGGTATCCAAGACTGCGACCGATGCCGAGATCAAAAAGGCATACCGCAAGCTTGCAATGAAATACCACCCGGACTATAACCCCGGCGATAAGGATGCCGAGGAAAAGTTCAAGGAAGTAAACGAAGCAAACGAGGTGCTTTCGGACCCGAAGAAGCGCCAGCTGTACGACCAGTACGGCTTTGCAGGTGTTGACCCTGCCTATGCAGCACAGAACGGCGGCGGCCCCGGTGCGGGCGGCTTTGGCGGTTTTGGCGGCGACGGCGTGGATCTGGGCGACATTTTCGGCGATATCTTTGGCGGCGGCTTCGGCGGCTTTGGCGGTTCGTCCCGTCAGGCGAACCCCAACGCACCGCGCAAGGGTCAGGATATCCGCGTGCGCATCACCCTGAGCTTTGACGAGGCCGTGCACGGCTGCAAGAAGAACATCACCATCACCCGCCAGCAGGAGTGCACCGAGTGCCACGGCAGCGGCTGTGCCGCCGGTTCCAGCCCCGAGACCTGCCCGGACTGCGGCGGCCGCGGCTTCGTGATCCGTCAGCAGCGCACCCCCTTTGGCGTGATGCAGACCCAGCAGCCCTGCTCCCGCTGTGGCGGCAAGGGCAAGCTGGTCAAGAATCCCTGCAAGGTCTGCCATGGCAGCGGCAAGGTGGCTGCTAAAAAGACGCTGGAGGTGTCCATTCCCATGGGCATCGACGACGACCAGAGCTTTGCACTGCGCGGCATGGGCGATGCCGGTGCAAACGGCGGTCCTGCCGGTGATGTGATCGTCATGGTCACGGTGCGCCCCAGCGAGGTGTTCCAGCGCGATGGCTACGATGTGTGGGTCACCGTGCCCATCACTTACAGTCAGGCCGTGCTGGGCGACACCGTGCAGGTGCCCTCCATTGACGGCAAGGTGGAGTACACCGTGCCCGAGGGCACCCAGAGTGGCACCACCTTCCGCCTGCGCGGCAAGGGCATCCAGTACCTGAATGGCCGCGGCCGCGGTGATATGTACGTCAAGTGCGAGGTGGAGATCCCCAAGAAGCTGAACAAGACCCAGCGGGAGGCCCTGAAGAAGTTCGAGGGCACCCTGAAAGAAGAAAACTACGAAAAACGCAAGGGCTTCTTCAAAAAGCTGAAGGACATGTTCAACAACTGAGACTGAAAACCGCATGACATAAAAAGCGGCGGCACTTCCCAAACGGGAGGTGCCGCCGCTTTTGCTTTTTCAGAACAGAGACCGGGACTTAGTTGCCGAAGATCAACAGGGCGTTGGGCACAAGGCCGATGATGGTTGCGCAGGAACCAATGAACCAGAAGCTGCAGCCGATGTCATGGATGGTGTTCGTGGGGCTTTTTTCAGCATGGGCAACCAGAGCGTTCATGCCGTTTTCCACCCAGTTGGAGTTGATATTTGCCTTGCGGTAATCGTGGATGGCAGAAACAGCCTTGTACCAGCCGTACAGCGGGAACCATGCCATGGCGGCTTCCACAACACCTACGCCGCCCTCGGTGTAGGTCATTTCTTCGCAGGACAGAACGTTGTAGGAAGCAGGCATCATGATTTTGTTTTCCATAATAACACTCCTTTGAATCAAAGCTATCCAGACAGTGCAAGATCGCACTGTTTAAAACCCAAAAATAAACCGGGATATGCGCTTGGAGATCGTTCTCATAAAGCAGGGCGCGCCGCCGCATGACGCGAGTAGTTGCTTGCAGGAAAAGGAAAGCAGTGCTGTTCTCTGCAGGCAAAAGACCGTTCAGACGGTATACAGTGCTCAGGCAGCCGATTTCTTATTTCTGCTTGATGAAAAGCCCGCGGCCCTCTATGGCGGAAAAGGCCGCGGGTAAAGGGGTCTTTGGTCTCTCCGGACGGATCTTATGAGCAGGGTCAGAGCAGGACGATGGCAGCATTGACCAGAAAACCAACGCCGGTAGCGCTGGTCGCGGTGACCCAGACGATGCGTCCCAGATCACGCAGCATGTTCTGCGCACTGGAATCCATATCGCGGCTCAGAGCATCCAGACCGGTATCCAACCAGTCGTTGGGGTGGCTCTTGCGGTAGTTGCGCATGGCGGTAACACCCATGTACCAGCCAATGGGCGGAATCCAGTTCAGCAGAGCTTCCGTAAAGGTAGCACCGCCCTCGGTGTAGGTCATCTCTTCGCAGGAAAGAACGTTGTAGGAAGCAGGCATCATGATTTTGTTTTCCATAATAACACTCCTTTGAATCAAAGATCGTATCAGCACATTCTATGCACTGTTCACACCAGATCGAACCATCGATGAAGAGCAACTGCTCTATATCGCCATTGTACAACACCCGTTGATTTTTTGCAAGGGGTGAATGGGCAGAGTGCGCAAAAACTGGAGAGACTTCCGAAAAGAACTAGAAAAATTTAGTGAAAAAAGACTGCAATAATATGACATAAAACAACAGCGCCCTTTCCTTTGCGGAAAAGGCGCTGCCATGTTTACCCGGCCACACCGGCACGGTAGAGGTACGGGTCGCTCTTGAAGCTGTCAAAGCTGTACAGCACCAGGATCTGGTCATAATCGTTATCCGCGATCAGCTGATCCAGACCGTAGTTGTAGTTGCGGAAGTCCACCACATCGATCTGGGCGTAGTTTGCCGTCAGATACGGTGCAAAGCAGTTGGCGTAGCTGTCCTTGATCACCAGAATGCGCCCGGTACCGTCGCCCTCAATGCGGCTCAGGCCGTTGTTGCCATGCAGGAACATGGCGTACTTATCGTACACGTTCAGCTTGTCCGTGTCGTACAGGCCGGTGGTCTGGCCGTCTGCGGGCTGACCTGCAGCGGTGACATTATAGATGGTCAGGCTGTTCGGCAGGTCGTAGTAGGTGATAGTATCCGGCACGGCATTCCATGTGCGGGCCTTGGAGTAGTGGGTGCCGTAGAAATTTTCGGCGGTCAGAGTCGTGTGCGCGGCGGGGTCGAAGGGGGTCAGGCTCAGCGTACCGCACAGCTGCTGGTAGGCGTAATAAGCGCCAAGGCTCGTCCAGTGATGGTCGGTGCGGTAGTAGATATATTCGTCCTTGTGTTCGGCAAGGGTCTGCCGCACATCCACAAAGCGCCCTCCGGCGGCCTGTACGGCGGCGGAAAGCTGGTCGAGATAGGCATCCTCGTTCAGCAGCGGCGCGTTTGCAGGCACGTTTTCCGGGTAAATGACCGATGCTGCCGGGGCCAGCAGTACATCCACCTTACCCGGGTGGCGCTGGCACAGTGCTTCCACGGCGGCGGTGTTCTTGGGCAGGGTGCGGTTCTCGCTGTCCAGCAGGCCGAAGGTGCGGGGGAACGATCATGTGCTCTTTGCCCAGCAGGATGCCGCCGTTCTGCTCCTTCTGCAGCAGGGTGGTCTCCACTACGCTCTGCAGGCTGATCCACTCATCGCGGCCGAACACCTGATCCTTCACGTACTTTGTGTAGGCGGTAAAGTAGCTGTTCAGTCCCTTGGCGGAAAGCTGGGTCAGCGCCGGGCGCTGGGAAAGGGTGGTGTTTTCCATCTCGCTGTAGGCGCGGTCCGGTGTAATAAGGTCCAGTGCGAACAGACCAAGAAAGAACAGGCTGAACACCACCAGCACCGGGTAGTGCAGGAGCGAGGAAGATTTTTTGGAATGCTTGTCCATCTTCACGCCTCCTTAAAAGTTGAAATAGAGGAACGGACTGTTGGTGCTGCCCACCACATAGGCGGTGGAGACCACCAGCAGCGCCAGAATGGCGGCACAGCGGGTGACGGCATTCTTTTTGAGCAGGTTCCAAATCTTTTCAATGAGCGGGGTGCAGCAGAGGATGCTGACCACCAGCAGCACACCGTAGTTGCGCAGGAAGTACAGCGGCGAAACACCGCCGGAAGGAACGAACAGCTTGTGGAACAGCAGACCGAACCTTACGCCCGTATCGTTGCCCACGAACATGGCCCAGCCCACCACAACGAGGAACAGGGTGTAGATGTGGGGCCACACTCTGCCCTTTTGCAGGTGGGGCAGCAGGAACAGCTTTTCTACAGCCAGCAGCACAAAGTAGTACAGGCCCCAGCAGATAAAGTTCCAGTTCGCGCCGTGCCAGATGCCGGTGAGCAGCTCCACCACGAACAGGTTGAAGATCTGGCGCTTCAGGCCCTTGCGGTTGCCGCCGAGAGGGATATACACATACTCCCGGAACCAGCCGGAAAGGGTCATGTGCCAGCGCCGCCAGAACTCGGTGATGGATGCGGAGATATAAGGGTAGTTGAAGTTTGCGGGGAAGTCGAAGCCCAGCATCTTGCCCATGCCAATGCCCATCATGGAGTAGCCGGAAAAGTCAAAGTAGAGCTGCAGGCTGTAGGCGATGATGCCCAGCCACACCAGCGGGGTGGATGCATTGGCAAGGCCCACAAAGGTGGTGGAAGGGCTGTCCGCAACGCCGATGATGTCTGTCCACAAAGCACCGATGGCATCCGCCAGCAGCACCTTTTTGGCAAGGCCAAAGGTGAACAGGGTCATGCCCTCTTCGAGCTGCTGCAGGCTGTAGCGGTGCCGGTATACGTGCAGCTGGTTCGAGACATCGCGGTATTTCACGATGGGGCCGGCGATCAGCTGGGGGAACATGACCACATAGGCACCAAAGTCGATGATATTACGCTCTGCCTTTACATCCCGGCGGTAAACATCGATGGAGTAGGAAAGGGTCTGGAAGGTGTAAAAGCTGATGCCCAGCGGCAGAGTGCCAATGCCCTGGATCTCGGCAAAGGCGGTGCCCAGCAGGGCGTTTGCGCTGCGCAGCACAAAGTTTGCGTATTTGAAGTAGAACAGCATCCCAAGGCTGCCAATGAGGGCCACCAGCAGAAATGTCCTGCGCAGGGCCGGCTTTTGGTCGAAGTGCTCGATGCACAGGCCGCTGATGTAGTTGATGAGGATGAGGGCCACCATGACCGGGAAAAACCGTACCTCGCCCCAGCAGTAGAACACCAGACTGCAGAGGAACAGCACGGTGTTCTTGAGCTTTGCGGGCGCAAGGTAATACAGCGCCAGCGTGATGGGCAGAAACCGAAACAGAAAGATGATGGTGCTGAAAACCAAAGCGTCAGCCTCCTTTTAGCCGAAAAAAGCCGATGCCGCAAATGGCACCGGCCTTGGGTGGATCCAGATTCAGTCTGCCAGTGCGCTGTCCACGGCGCTGTCCAGATCGGCAGTGCACTCGTTGGATGCGATCACCATGACAATGGTGTTGCCCTTGAAGGCGATGACAGCGTTCTCCACGTTATCCTGCGCCTGAGCAAACTCGGCGTAGTTGCCGTAGAAGGCCACCTGATCCTGCTGGTAGGAAGCCAGCTGGTTGGCTACGTCCTCGGCCTTGCCGTCGGCAGCTTCGAGCACCAGCACCAGACCGGCATCGCCGTTGTCGTTGCTCTTCACGCCCTTGTAGCTCACCACGTCCTCAGCCTTCAGGCCGAAATCGTACTCAATGTTCATAGCTGCGATCTCGAACTGGTTGGAGATGGGGTCGGCTTCCAGCAGAGCATTGAAAACACCGTCCAGTGCATCAGAGCCGTTCTCGGCAGCATTGTCCACAACAGCGGATGCGGCGGCGCTGGAAGCGGGAGATTCCGCAGCAGCGGTGGAAACGGAGGAGGGAGCGGCCGAAGAGCTGGCGGAACCGCCGCAGCCGGTAAGAGCGACAGCAGCCAGCGCGCCGGTGAGAGCAATTGTAAAGATTTTTGTGCGATTTATCATAAAATATTCCTTCTTTTGTTCAAAACATTTTTGCAGCTGCCCAAAGCGGTCCTGCATCAGGGCAGACTATTGTTATCTTACCATAACTGTGTGCAAAATGCAACGAAAAGCCCCTCGGTTTTACGGATTTTTAACCGGTGATCTTTTCCCCTGCAGCAAGCTTCTGCAGCACGGCAACGGCATCCTCAAAGCACAGGCCGCTCTGCTGGATCAGGGCCGCATTTTCCGGCCCCACATAGCGCCAGTGCCACGGCTCGTAGGTGATCTCGGTAACGGCTTCTGCGTTTTTGGGGTACCGCAGGATGAAGCCGTATTCCACGGCATGGGCGCTCAGCCAGCGGAAGGCCTCGGTGTTTTCAAAGCCCTCGGTCAGGTCGGTGTGCTCCGGGCTGTTCAGGTCGGCAGCAAGGCCGCAGTTGTGCTCCGAGTAGCCCGGCGGGTTCACGATATTTGCCGCCTGCTTTTTCGCTTCGGCTTCGCTCAGGCCCTTATTGCGGAAATACTGGGTCTTTTGGTCGTAGAGGTTCTTCTGGTAGTCCACGCTGCGGTAGCCGCTCTGCATCCAGATGGTCACGCCGTCCTTTGCGGCGGCGGCCTGCATGGCGAGGAACGCATCGGCGGCTTCGGTCTGCAGGGTCTTATTCACAGCGGTGGCCGAGCCGCACGCCTTGGTGGTAAAGGTATGATCGTCCGGCATTTTGTTCGTGTGGTTCACCAGCACCATGCGGGGATCATCCAGAATGGCCTGCGCCTGCCGGGCGGTCAGCAGACTGCTTTCTGCCTCTGATGCTGCCGAGGCGCTGGACGTGGAAGTTGCCGAGGCGGCAGGCACAGCGGAACGGCTGTGCAGCACGAACGAGGCCCCGCCCACGGCAATGCAGGCCACGACGGTAACGGTGAGCACGCGCCGCACGGCGGGCCGCAGATGGCGGCGGTGATGAGGATGGACAGACAGGTTCATCTGGAATACCTTCTTTCCGGTGGATGTGCATAGAGTTTGCTTCCTATGGGCAAGCTATGCCCGGAGGGGAAACAATATGAAAATGACAGCACAGGAATATGCGCGCCGGGTGCGGCGCATCGGGCCGCGCTCGCCCTTGGAGCTGGACTGCCTGTGGGCTTTTGGCGTGGGCGGCGGCATCTGCCTGCTGGGCGAAGTGCTGCGCCAGAGCTATCTTGCCATGGGCGTGGAAGCCGACCTTGCCGGCACCCTGACCAGCTGCAGCCTGATCGTGCTCTCAGCGGTGCTTACCACGCTGGGCTGGTACCAGAAGCTGGCCGCAAAGGCTGGGGCCGGGTCGCTGGTGCCCATCACAGGCTTTGCCAATGCGGTGGTCAGCGCGGCCATCGAGTTCAAGGCCGAGGGCCGGGTGCTGGGTACCGGGGCCAAGATGTTCACCATTGCCGGGCCGGTGATCGTGTACGGCACGCTGGCGGCGGTGGTGTACGGCGCGGTGCTGTGGGTGCTGGGCATGGCGGGTGTGCCTGTGCTGTCATAAACACGGGCAAGTGTGCCATAAGATTGCAGCATGATGTTATTATACAACATTTTATGGAACGTTTTTCATCTATTTTCCACGAAGGAGAAATTTTGCCTATGACGGTCCGGTGCGGGGATACCCTGCTGTTCCAGACACTGCCGGTGATCGCTGCGGGTGCAGCGGTGGGCGGCAAAAAAGAGAGCGAAGGCCCGCTGGCGGCAGAGTTCGACGAGCTGAGCGCAGACAACCGCTTTGGCCAGTCCAGCTGGGAAGCTGCGGAAAAATACCTGCAGCTGCGCGCCGCGCGGCTGTGCCTGCAAAAGGCGGCGCTTCCGCAGGAAAAGGTGCAGCTGGCCCTCGCCGGGGATCTGCAGGCCCAGTGCACGGCATCCAGCTATGCCATGCGGGAGCTGGGCGTGCCCTTTGCCGGGTTGTTCGGGGCCTGCAGCACCATGGCCGAGGGCCTTGCGCTGGGCGCTGCTCTGTGCGAAGGCGGTGCTGCGCGCAATCTGCTGGCCATGGCTTCCAGCCACTTCTGCGCGGCAGAGCGGCAGTTCCGTACGCCGCTGAGCTACGGCGCGGTGCGCACGCCCACGGCCCAGTGGACTGCCACCGCTGCCGGATGCTGCCTTTTGCAGCCGCAGGGCGAAGGCGTTGGCATTGCCGCTGCCACCTTTGGCCGTGTGCAGGATTATCAGGTAAAGGACATCAACAATATGGGGGCTGCCATGGCCCCGGCAGCGGCTTCCACCCTGCTGCACTATTTTAAGGATACCGGCACCGAACCGCAGGAGTTCGACTGCATCTATACCGGCGACCTTGGGCAGGTGGGCAGTCAGCTGCTGCGGGAGCTGCTGGCCGCAGAAGGCTTGCTGATCAAAAACCATGTGGACTGCGGGTGCATCCTGTTCGACGCAAACGAGCAGAGCGTAAAGAGCGGCGGCTCCGGCCCGGGCTGCTGCGCGGCGGTGCTGTGCGGGCACATCCTGCCGCGCCTGCGCCGGGGCAGCCAGAAGCGGGTGCTGTTCACAGCCACCGGGGCCCTGATGAGCCAGACCACCTTTTTGCAGAAGGAGACCATCCCGGCGGTGGCGCATCTGGTGGAGCTGCGTGCGCCGGAAAAGGAGAAGTAAGATGAACTATTTCTGGGCTTTCTGTGTGGGCGGGGCCATCTGCGTGGCGGGACAGCTGCTCATCGACCTGACCGGCCTGACCCCGGCCCGCATCCTGACCGGATATGTGGTGGCGGGCGTGGTGCTTTCGGCCATTGGGTGGTATGCCCCGCTGGCCGAGTTTGCCGGGTGCGGGGCCACGGTTCCCCTGCTGGGCTTCGGCCATCTGCTGGCAAAGGGCGTGCGCACCGCGCTGCAGGAAGAAGGTGCTGTGGGCATCCTCACCGGCGGGCTGACCGCCGCTGCGGCCGGTGTTACCACCAGCCTTGTGTGCGGCGTGGTGTGCAGCTGGGTGGGCAAAAGTCACGACCAGAACTGAAGAAGAAATACACCAGAACATTGTCACTTTGTCCGCCACCCTTCGCCCTGTTTTTCCACCGCACTGCGGTAAACTGTGCAAAACAGGAGGTGATGCGGATGAAGCACCGCTGGACGACCCTTTTGTGGGAGCTTTGGGCTGCACAGGCCTTGTGCGCGGTGGCAGCCCTGCCGCCGGGCAGTGCGTTCCATACATGCCCGGCACTGGCGCTGCCGGGGCTGGCCCTTGCGGCGGCGGTGCCCACGGCATGGGCTGCGTGGGCGCTGCTGGCCGAGCCGCCCGACGGCCTGCCGCCGGAGCAGCTTCTGGAGCAGGTGCCGGGGTTCGATTTTGCCACCCTGTGCGATTTTGAGCGGCCTGCTGCCGTGCCCTGAAAAGCGGGCAAAACAAAAACCCCTGTGCCGGGAACCCGGTACAGAGGTTTTGTTCGTCAATCAGAAAGCGATCAAGCGTTCTTGTTAGCACGCTTTGCCATACGGCTGATCTTGCGGCTGGCGGTGTTCTTTTTGATGACACCCTTAGCGCGAGCCTTGTCGATCGCGGAAACAGCAGCCAGGACGGTTGCGTCCTTGTCAGCGGCATTCGCATCGATGGCAGCGTCTGCCTTCTTGACGACTGTTTTCAGGTTGGTCTTAATGGCCTTGTTGTGAGCCTGCTCTGCAGCAGCCTGCACGACGCGGTCCTTCTGAGATTTGATGTTAGGCATTCGTTCCACCTCCTTGGCTACCTATAACAGCGCACCCTATGATACCATATTTCGCGTACCAGCGCTAAGCGTTTTTTTTGATTTTTGTTTAGAAAAGTTTTATTTTTTCCATACTTTCTGCATGCAGAGGGGGCATTTGGCCCCAAAACAGGCAGGAGGAGCAGAAAAATGCGTTTTACCGATATGGCAGACGAGATGTTTGGCGCGGCACAGGGGGCGCTGCCTGCCGGGGTAAGGCTTGCCACAGCAAAGCGCGGCGGGGTCACAATAACGCGGGTGGAGATCGCGCGCGAAGGGCTGGCGAAGCCCCGCGGACGGTATGTCACGCTGGAAATGCCCAGCGTCAGCGTGCTGGACGAGCGGGACGCTGCGGTGATCGAGACCTGTGCGGCAGAACTGCGCGCCCTGCTGCCGCCGGAAGGGCCGGTGCTGGTGCTGGGCATCGGAAACCGGCGGGTCACGGCGGATGCCCTCGGCCCGCGCACGGCGCAGAAGATTTTAGTCACCATGGGGCCGCAGCACACGCTGCCGGTAAAAGGCATCCGGCCGGTGGCCGCCATTGCGCCGGGGGTGTCAGCCTCCACCGGGCTGACTCTGCGCCAGCTGGCCGGGGCCATGGTGGAAGCGGTGCGGCCGGCGGCCCTGATCTGCGTGGACAGCCTTTGCAGTGCCGAGGGCGCGCGGCTGGGCCGCAGCGTGCAGTTCTCCGACACCGGGCTGTACCCGGCGCAGGCGGATCATGCAAAGCATCTGGACGCGGCAGCGCTGGGCGTGCCGGTGATCGCGGCGGGCATCCCCACCTTGATGGATTCGGACGAAGGAGCAGATCTTGTGGTCACGCCCCGGGCGCTGGACAGCGTGATCGCCCACGGCTCGGCTCTTCTGGCCGGTGCCATCAACCGGGCCTTGCAGCCAAGGCTCAGCGTGGCGCAGCTGTTCTGGCTGGCGGGGTAACACCGGTGGGCCGGAAGGGAGGTTATTTTATGCGCAGCAAAGCACTGCCGCCCGCCCGGGCGCAGGGGCATATCGTGCCGTTTCTGGAAGCGGCTGCTCTGTTTGCCGCACTGTGCATCTTTGCCCGCACGGCGGCACTGATGCTGGCTGCGGCCATTACTGCACCGCTGCCAATGGCCGAAACTCTTTTCTGGCTGGGGCGGCAGTCCGCACAGGAACAGCCCGCATCATCTGTGCAGGTGGAAGCCGCACCGGACAGCACACCGGAAGCGGCGGCATCCTCTCTGCCGCAGGCCGTGCAGGCGCTGACCGGGAACATTGAGGACTACCTTGTGCCGCTGCTGGGCGAGGAAGCCCGCCCGGCGGATGCGGGTGCTGTCATTAGAAAAAAATTATCCGCAGGGCAGCGGCGAAAAGTACATTCCCTGGCGGGGCGGGCAGCATACAAAAACAATACCCGGCAGACGGCGGCAGACATTGCGGCGGAGATCGAGAATCCGCTGCCCTTTGCCATTGAGCCGAACAGTCCCGACCCGCAGGTGCTGGTGATGCACACTCACGCCACCGAGGACTACCGCCTTTCGGCCGGGCTGTGGTTTGCCCCCGGCGATGGTGCCCGCAGCACCGACTGCAGCGTGAACATGTGCGCGGTGGGCCGTGTGGTGGCCGATACCCTCAATGCGGCAGGCATCAACACCCTGCACGACGAGACCCTGAACGACTACCCTAGCTACACCGGCAGCTATGCCAACAGCCGGGCCGTGGTGCAGCAGTATCTGGCCCAGTATCCCAGCATCAAGGTGGTGCTGGATGTCCACCGGGATGCCATCGAGACGGAAAGCGGTAGCCGCTATGCCCCGGTGTGCATGGTGGACGGGCGGCAGGCCGCACAGGTCATGATCATCTGCGGGTGCGACAACGGCACCACCGTTCAGCTGCCGGGCTGGCGGCAGAATTTGCGCTTTGCCGCTGCGTGGGAGCGCAGCATGGAAGGAATGTACCCCGGTTTTACCCGGCCGGTGCTGTTCAGCTACCGGTTCTACAATCAGGATCTGACCACCGGCAGCCTGCTCATTGAGATCGGCGGGCACGGCAATAACCTGAACGAGGCTCTTTATGCCGGGCAGCTGGCGGCAAAGGGCCTTGCTGCCGCATTGCTGGGCGGTGCTTGACAAAACGCCGCCAAAGTGCTATTTTTTAAAGGTCAAATGCAAAGATCGGGAAAAGTAGCGCGGGTCGTCCGGCCCAGAGAGTGCGGCACAGCTGAGAGCCGCGCCCGCACGCCGCGTGAACGAACACCCGGGAGCAGCAAACTGAACATGGCAGCTGCCATTAGTAGGTGCGCCGCAGGCCCTGCGTTACAGGGGCAGCGCTTTTATTGAGCGCGTGAGCGACCGGACACTTCCGGTAATTCAGGTGGCACCGCGGACATTACAAGACAGCTTGTTCGCCCTGAACTTTCAGGGAGAACAAAGCTGTCTTTTTCATTTTATATCGAAAGGGAGAACAAACACTATGGAACGCACTGAGATCGTTTCGCTGTTCAAAAACACCCCCGCCGACGGCACCGAGATCACCGTCTGCGGCTGGGCAAAGAACATCCGCGACTCCAAGAACATCGGCTTCATCGCCCTGTCGGACGGCGGCTGCTTCAAGACCCTGCAGGTCGTGCTGGAAGCAGGCAAGCTGGCAAACTACGATGAGGTGATCCACACCGGTCTGTACAGCAGCCTGCGCGTCAAGGGCAAGCTGGTGCTCACCCCGCAGGCAAAGCAGCCCTTTGAGCTGAATGCCGACAGTGTGGAGATCCTGGGCGACTGCCCGGCGGACGAGTATCCGCTGCAGAAAAAGAAGATGAGCATGGAATATCTGCGCACCATGCCCACCCTGCGCCCCCGCACCAACACCTTCAACGCCGCTTTCCGCGTGCGCAGCGCCGCTGCCTACGCCATCCACAAGTTCTTCCAGGAGAACGGCTTCGTTTACTCTCACTCTCCGCTGCTCACCTCTTCCGACTGTGAGGGCGCAGGCGAGATGTTCCGCGTCACCACGCTGGATCTGGAGAATGTGCCCAAGAACGAGGACGGCACTGTGGATTACACCCAGGACTTCTTCGAGAAGCCGGTCAACCTGACCGTTTCCGGCCAGCTGGAAGCCGAGGCCATGGCTATGGCATTCGGCAAGGTGTACACCTTCGGCCCCACCTTCCGTGCCGAGAAGAGCTTTACCACCCGTCACGCCGCCGAGTTCTGGATGATCGAGCCGGAGATGGCATTCTGCGACCTGTCCGGCTACATGGACACTGCCGAGGCCATGACCAAGTACGTCATCCGCTATGTGCTGGACAACTGCCCGGATGAAATGGCCTTCTTCAACCAGTTCATCGACAAGGGCCTCATCGAGCGTCTGGAGCTGGTGGCAAACAGCGAGTTTGGCCGCATCAGCTACACCGAGGCCATCGAGATCCTGAAGAAGAACAACAAGAAGTTCCAGTTCCCTGTGGAGTGGGGCGTGGACATCCAGACCGAGCACGAGCGCTACCTGACCGAGGTAGTGTTCAAAAAGCCTGTGTTCGTCACCGACTATCCGAAGGAGATCAAGAGCTTCTACATGAAGCAGAACCCGGACGGCAAGACCGTGGCAGCCGCAGATATGCTGGTGCCCGGCATCGGCGAGCTGATCGGCGGTAGCCAGCGTGAAGAGAACTACGACAAGCTGGTGGCCCGCATGGACGAGCTGGGCATGGACAAGACCAACTACGACTGGTACCTGAACCTGCGCAAGTTCGGCGGCGTGGAGCACGCCGGCTACGGCTTGGGCTTCGAGCGCATGATCATGTACCTCACGGGCATCCAGAACATCCGTGACGTGCTGCCCTTCCCCCGCACCGCATACGGCTTCTGATAAGCGCGCATACTTTTACCGGGCTGCTGCATTCCGCAGCGGCCCGTTTTTTGATAAGGAGCACAAAACAAGTGGAAAACATTTCCTCTGCCCTGCTGGACTGGTTTTACAAAAACCACCGCATCCTGCCCTTCCGCACCGACCCCAGCCCCTACCATGTGTGGCTCAGCGAGATCATGCTGCAGCAGACCCGGGTCTCGGCGGCACTGCCCTACTACGAACGCTTTCTCGCCGCCCTGCCGGACATTCCGGCCCTTGCCGCCTGCGAAGAGGAAAAGCTGCACAAACTCTGGGAGGGTCTTGGCTACTACAGCCGGGTGCGCAACCTGCAAAAGGCTGCACGCATCGTCTGCGAGCAGTACGGCGGACAGCTGCCCGCCGACTATGATGCCCTGCGGGCCCTGCCCGGCATCGGGGACTACACGGCGGGGGCCATTGCGTCCATCAGCTTCGGCATCCCGGTGCCCGCCGTGGACGGCAATGTGCTGCGGGTGTTCTCCCGTTTGTACAACGACCCCGCTGCCGTCACGGAACCGGCAGTGAAAAAAGCGTTCACCGCCCGCGTGATGGAGCACCAGCCGCCGGATGCGCCCGGCGACTACAATCAGGCCCTTATGGAGCTGGGAGCGCTGGTCTGCGTGCCGAACGGTGCGCCCCTGTGCGAAAAATGCCCGCTTGCCCACCTGTGCGCCGCCCGTGCTGCGGGCACTGCATTGGAGCTGCCCCGCAAAGCAGCGCCCAAGCCCCGCAGACTGCAGCCTGTGACGCTGGCCCTGCTGGAAAGCCCGGCAGGTTTCCTTTTGCAGCAGCGGCCCCAAAAGGGCCTGCTTGCCGGGCTGTGGCAGCCGGTACTGTGGGAGGGTGAAGCCCTCGCAGCCGGAGAGGTCCTTGCCCGCCTGCAGGCCATGGGGCTGGATACCGGCACCGCCGCGCCGGAAGCGCTGCCCGCCGCAAAGCATATCTTCAGCCATATCGAGTGGCATATGAACGGCATCCTGCTGCATGTGCCGCCCAAGATGCCCCGGTAGGCTGCGTGTGGGCAAGCCGGGAAGCCCTGCAGGCCGAGTATACGCTGCCCGGCGCATTCAAGGCATACAGGAAGCTTATAGTATGAAATTTTGGCCTTTTTGACCTGAATGGTTGTAATTTTTGACAGGAACGGGTATAATAAAAGCCAACAAGCACTGGAATGAAAGCTGAAACATCGTTTCAACGAAAAAAGGAGTGTATTGAACCTATGAAGAAATCTTGTCTGGTCGCTGTGATCACTGTTCTGGCCGCTGTTGCCGGTGCCCTTGCTGCTGTTGCTGTTTACCTGCACCGCCGTGAGAAGGAGCTGGACGAGTACGAGCGTCTGCTGTTCGGCGAGGACGATGCTGCAACGGTAGAGCCGGAGGCTGCTGCCGAAGAGGCTGCCCCTGCAGAGGATGCTGCAGAATAAAAAACACGAACCGTAAACCTTCGGGCGCACCGGCAGTCTGCAAAAGGCTGTGCCGGTGCGCCCTTTTTGCTACATAGAAGGAGTGTATCATGAAGCGTTTTCTGCTCTGGCTCGTGGGTGTGGTGCTGGGCGTAGGCATCTTTCTGGGCGCGGTGATGGGCGTGAGCTATGCCTTTACCACCGAGGGCGGCTGCCCGGACAGCACCGCGCAGTTTGACACCGAAGCGCTGGAACCCAACGGCTGGTGCTGGCAGGTGCCGCTCATCGGCGGAAAGCTCGATAAGGTGTTTGCCAGCCCCGCCACCCTCACGGTGCAGAAGCTGGGCACGCTGTACACGGCCCACCCGGCCATCACCCTGCCGGACTGGGCCAGCTACACCACCCTCACCATCCAGAACGCCTATGGCAGCATTGTATTTGTGGGCAGTGTGAGCGATTATCAAAGCTTTTTGTTCCCGGCCAACGGCGAATATAAGGCAGAGCTATCGGTCTGGCGGGTGCCGGAGGGCGGCATGGCCACCCAATTTGAGGGCGGCAGCACCGGCTCAGTGCGCAAAAATCTGGGGCTGGAAAAGCCCGCAAAGCCCACCGGCTGGTATCGTTATGCCTTCCGGTTCACCCTGCAGGCCAGCGCGGAGGTGGAGCTTTCCGCCGAGCGGGTGGAGCAGGGCGGCATTGTGGGCCTGCGCATCTCCGGCATGACCGGCGATGCAGCACCCACTGTGGAGACCGACCTTGGCAATGTGCAGTGCGTGCGTGCAGCCGATGGCTGGCGGGCCTACATCCCGGCGGCATACAACGCTTCCTCCGGCGGGCATGAGGTGAACATTACCGTGAACGGCGAGGCCATCACCCGCAGCATCATCGTGCTACCCAAGGATTTTGGCACGGTGGACGTGGAGCCGGAACCGGATGCATCGGATGCGGCAAACACCCAGTTCCGCAATGCGGTCTGGGGCCTGTACGAAGCGCCCGCGCGGGAAAAAATGTGGCAGGGCGGCTTTGTGAACCCGGTGGAAAGCTACACCACCCTTGTGGATTACGGTCAGGTCAGGGTGGTCAACGGCAGGCAGGGCAGCCGTTCCAACTCCACAAAGCTCTACACCATTCCCGGCGAGCCCTGCCGCGCCCCTGCAAACGGCGTGGTGGTGCTGGCCGCAGAGCTGGCCCTTACAGGCAACACGGTGGTCATCGACCATGGCTGCGGGATGCGCAGCTACCTGTACGGGCTGCAGACTCTTTCCGTCTCTGCCGGGCAGACGGTGGAAAAGGGGCAGGCTGTAGGCGTGCTGGGCGAGGAGCTGACCATGGACTTCAAGCTTGGCAGCAAGAGCGTGAACCCATGGCCGCTGTTCCAGACCAGCGGCGGATTGTTCTGGAAGGAGAACAGCTGACGATTTTAAATGGCCTCCGCTTTGCTCTGGCCATAAACAGCGGAATTTTTATTTTATAAGAGCAATGCCGGACGGCCTGCGGGCTGTCCGGCATTGCATTTTTACAGAAAGAGTCATAAAGAAAAACGGCATCATCTGCCGGTTTCGATCTTTTGCATGAAAAAAGGGTCCTGAAAAGCCCGCAGGCTTTTCAGGACCCAAACATAAAAGAATAATTCCTCTAAATACGGCCAGAGCGAAGCGGAGGCTGTTCCGATGGTCAAACCATCAGGAAATGGCATCCACGTCCCACTTCATGCGGACGGCATCGGCACCGTCCAGTTTGATGTTCAGCGCACCGGCGTTGTCCATCACCTGCTGCGGAGTGCGGGCACCGCACAGCACATGCAGGCCGGGGATCATGCGGGCGGTCAGGGCGATCACCAGCTGTGCCAGAGAGCAGTCGTATTTCTCGGTCAGGTCGCCCCACTTTGCCAGCATATCCAGCGCCTGAGAGCGGCGCTCCGGCTGGAAGCTGGGGTTTGAGTTGCGGGTGCTGCCCTCGGGATAGGTGGTTTCCATAGTCACCTTGCCGGTCAGCAGGCCCTGCTCCAGCGGAGAGTATGCCTGCACGGATACGCCCAGCTCCTTGCAGGTAGGCAGCAACTGCTTTTCCACACGGCGGGTGAGCAGACTGTACTTTTCCTGAATGACATCCAGCTGGCCGTACTTGCAGTAGCCGCGGATGATGTCCGCAGTGACGTTGGATGCACCGATGGCACGGATCTTGCCCTGCTCCTTCAGCTTCATCATGGCTTCCACCGTCTCTTCCAGCGGGTAGATGCCGAAATCGGGGGTCTGCCAGTGGGTGTACAGCACATCCAGATGATCGGTGTGCAGGCGGCGCAGGCTGTCCTCCACATCCTCGATGATGCTCTTTGCAGAAAGGTCGCGGTAAACGGTGGTGCCGTCCACGACCTTGTGCAGCACCGGTGTTTCATGCCGCCACTCCAGACCGCACTTGGTGGAAAGCACCACCTTGTCGCGGTCGATGTGCTTCATGGCTTCGCCCACCACGGTCTCGCTGTGGTACAGGCCGTAGATGGGCGCGGTGTCGATCCACTGGATGCCCTGCTCCACAGCAGTCTGGATGGCCTTGACTGAAAGGGCGTCGTCGTTGTCGCCCCACCAGGAGCCGCCGCCGATGGCCCAGGTGCCCATGCCGAGAAACGGCACCTGAATGCCGCTTTGCCAATATTGATGTTTTGCATATATTTTCCCTCCATGCCAGCAGTGTTCCCCGCAATGGGAGCAGCGCATTCCGTAGCTGGCATTCTTCGTTGTATTTTTTGCGTTTTATGAAAAAAGAACCGCAGCTGCGGGATATTCCCGCACCGCAGCTCTCTTTCAACTCAGATATTGCCGAACTCGCTCAGTTTCAGCGTTTCGTTGTGGGTCTCAGCCCAGCGCACCGCCCAGTCGGAGGTGAACAGCAGCAGGCGGTTGCCCTTCATATCCTCCACAGCCTTGGTGTCGCTGGTCAGGTCCAGATCCCGCAGGTTGTAGGTGTCGGGGTCGTTCTGCACCCAGCGCAGCTGTTCAAAGGGCAGCTGCTGCATCCGGATCTCCACGTTGTACTCGGTGTTCAGGCGGTACTCCAGCACTTCCAGCTGCAGCACGCCGACCACGCCGACTACCACTTCTTCCATGCCGCCGCCCACTTCGCGGAAGATCTGGATGGCACCCTCCTGCGCGATCTGCTCCATGCCCTTCACGAACTGCTTGCGCTTCATGGTGTCCTTCTGCTCAATGCGGGCAAAGTGCTCCGGCGAGAAGTGGGGATGCCTGCGAACTGGACCTTCTTTTTGCCGGTGCACAAGGTGTCGCCGATGGAGAAGATGCCCGGGTCGAACAGGCCGATGATATCGCCGGCGTAGGCTTCGTCCACGATGGCGCGGTCCTGCGCCATCAGCTGGGTGCCGGTGGCCAGCTTGATGTTCTTGCCCTCCTGCACATGGAAGGCCTCCATGCCGCGCTCGAACTTGCCGGAGCAGATGCGCATAAAGGCGATGCGGTCGCGGTGGGCCTTGTTCATGTTGGCCTGAATTTTAAAGATGAAGGCAGAGAACTCGTCGCGGCAGGGGTCCACGGTCTCGCCGGTCAGGCTGTCCACGCGGGCCAGCGGGGTGGGGGTGAGCCGCAGGAAGTTCTCCAGAAAAGGCTCCACGCCGAAGTTGGTCAGAGCGGAACCAAAGAACACGGGACTCAGCTCGCCGCGCAGCACTTTGTCGAGGTCAAATTCCTCGGCAGCGCCGTCCAACAGCTCGATCTCATCCACCAGCTGCTGGTGCAGATACGGGGTGAGCAGCTCGTCCAGTGCGGGATCGCCCAGCTCGGCCTCGGTCTCATCCACCTTCTTCACGCCGTTGGCGCGGCCGTCGCTGGAGAATGCCAGCACCTTGCGGGTGTTGCGGTCGAACACGCCCTTGAACTCCTTGCCGCAGCCGATGGGCCAGTTCATGGGGAGGTTTTGATGCCCAAAATCTCCTCAATGTTCTCCATCAGCTCAAAGGGGTCGCGGGCTTCGCGGTCCATCTTGTTGATGAAGGTGAAGATGGGAATGTGGCGCAGGGTGCACACCTTGAACAGCTTGATGGTCTGGGCCTCAACGCCCTTTGCAGCGTCGATGACCATGACGGCAGAGTCTGCCGCCATCAGGGTGCGGTAGGTATCCTCCGAGAAGTCCTGATGGCCCGGGGTGTCCAGAATGTTCACGCACTTGCCTGCGTAGTTGAACTGCAGGACAGAAGAGGTGACGGAAATACCGCGCTGCTTCTCAATGTCCATCCAGTCGGACACGGCGTGCTTTGCGCTCTGCTTGCCCTTGACGGAGCCTGCCTGATTGATGGCTCCGCCGTACAGCAGCAGCTTTTCGGTCAGAGTGGTCTTACCGGCGTCGGGATGGCTGATGATCGCAAACGTCCGGCGGCGCTCGATTTCTTCACGATTTGTCATAAACTAGTATTTCTCCTGAAATGGATGGAACTCCTTCAGTCACGGCTGATGCCGTGACAGCTCCCTCAATGAGGGAGCCTCTGGCGAAAAGGAAAAGCTTCTCGCCCTGCCAAAGCCTCCCTCTCAGAGGGAGGTGGCATCGCGCAGCGATGACGGAAGGAGTATATTTTTACACATACGTACCCTATTTTATCCGAAAACGCTCCATAATGCAAGTGTTTTCGTTATTTTTTCAGGATGATGCAGGGCAGAGGGGCGGTTTCGGCCCAGTTGGCAAAATCACACACCAGAACGGTAAAACTTTTGAGCGGAAGTGCCCGGAGATATTCCAGCACCATCTGCTTTTCATCCGTGCCGATGACCTGCCCGCTGTAGAGGATGGCGCTCACCACGCCGCCGGGGCGCACGGCTTCCAAAGCCGCCTGCAGGGCGGGGATGCTGCTCTGCGCGGTGGAGAACACTGCGTGGTCGGCCCCGGGCAGCCAGCCAAAGTTGAACATCACCGCATCTGCCGTGCCGGGCTGCACAATCTGTAAAAGGTCTGCGTGGCTTTGGCAGTGCAGCTCATACCGGGCGGCAGGCACGCCCAGCTGCTCCAGATGCCTCCGGGTGGATGCAATGGCAGCTTCCTGCACGTCAAAGCCGACTACCTTTCCTTCCGGCGCGGTGATGCCGCACAGAAAGGCCGTGTCGCCGCCGTTGCCGCAGGTAGCATCGATGCAAAGGCGCGGCTGTGCCAGCCGCGCGGCCAGAAAGTCCTGCACGAACTTGACGGCGGTCAGGTCCGGCGTGCGGCGGCGCACCAGCTGCCTGCCTTCTGCCGCAAAGCCGAACTTTGCCCAGAACGCAAGCTCTGCGGCATCGGCGGGCAGCGGGGCGGTAAATACGGTAGCCTTTTCGCGGTCGTATCCGGCGTAGGCGCGCAAGGCTCTTTTAATAGATAGGAGCCGTAGCCTTTGCGCCGCCACTGCGGTTCGATGCCAAACGCGGTGATGGCAGCCCCCTTTGCGGCGGGCGTGAGCGCGCAGAAGCCGATCTGTGTTTTTTCCTTATAGAGGGCAAAGCCCTCGTCTGTGCGGTGCAGTTCCATGGTGTGTTCCTCCTGAATTTACGCTTTTACAATAGCAAGCGCAAAGGCCGCTGTCAAGGGCGGAAAGTGCGTCTTTATTTCTACAGTTTCTTCACGGCGCGCGCGATTGATTTTCACAATTGACGGTTACAATAGGAGCAGTTCAAAGGAACAGGGCTCCTGTGGACGTATCCCTTACGGAAAGGAAGTATCAGCATGGACAATGAGAACAAATGGGAATATGATTATTCCTCTCAGGATAAAAACGAAAGCGGAGATACCGGTTATCCCAATGTGGGCAGCAGCGGCATGAACACCGCCAACCAGTACAACGACCCGCAGCCGGAACCGGAGACCGCTTACACCGCCCCGCAGACAGACAACGGCGCAGGCGGTGCAACGCCGCCGGTACATCCGGTACAGCCGCAGGACGCGCAGCCCCCTAAAAAGAAGAAAAAGTTCAACGGCAAGCGCGTTGCACGCAGCGCCGTGGCGCTGGTGCTGGCCGCAGCCATGGGCTTTGCGGGCGGCTTTGTGGGGGCAAAGTTTGGCGGCAGCGGCAAGGTGGTCATCCAGCAGGTGGCACCTTCCTCCACGGCAAACAGCTCCGACAGCGCGGACAGCAGCATCACCGCAGCATCCAGCAGCGGCAGCAGCCTGACCACTGAACAGGTGGCTGATCTGGTCAGCCCCAGCGTGGTGGTCATCACTACGGAGCAGGTGGTCTACTCTCAGTGGTCGTGGTACGGCCAGAATCAGGTGGAGAGCGGTGCCGGCAGCGGCGTGATCATCAGCTCGGACGGCTACATCCTCACCTGTGCACATGTGGTGGACGGCGCTTCCACCATCACCGTTACCATTGGTGACAAGGACTACACCGCCACCCTCGTGGGCGAAGATACCACCAGCGATATCGCGGTCATCAAGATCGATGCTGACGGCCTGACCCCCGCCACCGTGGGCAACAGCGACAGCCTGAAGGTGGGCCAGAGCGTGATGGCTGTGGGCAACCCGCTGGGTGAGCTGGGCGGCACCGTGACCGGCGGCATGATCAGCGCTTTGAACCGCAGCGTCACCATTCAGGGCAGCAGCTCTGTGAACACCATGTCCCTGATCCAGATGGATGCTTCGGTCAGCCCCGGCAACTCCGGCGGCGGCCTGTTCAATATGAACGGTGAGCTGGTCGGCATTGTGAATGCAAAATCCTCTTCCAGCGATGCAGAGGGTCTGGGCTTTGCCATCCCCATCAACGATGCCATCAAGGTGGCACAGGAACTGCTGGAGAACGGCTATGTGACCGGACGGCCTTATCTGGGCATCACCTATCTGGCCGTGACCGACGCACAGACTGCTTCTCAACTGGGCGTGAATGCCTACGGCGTTTACGTTGTGGAGGTGGTCAAGGGCGGCCCTGCCGAAAAGGCAGGCCTGCAGGCCGGTGACCGCATCGTGAGCGTGGACGGCACCGAGATCGCCTCCAAGGACGACCTTGGCACCCTGATGCAGAAGCACGCAGCAGGCGATACGCTTTCCATCACCATTGCGCGTGAAGGCCAGATGCAGACGGTCAATGTGACGCTGGGCGAAAAGACGGCTTCCAACAGCTGAACAAAATAGAAAACAGGAGCGGATGAGAATTTTCCATCCGCTCCTGTTTTTTTATATCTGTCCGAAGATAGTAGCGCTGTAAGGCATCAGTACGGCCTCGTGCTCGTACACCCTTGCCGGGCCGCGCCACAGGCTGGACGAGATGCCGTCGCTCAGCATCTGCCAGCGCCCAACCGGCAGCGGCACGACCTTGCTGATCTCGGTGGGGTTATAGAACACGCACAGCGCCTGCCATGCTGCGCCGTCACCCCACTGGGCGGGCAGCTGCCAGCCCACCAGCGGCTGCTCCAGTGAGAAAAAGTACAGGGCATCCGGCGCGTGGGGGTCGGTGCTGGAAAGCCGCGGAAACCTTGCCCGCAGCGCCAGCAGGCCGCGGTAGTAGTCCACCAGTGCATGATATTTTTCGGCCCGCTCCCAGTCCAGCCGGTTCAGCGCAGGCGAAGAGCGGTAGCTGTTGCCCTTCCCTTTTTTGGTGCGGGCAAACTCCTCGCCCGCCTGCAGGAAAGGCAGGCCGAAGCTGGTCAGGTAAATGCCCGCCGCCAGCCGGTTCTGGGCAAGGGCTGTGCTGTCTGCCGCCGTGAACTCCGGCTTTTCGTACCGCACCAGCAGCAGCTTGTCCCACAGGGTGAAGTTGTCGTGGGCGGAAACATAGCTCACGATCTGGCTGGGCGCGTGGGGCGGCAGACGGTCGCTGCGGCACCATGCCGCCACCGCGCCGCCGATGTCCCAGAAGCTGCCGGGCCTGCCCTCCACATAGCCCGGCTCCCGGGCGTTGAAGCAGCCGCCCTTGATGGTGTCGCGGGTGTCGTCGCAGAAGATGCCGATGCGCTCGTTCAGCATGGCAAGATTCGCCTTGTTGGCCTCGTACCGGTGCAGCTGGCTGCCGCCGCCCTGCCACGGCTCGCCGTACATCAGGATATCCCGCCCGCCGGGCAGCGTATCCAGCGCGGCGCGCACGGCGTTGATGGTCTCCACGTCGTACAGGCCCATCAGGTCGAACCGGAAGCCGTCGATGTGGTATTCCTGCGCCCAGTAGAGGATGGAATCGATCATATACCGCCGGGCCATGGGCCGCTCGCTGGCAAATTCGTTGCCGCAGCCGCTGCCGTTGGAAAAGCTGCCGTCCTCGTTCTGGCGGAAAAAGTAGCAGGGCACGGTGTCGTTCAGCGGGTTCTTATTGCGGTACATGTGGTTATACACCACATCCATCACCACACCGATGCCCGCCGCGTGCAGGGCTGCGATCATTTCCCTGCACTCCCGGATGCGCACCTCGCCGCGGGTGGGGTCGGTGGAATAGCTGCCTTCGGGCACATTGTAGTTGGTGGGGTCATAGCCCCAGTTGTACTGCCGCAGCAGCGGCTTTGCCTCGTCCACGCTGCCAAAATCAAAAATGGGCATCAGCTGCACATACTTCACGCCCAGACGCCGGAGGTAGTTCAGGCAGGTGGGGTGGATGCCGTCCCCGTGCAGGGTGGTGCCCTGCTGGGTAAAGGCCATGAACTTGCCCCGCCATGCCGGGCGCACGCCGCTGGCAGCGTCCTGCGAGAAGTCGCGCACGCTCACCTCCCACACCGCGCGCTGCTCCGGCGGGATGACCGGACGCACATCATGCTCCCACCCGGAGGGGGCGATGCGGGCAAGATCTACGATCATGCTGCGGGTGCCGTTCACGCCTGCCGCCCGGGCATAGGGGTCGCCGGTCTGGCGCGAAATGCCATCCACCGTGACCGTATAGGTATAGTATCGTCCGTGCTGGTCGCCGGGCAGATAGATGCTCCACACCCCCTGCTGCCCCCGCTCCAGCGGCAGAGTGCCTATGGGCTCACCGCCGCTGCCTTTGCGGTAAAGGCTGACCTCCACCCTCTGCGCCGTGGGTGCCCACAGGCGCAGATGGGTGCCGGAAACAGCATATTCCTGCCCCAGCGGGCCGGTGTAGGTGGTTTGAAGGTCAAAGGAGATGCTCTCGTATAGCGTTTTCAGTTCGGCGGGCGTTTTGACGGTCATAGTTTCTTCATTCCTTCTTGCAGATTTCCTATCAGATATAAGTGTAAACACCGGCGGTCTTTTTTGCAAGAGGGAATTGCAAAACCTGTCCGGGTACACTATACTGGAAGAAAACGACAAAAACGGAGGGCAAACCATGGCATATACCGACGATTGGGAAAACCTTATGAACGGTGTGTTCGGTGCAGGGGGAAAGCCGCGCTTTGGCGGCACCGCCCAGCCGGAAAGCAAAACGCCAAAGGCTAAAGCGCCCGCAATGCCGGACCTGAACGCTGCCCTGCTGGAAAACCAGAAGCAGCTGGATGCCCTGCTCAAAAAACAGAACGCCCAGCTGAAAACGCAGGACACTGCGGTGCAGTCTGCTCTGGAGGACAGCCGCCAGATGCTGCGGGATATGGAAGCCGACGGCCTGCTTGCCAAGGGCACTGCCGATGTGACTGCAGAGCACCTTGGCAGCTTTGAGGGCCTTGCCGCCGAGGTGAAAAAGACCGTTCTCGGGCAGGATGCCTTTGTGGACAGCGTGGTGCGCGCCATGCGCCGGCCCTTTGTGCTGGGCACCGAGCGCCCGGCAGCACGCAATGTGATCCTGCTGTGCGGCGGAGCCGGTACGGGGCGGCACTTTGCGCTGGCAGAGACCGCCCGCATCATGGCGGCGCGGGGCCTTTTGCAGAGCGACAAAACCGCGGTGGTGGACCTTGCCCTCTACCCCAATTCCGGTGCGGAAAAGCTGTTTTTGCAGGATCTGTATGCGGCCCTGCACGCCCCCGGGGAGATCGTGATTTTTGAGCATTACGAGAGCTGCTATGCGGCCTTCCTCAAGACTCTTGCAGACCTTGCTGTGAAGGGCAGCGCACCGCTTTCCAGCCGGTATCTTGTGAACAAGGAAGGCATCCTTGTGGATGCAGGCACGGCGCTGGCACCGGGCGCGGTGAGCAGTATCACGCCCTGCGGCAAGTACCTCATCTTCTTTTCCCGCAAGGGCCGGGACGCGCTGGCAGATAAGTTCGGTGCGCCCTTTGTGGCGGCGGTGGGCGATGTGTGCGCCACCAGCGCCTTTGCCCCCGAGGACCTTGCAGCGCTGGCGGCGCAGCAGCTGAATGCGCTGGCCCAGAAGGTGAGCGCACGCCTTGGGCTGACCCTCTCTGCCGGGGCCGATGTGCGGGACTATGTAGCCGCCCGGTGCTCTAAGGAAAAGGGTGCGGCGGGCCTTGCGGAATGCTGCGATAAAATGTTCCGCGCCCTGAGCGAATACTGCCTGCAGACTGATGCAAAGCTTACCGGCACCGTCACCCTGACCGCAAAGCCGGAGGGCGTATGGTTCAGCCTGAACGACCAGCCCGAGCAGGAGCTGTCTGCCCTGCTGCCTGCCGAGTACACGGGCGCTGTAGATGAAATCCGCGCCGAACTCAACGGCCTTGTGGGCCTTGGGGCGGTCAAGGAGTATGTGTTCGGTCTGGCGGATAACCTGCAGGTGCAGCAGCGCCGCGCGGCGGCAGGCTTCAAGACCGCCAGCCTTTCCATGCACATGATCTTCACCGGCAACCCGGGCACCGGCAAGACCACCATTGCCCGGCTGGTGGCAAAGTACCTCAAGGCCATCGGCGCGCTGAAGGGCGGCCAGCTGGTGGAAGTGACCCGTGCCGACCTTGTGGGCCGCTACACCGGCCACACCGCCCCGCTGACAAACAGCGTCATCGAGAGTGCCCTCGGCGGTGTGCTGTTTATCGATGAAGCCTACAGTCTCTACCGCGGCGAGCAGGACAGCTTTGGTCTCGAAGCCATCGACACCCTTGTGAAGGGCATGGAGGATCACCGGGACGAGCTGGTGGTCGTTCTGGCGGGCTACACCCGGGAGATGGAGGTGTTCCTTACCGCCAACAGCGGTCTTGCCAGCCGCTTCCCCAACAAGATCGAGTTCCCGGACTACACGGCAGACGAGCTGCTGGACATCACCAACGTGCTGGCAAAGGGCAAGGGCTACCGCCTTGCCGAGGGCTGTACCTTCCCGCTTTTGGGCTACTACAAGCGCCGTCAGGCGCTGGACAGCCGCACCGCCGGCAACGGCCGTCTTGCCCGCAACACGCTGGAAAAGGCCATCTTCCACCAGAGCCGCCGCCTTGTGGCAGAACCTGCCGCCGAGCTGGACCTGATTTTGCCCAGCGATCTGGAATTTGAGGAGTGAGAGATTCAGAATGGCCTCCGCTTCGCTCTGGCCATGCTCAGCGGAAGAATTATTTATAGGAACAGCAAACCCCGGCAGGCTGCGGCCTGCCGGGGTTTGCATTTTTCACGGATGGAGTCGTACCGGAAAGCAGCATCTGGCGCTCTGGCTCCACAGGGCAGGACGGTGCCGTGAAATTATTTCCTGCCGGAAACGCTGCATCTCCCGGTCCGGGCCTTCCCTGTGAAAAAAGGTTCCGGAAAAATCCGCAGATTTTTCCGGAACCTGATTATAAATATCATTTCATCTGATGGTGGCCAGAGCGAAGCGGAGGCCATTTTAATCGTGCTGCTTCGCAAGGGCCTGCACCATATCGTGTATCCCCTTGCGCACCTCGGCGGGAGCCGTTACTTCCACCTTGCCGCCAAAGCCGCACACCCAGCCGTAGAACTGGGGGCTGACGCATACCGGCACATCAAAGTGAAAATATGCACCGTCTTCCTCCGGCACGAACAGCGGCGTTTTGCCAAAGCGGTCGCGCATGGCGCTTTCCAGGTCGGCGGTGCAGCGCAGAGTGACCCGGTACTCCGGCCCGCCGAACATGTTGAAGTGCTTGCGCAGATAGGCGGGCAGGTCGAACTGGCGGAACTCGGCCTTGCCCCGGCGGGCATCGCCCAGCACCGTCACGGAAGACATGCGGTCCACGCGGTAGTTGCGGATGCCCGCAGGCTCTTTCTCGTCCTGATAAGCGATAAGGTAGTAGCAGCCGTTTTCCCATGCCAGCTGCCACGGGCTGACGGTGCGGGTGCCGTCGTCCTTGTAGCGGAACCGCACCATTCTGCCCGCATTGATGGCGCTGTGCAGCGCATCGATGCTGTAAAGCAGGGTGTGGCTGTCGCTTTTGGGGCGGCCATCCACGTACACCTGACGCTGCAGCTGGGTGCCTTCGTAGTCGGAGCAGAGGGCTTCCAGTTTATGGATGAGTTTACTGCTGGTGCGTGCCGACACAACCTTGCTGGCCTGTACGGCATCCACCAGCAGCTTCAGCTCAGAAAGCTCAAAGGTGCGGCTGGCCAGCCAGTAGCCGCCGCCGCGCCCGCGCCGCAGCTGGATGTCATACCCCAGACTGCGCAGGGTGTCGATATCGCTGTAGATGCTTTTGCGCTCGGCAAGAATGTCCTGCTGTTCCAGCAGCTCTACCAGCTGCGGTACATTGAGCAGGTGTTCTTCGTCGGTCTTTTGTTCCAGAATGCGCAAAAGGGTCAAAAGCTTGGATTTCTGGCCTTCCTGCTTGGGCATGGGAGCACCTCCGGTTTATTCGGGCAGTTTTTTGTCGAACGCCGCGCGGCGCTGGGTGGAAAGACGGAACATCTCTTCCAGCCTGTTCCGGTCGTCGGCCACAAGAGCAGAGCGCATTTCCTGCAGAGCGGCATCGAACTGGTCGATCTCGCTGATCAAGTTCTGTTTGTTCCACAAAAACAGCTCTGCCCACATTTTATCGTTGATGCGTGCAATGCGGGTCAGATCACGGAAGGAGTCGCCGGTGTACTCGCACAGCGAAGAGTTATCGTTGGCGCACATCAGGCTCACGGCGATGGCATGGCACAGCTGGCTCACATAGCCGATCATCTTGTCGTGCTCCTGCACCGTCAGGGTGCAGATGTGGTGGAAGCCCAGCACTTCGGCCAGGTCCTTTGCCCACTGAATGGCCTCTGGCGTGTTCTTTTCCGTGGGGGTGATGATGAAGTTGGCCGGGGCAAAGTTCACCTCGGCGGCGTGCTCCACGCTGGAAGTCTCACGGCCTGCCATCGGGTGGCTGGCAATGAACTCCACGCCTGCCGGGCACATGGCCTGCACCGGCTCCACAAGGCCGGTCTTTACGCCGGAAACATCCGTAAAAATGCAGCCGGGCTTGAGCAGATGGCCGTAGGTGCGGAACCACTCGATGAGGGCCGTGGGGTACAGACCAAAGATGATGTGGTCGGCGCTGCTCACAAGGTCCTCAAAATCGTGGGTCTTGCCGCTGGCGATATAGCCGTGCTCTAGCGCGTACTGCAAATGCCCTTCGCTGCGGTTGATGCCGTCCACATGGAAACCGGCTTTCGTCAGTTCCAGCGCGTATTTGCCGCCCAGCAGGCCAAGGCCCACCACGAGATAACGTTTTGTTTTATCAAGCATATTCCACCTCCGCGCCCAAGGGCTTGATGGCTTCAAAGAAATTCGGCCAGCTTTTTGTAATGGCTTCGGCATCGTCCACGGTCAGGGGAATGCCCGTACTCAGGGCCAGCACCGCAAGGCTCATGACCACACGGTGGTCATTGTGCCCATGCAGAACACCTGCCGGAGCGTGCAGCCTGTTCGCGCAGCCGTGCACCGTAATGGTGCCGCCCTCGCTTTCCAGCACGCCGCCGCAGGCACGCAGCTCGGCCTCCATGGCAGCGATGCGGTCACTCTCCTTCAGGCGTAAACGCTCTGCGTTGCGGATGACTGTAGTGCCTTCGCACAGCAGGCCCAGCACCATGAGCATAGGGCCAAGGTCCGGGCAGTCCGCAAGGTCGATGTCCACCCCGTGCAGGGGGGCCTTTTCAAAAGAGATGCCCGCTTCTGTTTGGGTGAACTTTGCGCCGCAGCGGCGCAGGATATCCAGAATGGCGGCATCGCCCTGCAGCGTTTCCGGGGCAAGGCCGGTGATGGTCACGCCGCCGCACGCGGCCCCCAGCACCGCCGGGAACGCGGCCTGACTGTAATCGCCCTCCACGGTGTAATCGCAGGGGTGATAGTGCTGCCCGCCCGGGATGGCAAGAGTATTTTCGTCCAGCCAATGGCTCTGCACACCGAAGGCTGCCTGCACAGAGCGGGTCATATCGATGTAGCTGCGGCTCTCCACCGGCGGGATGAGGTGCAGTGTGCTGTTGCCGGAAAGCAACGGCAGAGCAAACAGCAGCCCGCTGATGAACTGGCTGGATACATTGCCTGCAAGGCGGTATTCGCCGGGGGTCAGTGCCCCTTCCACGGTCAGCCCGGCAGCGCTCTGCTCAAACCGCAGGCCCTGCTCCCGGTACAGAGCTTCATACACCGACTGAGGCCGCTCCATCAGCCGCCCGCGGCCGGTGAAGGAAACTGCCTGTCCGGTCAGGCTGGCGATGGGGATGAGAAAGCGCAGGGTGCTGCCGCTCTCGCAGCAGTCCACCGGCGCAGCAAGAGGCACAAAATGCCCCAGCCCTTCCACCACAGCGTCGTCTGCGCCGGTGCGCACACGGGCGCACAGCTGTGCCGCTGCGCCCAGCGTGGCAGAGATGTCCTTGCTGAATTCCAGATTGGTGATGTGGCTGCGGCCTCGGCCAGTGCCGCGCAGAGCACAGCACGGTGGGCCATGCTTTTGCTGGGTGGGGCAGTGATGGTGCCGCCTACGGGACGCGCGTTCTGAATCGTTACCAGCATAGGCCGTTACATATCCCGGCCAATGGCCCATGCCACCTGACGGCACTTTGCCATGGCCTGTGCGAAGGAATCCGGGGTCAGGCACTGTGCGCCGTCGCTCCATGCGTGCTGCGGGTCGTAGTGGACCTCCACTTCCAGACCGTCGGCACCGGCGGCCACGGCAGCGATCATCATAGGCTCGACCAGATTGGCCTTGCCGGTGGCGTGGCTGGGGTCCACGATGATGGGCAGGTGGGTCGTTTTCGTTGGATGATGGGCGACTGCAGAGAGATCGAGGGTGTTGCGGGTGGTACTTCTCGAAGGTACGGATGCCGCGTTCGCACAGGATGACCTGCTCGTTGCCGCCGGCCATGATATACTCGGCGCTCATGATCCACTCCTCAATGGTGTTGCACAGGCCGCGCTTGAGCAGCACGGGCGTTGTGCATCTTG
>ENA-OQJC01000009-OQJC01000009.1-human-gut-metagenome-genome-assembly--contig:-NODE-9-length-47373-cov-3.966452_pt1 | contig 47373 bp, 50 predicted proteins | sample MGYA00242600_ERZ504766 | MGnify/ENA primary metagenome ERZ504766 (study PRJEB26092, sample SAMD00036364) | human gut metagenome | host: Homo sapiens | study: EMG produced TPA metagenomics assembly of the...
GTGCCCAGGGGAACCCATTGGATTTTTAACGAAGTGAATCAGTATTTGGCTAACGGTACTTTGTTGCCGAAACCAACAGCTCATGAACGTTTGAACATGTTATTGCGTCATTTTGAACTCTTGTGTAAATACAAGGGCACGGCTCTTGGTGTCCGTGAAATTCGTACCCATGCAGGCTGGTATATTAAAGGCCTGCCGGAGTCGGCTAAATGGCGTAATCGAATCAATACATTATATACGGAAGCAGCCTTTAAAGAGGCCATTGCTACGTATGCTGCCGAATTGACAAGGCAGTAAAATTGCACTGTAGTAAAATTGACAATGCAGTAAAATTATTGTTATAATATTACGTAAATTACGTAAAAAGCGTAAAAATATGTGATGTAAAGCAAAGGTGTCAGTGTATGACACTTTTTCTTTATAGCTAAACAACTATTGGAAGAGGAGTCCTATTATGGCAGAAGTTAAAGAAACACTGTTAACCGCAGAAGGTCTTAAGAAACTTGAAGAAGAATTAGCTCATTACAAATCTGTTCGTCGTATTGAAGTAGCACAGCGTATTAAAACAGCTATCGAATATGGCGACATCAGTGAAAACTCTGAATATGATGATGCAAAAAATGAACAGGCTTTTATCGAAGGTCATATCATTGAATTAGAAAATAAAATCAACACGGCTAAAATTATTGACGAAAAAAACTCGCAAAAACGTAGTATCCGTGGGCAGTAAAGTTAAATTATTAGACGAAGAATTTAACGAAGAATTGGATTATGTAATTGTAGGTTCCTCCGAAGCGGATCCTTTCAACAATCGTATTTCCAATGAATCGCCGGTAGGCAGCGCTATTCTCGGTAAGAAAAAAGGTGCTACCGTTGAAGTAAATACACCGGATGGTGTAGCGACTTTCAAAATTTTAGCAATCAGCTAATACGGCAGTAGCCAGCTAATAAGGTGGCAGCCAATAAAATATACCAAAAATGGGCTCAAAACTGTTATACTATAAGTAATACCGTATTTGAGCAGATGAAGTTAGGAGGCCATGTAAGTGAGCGAAGAAAAAGCGACTACAGTACAAGAACAACAGCAGGAATTAAATGATCAAATGTTAATTCGTCGCGATAAGCTTGCGCAATACGAGGCAGACGGAGTGTATCCTTTTGGCCAGCGTTTTGTAGTACAGCAGCATGCGGCAACAATAAAAGACAACTTCCGTGATTTTGAAGATCAGCCGGTAACCGTAGCCGGTCGTCTTATGACGATTCGATCCCACGGTAAAACGGCGTTTGCCAATATTCGTGATTTAACCGGTGATATTCAGATCTACTTGCGTAAAGATATTTTAGGTGAAGATGTTTATAAACATGTGAAAATGCTCGACATGGGCGATATCGTAGGTATCGAAGGCCATGTATTCCGCACACACATGGGCGAAATCACCATTAAAGTTAACAAACTTACATTGCTTTCCAAATCTTTGCGTCCGTTACCTGAAAAATGGCATGGCTTAAAAGATACGGAACTTCGCTATCGTCAACGCTATGTGGATTTGATTGTAAATCCGGAAGTGCGCGATACTTTTATTAAACGCACCCAAATCGTGGCTAAAATGCGCCAGTACATGAACGCTCATCAGTTCATGGAAGTGGAAACACCAATGCTCCACGCTATTCCGGGTGGTGCGGCGGCGCGTCCGTTCATTACCCATCACAATGCGCTTGATATCGACATTTACATGCGTATTTCCCCTGAATTGCACTTAAAACGCCTTATCGTAGGCGGTTTGGAACGCGTATTCGAAATTAACCGTTCCTTCCGTAACGAAGGTATCGACAATCGCCATAACCCTGAATTCACCATGATGGAATCTTACCAGGCTTACGGCAACTTCGAAGATGCCATTATGTTGACTGAAAACATCGTGGCTTACTGTGCACAGGAAGTTCTCGGTACAACTAAAATCAACTACCAGGGCACTGAAATTGATTTGACGCCGCCTTGGAACCGTATTACGATGCAGGAAGGCATCAAGAAGTACACCGGTGAAGACTTTGACGCCGTTGAAACCTTGGAAGAAGCGCGCGCTATTGCGGACCGCTTGAATGTAGAATACACGGACCGCGACGGTATCGGCAAGATCATCAATCTTTGCTTCGAAGACTATGTAGAAGAAAACTTGATTGAGCCAACCATCGTTTACGGTCATCCTTTGGAAATTTCTCCATTGGCTAAACAGAACCGTGAAAAACCATTGACTACCGAACGTTTCGAAGCCTTCGTATACGGTCGTGAATTGGCAAACGGTTATTCCGAGTTGAACGACCCAATCGATCAGCGTCAACGTTTTGAAAAACAGTTACAGGAACGTGCCGCCGGTGACGATGAAGCTCACCGTATGGATGAAGACTTCGTAACTGCTTTGGAATACGGTTTACCGCCAACAGCCGGCCTCGGTATCGGTATCGACCGTCTCGTTATGTTCTTAACTGATTCCGCTTCTATCCGTGACGTATTGTTATTCCCACTTATGAAACCGGAAACGGAAGCTAAAGCTGTTGAAGCTGAAGAAGCTGACAAAGCTGAATAAGTAAGATATAATTTTATACTGAAACACTGTATGGTGGTCACGTAATATGCGTGGCCACTTTTTTTCATGGCAAAAACTATTCAGATGTGGTATGATTAAGTGTAATTAATAATACATTGTGCCATTGGGCACGCATTTTAAGTAAGAGGTTATGGATATGTTAGATTTACGTTTCGTAAGAGAAAATCTGGAAGCAGTACAGCAAAACTTGGACAATCGCCATACTACCGGCGATTTGGAAAACTTTGCCAAATTGTATGATTTGCGCAAGGATTTAATTCAAGAAGTAGAACAATTAAAAGCACAGCGCAACTCAGTAACCGCAGAAATCAGCGCGTTAAAACGCAATAAAGAAAATGCGGACGATAAAATTGCGGAAATGCAGAAAGTGGGCGACAAAATTGCTGAGCTTGACGGCAAAATTCGTGAAACTGAATCTTCACTCCAAAACATTGCCCTCATGTTGCCAAATATGTGCGATGCCTCCGTACCGGTAGGGGAAGATGAAAATGACAACCCTGAAATGCGTCGTTGGGGCAAACCTCGTGAATTCGATTTCCCTATCCAGGCTCACTGGGATTTAGGCGAAAGCCTCGATATTTTAGACTGGGAACGTGCCGCTAAAGAAAGTGGTGCCCGTTTCACATTCTACAAAGGCCTCGGTGCTCGTATGGAACGTGCTTTAATCAACTTCATGCTCGACCTTCATACGGAACAGCAGGGTTACACTGAAATGATGACACCGTACATGGTAACACGTCAGACTTTGACTAACACCGGGCAATTACCTAAGTTCGCTGAAGATATGTATAAAGTAGAAAATACGGAATACTTCCTCATTCCGACCGCTGAAGTTACCCTTACTAACTTCCATGCGGGCGAAATTTTGAGCATCGATGAATTGCCTAAATACTACACGGCCTTCACTGCTTGTTTCCGTGCGGAAGCCGGTTCGGCCGGTCGCGATACACGCGGTCTCATTCGTCAGCATCAGTTCAACAAAGTTGAAATGGTAAAATTCGCTACCCCTGAAACATCTTATCAGGAACTCGAATCCTTGACGGATAATGCGGAAGAAGTATTGCGTTTATTGGAATTACCGCATCGCGTAATCACCCTTTGCACCGGTGATATCGGCTTCGGTTCCGCTAAAACCTATGACGTAGAAGTTTGGATGCCGGCTCAGGATTGCTACCGTGAAATTTCGTCCTGCTCCAACATGACCGATTTCCAAGCACGCCGCGGTAACATCAAATTCCGTCGTGATGCGAAGAGCAAACCTGAATTCGTTCATACTTTAAACGGTTCCGGTTTGGCTGTAGGTCGTACCGTAGCTGCTATTTTGGAAAACTTCCAAGAAGCTGACGGCTCCGTTCGCATTCCTATAGTTTTACAGCCATATATGGGTGGCGCAGAAGTAATTAAACCTGTAAAATAGAAGTATAAGGCATAAGGTCTGACGTACGTCAGACCTTCACCTATGCAATTTCGGAAACCGCCGATGTAGTTGCAACGACTTGTTTCGGCTAAACTGAGGCAAATCTTCCGGAGTGTATATAATTCAACGGTCTACAGTGTTTTTAAAAAGGAGTTCCTATGAAAATTTTTATTGATACTGCTAATTTTGATGAAATTAAAGCCGCTTATGAAATGGGCTTCGTTGCCGGTGTAACGACTAACCCTTCTTTGATTGTTAAAGAAAAACGCGATCTTAAAGAAGTAATCAAACAGATTGCCGAACTCGTTGACGGCCCTGTAAGTGCTGAAGTTATTGCTACCGAAGCACCTGAAATGGTTAAAGAAGCTCATGAGCTCGTAAAATTGGGCAAAAACGTTGTCATCAAAGTTCCTATGACGGAAGAAGGTCTCAAAGCCGTTTCCATTCTTTCTAAAGAAGGCATCAAAACCAACGTTACTTTGATCTTCTCCGCTAACCAGGCTCTCTTGGCCGCTCGTGCCGGTGCTACCTTCGTTAGTCCTTTCGTAGGCCGTATCGATGATATGAGCATGGATGGCATTACTTTGATTGAAGATATTGCCGAAATCTTTATTATGCATGACATTAAGGCTGAAATTATTGCCGCCTCCGTTCGTACACCAATGCATATGACGCAGTGTGCGAAAGCGGGCGCTCATATTGCCACGGTGCCATACAAGGTGTTAACTGCCTCGATGAAACATCCTTTAACGGATGCAGGTCTTGCCAGATTCTTAGCAGATTGGGAAGCAGCCAACAAATAATTAAGGAATCGTGTTGCCCTGCTACGTAAGAGGGCATTTTAAGGAGGTAAAAACTGTGGATAGAACATTAGCTTTGGAATTTGTACGTGTAACGGAAGCGGCAGCGCTTCGCAGTGGTCGTTTGCTTGGTCGCGGTGAGAAAGACGGCGCCGATCAACTCGCTGTAGATGCTATGCGTCAAACCTTTGATACAGTACCTATTTCGGGTACCGTTGTTATCGGGGAAGGGGAAATCGATGAAGCCCCTATGCTTTACATCGGTGAAGAAGTGGGTGCCGGCGGTGAAGCTGTGGACATCGCGGTGGATCCGATTGAAGGTACGAATCTGATTGCTAAAGGTCAAAATGGTGCTATCGCAGTATTGGCCATCGCTCCTAAAGGCGGTTTGTTGCATGCTCCTGATATGTACATGCAGAAACTTTGCGTAGGTCCTCGTGCCAAAGGCGTTATCGATTTGAATGCCAGTGTTACTGAAAACTTGCGCCGTGTGGCTGAAAAAATGGAACGCGGTATCGATGATATGACCATCGTTATGCTTGATCGTCCGCGTCATGAAGCGATTATGCGCGAAGCTCGTGAAGCGGGTGCCCGTATTCGTTTAATCACCGACGGTGACGTAAATCCGGCTATGGAATGTGGTCTTGAAGGTTCCGGTATTCACATGGTTATCGGTACCGGCGGGGCTCCGGAAGGCGTTTTGGCAGCGGCTGCTTTAAAATGTACAGGCGGCGATATGCAAGCGCGCTTGTTGCCTGAAAATGACGAAGAAGTTCGTCGTTGTCATGCTATGGGCATTACCGATTTAAATAAAGTATTGACTATTGATGACCTCGTACATGGGGAAGATGTAATTTTCTCCGCAACGGCTATTACGGAAGGCAATATCTTATCCGGTATTAAATACTTTGCCGGCGGTGCTCGTACGGAATCCGTTGTAATGCGTTATAAGACAGGAACGGTTCGCTTTGTTGATACTATTCATCGTTTGGACCGCAAGTTAAAATCTATGAAAGCAAAATAAGCGGTAATCTGCATGTAACGGTTAATTGCTATAAAGTGCTCAGTTACCATAAAGCGGGCAGTTTCAATAAAACGCTTAATGGCATAATTAGAAAAAGTATAATAAAACGGCTCTATATCGTAAGATATGGAGCCGTCTTTTTCTGTTTTACTATAGATTTGACCGAATTTTCTTCATTTTGCTAGACGTGAATCAAACGGTGCATTTTGGCTTGAAATAATTGCCTTAAATAGGCAATCCGTGCCGGTCGGGTACTTGATGAACCGCCTGTTTTAAAGTATACTATAAGGTAGAATTTAAAGAAGAACTATAAGACTATAGAATAATAGAGTGCATTAAAGACTATAGATTAATAGATTGCATTATGGGAGGAAGTATTGTTGGAAAAGCTCGTCATTAACGGTGGTAAACCGTTGAATGGTCGCGTTCGTGTAAGTAGCGCAAAAAATGCGGTGTTGCCGATTATTGCGGCCACCATGTTGGCATCGACGCCAAGTCGATTAGTAGAAGTACCTCATTTAGAGGATGTACATACGATTTGTGAGGTAATTTCAGCATTAGGCGTTAAAGTTACCAAGGATGAAGCTAATCAGGAAATCCGGTTTGATGCTTCGGAAATTACGGCTACAGAAGCTCCCTATGAATTAGTTCGTCGCATGCGTGCGTTCGTTTTTAGTTATGGGACCTTTATTGGCACGCCGTCGTGAAGCCCGTATTTCTTTACCCGGTGGTTGTGCCATCGGCTCGCGTCCTATTGATTTACACTTAAAAGCGTTTGAAGCGTTAGGTGCTACTATCGAAATGGGTGACGGTTATGTATTGGCGTCGGCTCCGGAAGGTCTTAAAGGGAACCAGATTTATCTCGACTTCCCAAGCGTTGGCGCTACGGAAAACGTAATTATGGCTGCTTCTATGGCAGAAGGTAAAACGATTATCGAAAACGCTGCGGAAGAACCAGAAATTGTAGATTTAGTAACTTATTTAAACAGTATGGGAGCCGATATTCGCGGCGCCGGCACGAATGTAATTCGTATCCAAGGCGTTAAAGAATTAAAAGGGGCTACTCATACGGTAATTCCTGACCGCATTGAAGCCGGTACGTATCTCATCGCAGCGGCCATGGCCGGCGGTGACGTGTATGTTGAAAATGCTTTATCCGAGCATTTAAAACCGGTTGTGGCGAAATTGAAAGAAGCGGGCGTAACCGTGCAGGAAGATGTGGACGGTATTCGCGTTATTTCTGACGGCAATGTAAAAGCCGTAGATATTAAGACATTGCCATACCCGGGCTTCCCGACGGATATGCAGGCTCAATTCATGGCCTTTACGACCATTGCCAAGGGAACCAGTACGGTTATGGAAACGGTTTTTGAAAACCGCTTTATGCATGTCGATGAATTGAAGAAAATGGGTGCTCAGATTCGCATTGAAGAGCGTCGTGCTATTGTTGACGGTGTACCTAAATTGAAGGGTACCGAAGTACGGGCTACCGATTTGCGTGCCGGAGCTGCTTTAGTATGTGCCGGATTAGCGGCGGAAGGTGTTACGAAAGTAACCCAGCTGTCGCATATTGACCGAGGTTATGACAACTTGGTAGGCAAATTAAAAGGGTTAGGTGCTGACATTGTTCGGGTGGACGAGTAAGAAAAAGGTAAGCCGTGCCGAAGTTTTGCAAAAGCGTGAAGAGCGACGCAAACGAAGCACGCAACCCATTGCGACGACCACGCCTAAAACAGTAGCCAAGAAAGCTGATAAATGGGTATCCCCTTTTGAAAAATTGGCACTGTGGTGGGCCTATGACGTAGGTATTGACTTGGGCACGACGAATGTATTGATTTACATTAAAGGCAAAGGTGTTGTGCTTGATGAACCGGCCTATGTAGCTTGGAATATTCACACTCATGAAGTGGTGGCTGTCGGTGAAGACGCGCGCATTATGCTGGGGCGCACGCCGGCGGATATTGAAGTCATTCGCCCCTTCAGGACGGTGTTATTAATAACTATGACATGACGGAGTTCATGCTTCGTTACTATATTAAGAGTGTGTTACCGGCCTCGACTTTATTCAAACCGCGCATCGTTATATGCGTGCCGTCCGGCATTACGCCGGTTGAAAAGAGGGCTGTTATCGAAGCGGTGCTTCAAACGGGGGCCCGTAAGACGGTACTCATTGAAGAGCCGTTGGCGGCCGCTTTGGGGACGGGCCTTGATAAAGCAGCGTCTGCCGGAGCCATTGTGGTTGACGTAGGCGGCGGTACTACGGATATTGCCGTACTTTGCACCACCGGTGTCGTAGTGAGTAAGTCTTTGCGCATGGGCGGTGATAAGTTTGATGAAGCCATTATCAGCTATATCAAACGACGTCGTAAGCTATTAATCGGTCGGCGTACGGCAGAAGAAGTAAAAATCGCTGTCGGTACGGTGGATCGTAAAGCGCCGGTAGAAGAAATAACCGTGCGCGGTCGCGATATTGTGAGCGGCTTGCCGCAGGCTATTAAAGTAAGTTCCAAGGAAGTGCAGATGGCATTGGAAAAACCGGTGAATGTTATCTTGGAAGGTATCAAAGATATTTTGGAAAAAACGCCACCTGAGTTGGTAGCGGAAATCTGTGATCATGGTATCATCCTAACCGGAGGCGGAGCGTTAATCAGCGGTTTTGACCGCCTTATTACGCGGGCTATCGGGGTAGCGGCCTATTTGGTGGACAATCCTCGTTATTCGGTTATCGTCGGAACCGGTCGTGCTTTGCGTGAAATGGATCGCTTGCAGGATAGTTTGGAAGAATTGCAGTAGGCTCAATAGTCCGGCTTGTTTCAATAAAACGGACCGGATATGGTGAAGCGTAGCTGCATTGGCTTAAGCAATTTGGTCATTGAATAATAAATACAAAGAAGATTGTGAGCGGCAAGGTCGCTTGCAATCTTTTTTATTTTCACATAATATTTCAAGTAGTTAGCGGGTATATATGTTATAATAGATAAAATGGTACTAAAATAACGACAATAGTTTATAGATTTTTTCAAAGGAGGGAACTATGAAAGCCTGTAAGAAGAAGCTTAGTGCAGTCTTAATGGCAGGGATAATGAGTTGGCTCGTAGGCGGCGCTGCGGATGCGGCGGATTTGACAGCCGTACGTGCTACCAATGAAGTGGGGCACACCCGCATTGTCCTTGACATGAAGGGATTACCGGATGGCTGGAGTTCTATTTATAATGAAAAAGCACAGCAGGTACGAATCCATTTTGCCGGTACTGCGAATCGCACGAGTGGTCCGGTTCAGTATAACAATCGCAATACCGGTGTTTTGCAAGGTGTAGGCCTGGCGAGCACAGATACAGGGCTCGACTTATCGCTCAGTGTAAATCAGCCGATTCGCTACCACATGTTTACTTTGCAAAATCCGGATCGCATAGTATTGGATTTGTTTAATAATTATGATCAGCGAACTACAAAGCCCTTGAAGGACGGTGTGGTATATACTAAATGGGATACCAGTACCGATACGGGGCGCGTAAAAGTTGATGCCCTTACGGTAGCGCCCACAGAGCCGGCCGTGATTAAAGCGGACGGTGATAAGGCGGAGACTTTGGCTGAGGTGACGCCGGCCGGTGCCATTTCGGTGGGGCTTGTCAATGCGGCTGATGTCGCGGCCGGGCTCAACGGTGAAGGGTTAGCGGAAGGAACGGTACAACTTGCTTCCGGTGAAAAAATCCCCGTTGTACCGGGCTATCAAATAACGCCGGTAGGGGTACTTCGTTATATTCCTAATCAGGGGTATACGATTAGTGTGGAAACGCCTAAATTGCAATTAAAAGAAGGGGACAAAACTTATATCGTAAGCGGTGTTAATCGCACGCGCGGTACGGATGAGCTCATCGCCTATAATGCTGCTTACGGATCATCGACGCACACCAATGTGTACGGCAAAGAGGTTACGTTACGGCGCAATGTGGTTATAGCTAAAGGTACGAACGACTCTAAATTGGCTGATGCCGATATCGTGTTGTCGGCTCACGGTGCCATGGTGCCGGTGATTGATGCATTACGCATCGGCGATATTGTGAACTTACAAGTGGTTCCTACGATTGTTAAAATCAGTGCGGCCGGTACGACTTTGGCTCAAAGTAAGCGAATCGTGTTGGCTAATGGTATGGTGACGGATTTTGACGGCGACAATTATCGTGGTCATACCTTATTAGGGGTGCGACCTGATGGTACATTGATTGTCCTTTGGCATCCGGCAATTATCGAGCATCTTCCGGCATAACCTTGGAACAAGGAGGCCGTATGCTGTCAGAGTTTGGGGCGGTTACGGGCATTGATGCGGGTTATCAGCGGGATAATGATCTATATGCCAACGGTACCTACCTCCATCGCGATGAGACCAGTTTTGGCACAGCGCGCTATGGGGAAATCATAATTTTCCCTTAATGGGTCCGTTGCCGATACTGTGAATTTTTAATGATAGAAGGCGGATTTAGTAATAAATTTGCTTATCCGTGATATAATATATGTAGACGTTAGTCAAAGGAGGATTTACGTATGAAAAAATATATGAAATTTTTAGTAATGGCTGCTGTTGGCGTAAGCCTGGCGACCGGCTTTGTTTTCACGGCCTCCGCAGCCAATGTTAACCAGGAATCCGTATTAACCGGTCAGGTTGTATCGGTTGTACCGGTAGGTACAGTTGTTAAAGAAGGGGACGTATTGGTTACAGTACAATCCTTAACGGGCCCAATGCCGGCTGCTCGTTCCACTGTTAACGGTGTAGTAACGAATGTAACGGTTAAAAACGGCGACCAAGTAAACCGCGCACAAGTTGTAGCCGTGGTTGACGGTAAATAATCAAAGCAATTCCGCTGAAGTATTCAGTTAAAACAGTTGACATATAGTTTTAGAGAGGAGCTATGAATGAAGTCATTTCGTTCATCACGCTGGTATATGAAAGGTGTACTGGCGCTTTTCTTTTGTTGCACTGTAGCCGCTTCGGCACAGGCAGTTGATTTTCTGCCCGTAACCGATGTGCATACAGGCATGGAAGGACACGTTGATACAGTAGTAACGGGAGATGATATCTCCAGTTTTAATATGAAAGTTTTAGGCGTCATGAAAGACCGTGGTCCGTCGGGCGATTTAATTTTAGCTAAATTTTCCGGCCCCGTTATTGATGAAACGGGCGGCATCGTACACGGTATGAGCGGCAGCCCCGCGTATATTGACGGCAAGTTGGTAGGCGCCGTTGCCTACGGTTGGGGCTTTGCGGATGGCACTATCGGTATGATTACGCCAATCGAAGATATGGTTAAGCTTTGGAATATTCCCTATGAAAAGAACTTAGCCAATCCTTGGCGCGACAGTCAGTTGATTCCCCTTGGCACGCCGCTTATGGCTTATGGCTTCGACCCATCGGCTCTTAAGTTTATGAAGGAAAAGTTGCCGGAATATGAGTACAGCACATATGATACGGCAGCGGCCGACGGTGATGATGTGGCTAAACCGCTTAAAGCGGGCGGTTCCGTAGCGGCTTTGCTCGTTGACGGTGATTTGAAACTGGGGGCAATCGGTACGGTAACCTATGTGGATCAGGATAAAGTCGTAGCATTCGGTCATCCGTTTTTAAAACGCGGCTCCGTAGGCTACTTCATGCATAATGCGTCTATTTTTACCGTTGTAAAAAGCTTGGATTCCGGTTTTAAGCTCGGCTCGATGGGCGCTGAAGTAGGGACTGTAACGGAAGACCGCGGTGCCGGTATTGCCGGTACATCGGGCAAGATTACGAGCGGTATTCCTATGGCGATTACCGTGCGTGATCTCGATATGAACCGAACTCGTCAAGCGGGTGTTAAAGTGGTGGAAGCCGATGAGTTGACACCCACATTAAGTACTACGGCGGTTTATAATTTTATCAGTAAAACATTAGATCGCAATGGTGAAGGTACATCCACCTTAACACTTAAAATCCAACCGCGTGATATTAATATTCCACCGTTGGAACGGACAAATATGTTCTATTCCAATGATTCCATCGGCATCAAGAGTGTTGATGAATTCTACAATATTATCGACGTGCTTATGAATAACCGTTTTATCAATTATGAAATTGCGGGGATTCAAGTGGATGCATCCTTAACGAAGGAAAGAAAACCGCTGTAATTGGTGATGCCACGTTATCACCGGCTGTTGCATCGCCGGGGGATACAGTGGTAATTAATGTGAAATTACAACCGTTCCGTGAAGAACCGATAACGAAGGAAATCTTCTTTACCGTGCCGAAGGATCAACCGTATGGGGAAGTAACTTTGGAAGTTCGCGGTGGCGGCGTGGTACCATTGCCATACCTTTTGGAAAAACAAAAGTACAATTTAACCGATGAAATTATTCGTCGTTTGAAAACGTATAAAGATTTTGACGAGTTCTACAAAGAACTGCGCAATACGGATACGAATAATCAGATTGTGGTTGAAATCTTGGAAGATGGCGTCAGCATGGTAGAAGACGGTGAAAAAGCCGATACGAAAGGCGCTAAAATTGATGTGGCCGATGAGACTAAAATTCCGGGTGCTGTACCGAAGGGCAAAGCGAAGGAAAACATTCCGGGCATTGACGACAAAGATGACAAAGAACCGTATAAGGCTAAAATCGATACGGAATACGTTATCCGCGGCGACGGTCAATTCGTATTGAAAGTTATGTCACCGGCCGACCGTGATAAAGAAAAGGCTCGACTTGCTCGTGAAAATGCGAAGAAGTTGAAAAAAGCGGCGGACGATTCCGGCGAAACTGTAAGTCAATAAGAATAAACTGAATAGTAAGCAATGAAGGCGATGGACAGTGATGTTCATCGCCTTTTTATATTGTGGGACCGCTGTTTGCCGGAAAATAGAATTTTTTTCAAAAAGATTGTAAAATTTAGATATATTCATCGTTGGTACTGATGACAATGACTAAAGTTTTGTGATAAAATGAGGGGTAGTAATCATACTCGATTATAAGCAGATGTGATGAACTTCAATAGATGTGATGTAAGAGGAGGAGAACTTTTGCAGTGGTTAGAAGCGCTTGGCCGTGAAGTGATACGTTGGTTGGCACGTTGCGGTGAAGCTGTAATATTAATCGGCCAAACCATTAAACAATTACCAAAGGCCAATTGGCGCCATGTTATATTTCAAATGGCTCATTTGGGAGTAGATTCGTTGCCGATTATCAGTTTAACTTTATTGTTTGCCGGGGCTGTAATGACCTTGCAAATTGCCGATATTTTGATTCGCTACGGTGCACAAGGTACGGTTGGCGGCATCATGGCCATTGCCATGGGGCGTGAATTGGGACCGGTACTGGTAGGTGTTGTGTTATCGGGGCGTGTCGGGGCAGCGATTACCGCCGAGATTGGTACCATGAAGGTAACCGAGCAAATCGATGCCCTCAAAGTAATGGCCGTTAATCCTATCGGCTACTTGGTAGTGCCGCGCGTGATTGCGTGCATGATTATGGTGCCGATTCTGGCATTTTACGGTGTTATTATCGGTATCGGCGGCGGCTATGTGGTAGCGACGCTGTTTAAAGGTATGGCGGGTATGACTTATACCGATTCCATTCAACTTTTTGCCGTTACCAGTGATTTAACTTACGGTTTAATCAAAGCCAGTGTATTTGGCGCTGTAATTGCTCTTGTTGGTTCGTACAAGGGCATGTATACTAAAATGGGGGCCGAAGCGGTAGGTAATGCAACTACCAGCTCCGTGGTGACCAGTATTATTTTAGTATTCGTATTAAATTATTTCTTATCCATGGCGTTATTCTAGTTATTAGTTTGATAAGTCGGTTGATTTTAGTATTATTTTCATGAAAAATATTGCCCCGTTGCTTAAAAGGCGGGCGTTTTATCATTGAATTTTGAAACAGATATTTTATAATTATAGTAGCAGCTATAGGTTCGGTTAAAAATCGGACTTATAGTTTGAGATTAATTGAGGCCGGAGATTCATGATTGAATTACAGGATGTGGTCGTTGCCTACGGCGATAGGGTTATCCTCGACCACGTAGATTTGACAATAGAAGATGGCGAAACCTTGGTTGTCCTGGGCGGCAGTGGCGCCGGTAAGAGTACGATTCTGCGTCTCATAATCGGCTTGCAACGACCGAACAGCGGACGTATTCTGGTGGACGGCGTCGATGTAGTCGGCTTAAGCGAAGACGAATTTAACAAAGTTCGTGAAAAAATGGGTATGGTGTTCCAATACTCGGCGCTTTTCGACTCCATGACAGTGGCTGAAAATGTAGCTTTCGGGCTAAGACAGCATACGGAATTAACCAATACTCAAATTAAGGAAATTGTGCAGGAAAAATTGGATTTGGTGGAGCTGCCTAATACGGGCGACTACATGCCGAATGAATTGTCCGGGGGCATGAAGAAACGTATCAGTTTGGCCCGGGCCATTGCTTTAAATCCTCGCATTATTTTATATGATGAACCGACGTCGGGACTTGATCCTATAACATCGGGGACAATCAGTAAACTTATTCGGAGCATGCAAAAGCATCTTCACTGCACTTCGATTGTAGTAACTCATGATATGCAATCGGCTTTTTATGTGGCCAATCGCATTGCCTTATTGGATAAGGGCAAGTTTATAGAAGTTTCGAGTCCGACTGAATTTAGGAAATCTAAAAACAAGTTGGTTCAGCAGTTTATACATGGCGGCGATATTATGGAAGACGCCGGTGAGGGGGAGAAAACAGATGAAGTTTAATACAGAGGCTAAGGTGGGCTTGTTTACCATTATCGGCCTTTGCTTATTTGCGGCGGCGATCATTTTTGTCGGTCGTTTGGAATTATTTGAACCGCCGCGGATGCATATTACCGGCGATTTTCAGTCGGTTACGGGCCTTAAGACCGGTAACCAGGTTAAATATTCCGGCGTTACGGTGGGCCGGGTGAGTTCTATGGAAGTTACCGCCAAAGGGGTAACGCTTACCATGGATATTGATAAAGATACGGAAATCCCGATTGACTCCGAGTTTGCCTTGGCCAATGATGGTATTTTGGGCGATAAATTCATTCAAATTACGCCGGGACGATCCCAAGTCTTTTTAAAAGACGGTGACATGATTCGCGGTGACGGTCATAGCGATATTGATAAAACTATGCAGCAAGCTACCATATTGATGGAAGAAGCCAATAAAACCTTGGGCTCCATTAACAATATTATCGGCGATGCGCAGACCCAGACATCACTTCGCAATGCCCTTCGCTCTACGGAAATCATCGCCAATAATACGGCGGAACTTACGGCTCGTTTTAATCAAATGGCTCTGGATAATCAGGGTAACATTAATGAAATTACAGCCAACATGACTGATATTACACGTAATATGACGGCGATTACGGGTCAGCTTGATACATCCTTACAAAATTTGGATGGCGACGGCCAGGCCTCTCGCGATATGCGTACTATTTTAGATAATTTGAAAACAACAACTGACAGCTTGAATTCCATGGCCGCTTCTATGCAGGGCATCGTAACGGACCCGCAGAGCAGTCAGGATATTAAGGAAACTTTGCATAATACGGCGCAGTTGACTACTAAGTTAAATCGTCTCACCGGTGGCGACGTAGATAGTCGTGAATCCGGAAAAAAGTACCCTTTTAAGGCAAGCGCCAATATGGAGCTCTTATATAATACAACGAAGAATAAATATAATCCGAATGCGGATTTTCGTTTGCAATTCGGTCAAAATTTATTCACCTTGGGAGCGAATAATATTGGTGATGGCAGCCGCTTGGAACTTACGTATGGTAAATATGTGGCGGATCAATTCTCGGTTCGCGGTGGTATATTTGACGGCGACGTAGGTGTCGGTGTCGATTACGGCATGGGCGGTCCGTTTACAATATCCGCGGCCGTTATGGATTTAAATGATGTGCGCTATCGGATTCGCAGTGAAGTGAGATTGTTTGATGATGTATATGCCATCGCTCAATTCATTCGTCCGTTTAGCGAAGAAAATGGTGGTAATTTCTACGGCATTCGATATGTCTTTTAATTTTGGGAGGTAATACCATGTTAAATAAAAAGCTCTTTCTTTAGCCATTGCAATGTCTTTGACAGCAACCGGCGTATTGGCCGCCGGTTCTAATGATGATGCTAAAATTGCCAAATATCAGCAGGCAGCATTAGTGATTACACAGCAAACTTTGGCAGATAGAATCGTTAAAGACGAAGTGGTAGGCGACAAAGTGTCCTTAACATTACCTCATACGGTGGAATTGGCTTTGGCTAATAACCGTGATGTAAGACAATCCGAATGGCAGTATGAAGCAGCTCGTGCTCAGGTAAGCGTAGCGGCAGCGGCTAAAAACCCAACCGTAAGTTATGCCTATAGTGGCGGTCGCGGTAGCAGCACGACTCAGACAGGTGGTACCGCTATTGCTGATTCTGCCAGCAATACATTCCGTTTAGCCGTACCTATTTATACAGGCGGTAAAGCGGAAGCGGCTATTGAATCGGCTCGTTATTCCCGTGAAGGTTATAATGCAGCCTTGGAAGCCGCTCGTCAAACAGCCAAATTGAACGCAGCCAGCAATTATTATTCTTTGATTCAGGCCCGCAATAAGGTGGATATTGCCCAACAATCGGTTCGCGATTATGAAGGTCATTTAACAAATGTAAATCAGCAATATAATGTAGGTATCGTGGCCAAATCCGATGTATTGGCATCCCAAACATCATTGGCCAATGCTCAGACTTCCCTGGTAGAAGCACAAAATGCGGCTAATTTGGCGGAAGCAACCCTTAATAACTCTATCGGCTTACCGGTTAATACGAGCGTAGAAACGGCGGATAATTCACTCGGTTATACACCGTATCCCGTAACTTTGGCCGATGCCCAGGCGTATGCACTCTTGCATCGTGCGGAACTCGTTCAGAGCACCATGGCGGTAAAAGCGGCAGAAGAAGCGATTAAATCAGCTAAATCCGGTTATTTACCGACTTTGAGTGCTACTGCTTCGCAGGCTTGGAGCGGTGATGACTGGGGCGGTACGTCCAATGATAATTGGTCTATCGGTGCTGCTGTATCTTGGAGCCTCTGGGATGGCGGTGCTACCAGCGAAAGTATTAAAGTGCAGGAAGCTAATTTAGAACGCTATAAAGAAGCTAATTACCAGGTTATGGACAGCATTAATTTGGCTGTTCGTAAGGCTTATTTAAATATGAAATCCGCTGAACAGACAATCGACAGCACGCGTGTGGCCGTAGAACAAGGTCAGGAAAACTTCCGTATTGCCTCCTTGCGTTATCGTGCCGGCGTTGGTACCAACCTTGATGTACTTGATGCGGAAACAGAATTGGAAACAGCTCGTAACAATTATGTAGATGCTTTATTTAACTACAATATTGCTGTTGCTACTTTGGAAAACGCTATGGGCGTGCCTTTGGAAACTCCAATCGGTGGTGCGGCAGCACTCGTTAATGAAGCCAATCCGACTCAGGCTTTGAATACTTTAGTTGCGGACCAAGCGGCTAAAACGAATAAATAATAAATCCTTGTAAGTGTGTGATGTGAATTAAATTTGTTTGTAAGCTACTGTTTTGTGCGAGGAGTTTTAAATGAAAAAGGGACAGCGTAAATGGCTTGCCGGTGCGGTTGTGTTGGCCGTAGCCTTTGGCGGAGCACAACTATTGCGCCCTGTTGGGGAGCAGATAGTGGGACCTATCGTACAAGAACAATTGAATACAGCAATTAATGGGCAGGCGGATTATTCATCCTTTAACATCGGGTGGGATGGTACCGTTCATATTGGCGACTTGTCAATTAAGGACACTGAAGGCAAAGTAGTGGCCGATGTGCCGAGTACGGAAGTGTCGCTGGATATGTTGGAAGCGGTAAAATTGCCGTTTGGTCAGTCGGCTCCGCTTCGACTGATAAAATCGGTTACTCTTAATAACCCAACCGTGCATGCCGTAGAGAAGGCAGACCGTTCGTGGAACATTACGTCCCTCATCAAAAAGAGTGACAGTGAAGAACCGCTGCAGTTTAGAGGCAATGTCATAATCAATGACGGCATAGCTAGTCTTGATTGGCTAAACGGTCGCCACACAGCGGTTGAAGCTATTAACGGGGCCGTTAAGTTTGCAGACTATCCTAAGTTGGACGGCGCTTTGTCGGCTAATGTGGATAAGCAGGCTGTAACGCTTAAGGGATCCTATACTAATGATGATTCTGCTGACTTTACCCTTTTGTTAAAGCAGACAGCTTGCGTTTAGATTATGTGAATGACTTGATTCCGAGCGATATTAATGCCAAAGTGATTGGCGGTACTGCTAAGAATATAGCGTTAACCGTCAGTCGCAATGACAATCAATTTGATTTTGAAGGGGCCGTGGATATTAATAATTTGGCGGCCGATTATCAGAATGATTCTATAAGTCCTAAGCCGTATGAAATTCGCCAAGGAGCTGCTCATGTTACCTTTAACGGCACAGATATTATGGTTGCGGATGGTCGTGTGGACATTAACGATCAGCAATTCTTTGCTCACGGCAATGTTGACATTACCGACTTGGCGGAACCAAACTTTAACCTTACTTTGCGTGGTCAGGATATTCAAATTGAGTCTTTGATTGATAAGGGCATTACCGGTTCAATAGGCACGGTTGCTCATGTGTATGGCACAGCGACGGCACCGATTGTAAATGCTACGGTTGAAGCATCTAATGTCAATTACGAAGGCTATATTTTAGAAAAAGGCTTGGCAACCTTAGCGTATCAGAATGACATTGTCGATATATCCGATATTCGACTTAGTTTAAATGGCGGTGAGGCCGGTGGTCGCGGTACTTTTAATACGAAAACGCAAGAGTACGAGGCATCACTGGAAGGTACCGATATTCCGTTGGCCTTAGTCGGTCAGGCTGTGGATCAGCCGTTATTCGGTACTGTTAACGGTAAAGCTTATGTTAAGGGTATCGGTACGGATTCCTTACCGGCTATTACGGCTACTTTTGAAGGTAACGGTATTGGCTATGATTCGATTGCGACCGATTCTTTAGCCGGTCAAATTGCCGGCGCCAATGGCAATTATTTTATTAACTATCTCAACGGGACAATCGGTTCCGGATCTTTTAGCGCCTATGGCAATGTAAGTCAGGATGCCCTCGACATAGCTTTCGATGCCAAAGATGTTCCGCTTAATTTGTTTAGTGATTATGCTAAACAGGAACTTGACGGTAAAGCTACCGTTACCGGTCGTGTGACGGGACCAATGGATAATCCGAATGTTATGGCTATTGTCGCATCCGACGGTGGTCATGTAGGTCGGATTCGTTTCGATAACGCCTATGCGGAAGCAACTGTAAGTAATAAATTGGTAACGGTTAACAATGGTTTTATCCAAGACGGTCACGGTTATTACAGCTTAAACGGTACTATTGATATGGGACCGTCGAAGGCTTTACAGCTACAGGCGAATGCCAATACGGTTCGTATTGAAAATATAGCCGGCATGGTTGACCCTGACTTACAGGTTACCGGTTGGCTTGATGTGCGTACAGACATAGGCGGTACTTTAGATAATCCTCAAATTCGGGGTTTTGTCCATGCCTGGGACGGTTCGGTACAGGGCAAATTATACAGTGATGTTCGTTTCGGGTTCCGTTACGCTAATGACTTCCTCGGCGTTCGTGATTTGGTAGCGCAGGCCTATGGGGCTACTTTTTATGCTGCCGGTCGTTATCAAAACGGCGGCTTAGACTTTAAGTTCTTTGGCGATACGATTTATTTACGACCATGGCTTAAAGACTATGCCGATGTGGAAGGCTATATGACGCTTGAAGGGACGCTCACCGGTACGATTGATAAGCCGATTGTACAAGGACGATTAGGTTCCAATGATGTAGTCGTTAATGACATGGCTTTGAAAAATATCTCCGGTAATGTATATGCAGACCCGACGGTAGTTCATTTGCAAAATGTGTCCTTTGAAGAAGGGGAACATGGTAAATTCAACATCGATGGCGGCATGACATTAAACGGCGAGCAACGATTATTCGGCTATGCCACCATCAGTAATGGTGAGTTGGTTAATTTCATGAAACTGGCCAAACTTGATGTGCCTGAATCGGATGGACATATTAACGGTCGTCTCGATTTAGGTGGTACACTTAAGAATCCGGATCTCCGCTTAATCGGCACTATCGATGATATCGTTATGGGCGGTAAGCCATGGGGCACTGCCAATGTGGACGTGGCTTTGCAAAACCGCAAACTAACGATTCATAAAGGAGAGTTACCAATCGGCGACGGTATGTTGGCCGCTTTGGGTACGGCTGATTTGGATGGTCAAAGTGACATTCAGATTGCGGCCAATAATGTAGCTATCGACTCCTTAATGCCGCTGTTTAAAACGTCTGTTCCGGCCTCCGGCAATATTCATTTAATTGCCAATGTGACCGGCGAAACGTTAAATCCGCATGTTGAATTATCCACAGAGTTGACAAATGCCAGTCTTAACGGCGTACAAATCGATCGCCTCTACGCCATGGCGACGATGGAGGACAAAGTTATTCATCTGCAGCAATTGGTAGGTCAACGAGGTGAGTATAAAGCGAAACTTCGCGGTGATGTACCGTTAGCCGCTTTTTATAAATCCGGTTATTTGCCACCGGGCGATAAATCGGCTATGGATTTGACCTTTGATGTAAATGAAGCGGATCTTGGCGTATTACCGCTTTTATTCCCGGCTGTTACGGAGGGGACGGGGCCGTTAAAAGGTGCCCTTCATATTACCGGTACCTATGATCAACCAATGGTTAACGGCACTCTAAGTGTGGACCATGGTTTGGTACATTTTAAAGATGTTAAAAAAGATTTATCTGATATATCGGCGCAACTTATTTTTAAAGGGCAAAAAGCCGAGTTAATCGGCGGTGCGTCCATGGGTAAAGGCAATGCGGGCCTTTCCGGTGAATTCAGCTGGAATGGTACAACCTTGACGAATTACGCCGGTGTTATCCAAATGAACGACCTTGAAGTGGAACATGAATTCTTCAAAGGACCGTTGAACGGTGAAGTTGGCGTTATGCTCAAAGACGGTTTACCGACGGTGGTAGGTCATCTCGATCTGGAAAATGATACCATGACGATTCCGTTATCCCTCACCAGTGAGGAAGGCGGTTCTCCGATAGGTCTTGATTTCACTGTGAATGTGGGCAAAAAAGTGCGCCTCTACAGCGGTGGTCTTTATGACTTCACCCTCGGCGGTGGGGCTCATATCGGCGGTACTACGACGGATCCGTTTATTGACGGCGAATTTCATGTCGTAGAAGGTAATTTGAAGTATCTTAACAATACGTTTAAGATTACGGAAGGTAAAACCGATTTTATACGCGGGTCCTTCTTGCCGATTTTAAGTGTCAAAGCGGAATCGCGGGTTCGTTCCTACCGTGTATATCTTGAAGTAAACGGTCCGGTGGAACAGATGGATTTAAAATTGACATCCGATCCGCATCTGGAACAACGTCAAATTGTATCGCTCTTAACATTCGGTTACAGCTCCGGCAATGACAGCAGTGTATCGTCCGATGATGTAAACGCCTTGTTTGCAGCCGGTGTACGGTCTGCTTTAATGGGTTATATTGAAGGAGCCTTCAAGGATACCTTAGGCCTGGATTTGATCAATATTACTACGGGCTCGTTGGATCCGAATGAACCGGTAAATGAAGATACAAACAGTTACTATAATATTGAAATCGGCAAATATTTATTGCCGGACTTAATGGTAACCTTTAGTACGGGTATTAATAATGATACCCAAGCTTATGGGATTATGTATGATATTAACAGCCACTATAGCGTTAACGGGTGGATGAACAGTAATGGCCATTCATACTTTGGCGGTCAGTGGACCACTCAGTTTTAATTAAGAAAGGAGGGTCGGCGTGCTTGACTCATATTTAGCGGAATTAGAGAAAATTAAATTATTGTCGCCTGAAGAAGAGCGTGCTTTATGGCAGGCATACAAAGAGCATGATGATGAGTCGGCACGTACGGCCCTTATTGAACATTATCAGCCCCTTGTTTTCCGTGAAGCCATGGCGTATTATCGCGTTGTACCGGATGTGATGGACTGTGTCCAGGAAGGTACGGTAGGCCTCATTGAAGCAGTGGAACGTTTTGATTATGCGAAGGGGGTAGCCTTTTCGTATATGCGGTCCATCGCGTACGCGGGCGTATCTTGGATTACCTTCGTAAAGAAGGTAAGGGCGGCACCGTGTTAGCCGGTTCTGCCGATGATGATGAATATTGGTGGGAACAGCTTCCTGATGAAGGGCCGTCCATTGAATCGGCGGTAGAAACGAAAGCCTTTCAGCAGGTAGTGGTGGAAGCATTGGAACGTTTGCCGGGCAAAGAACGGCATGTCATGGAGCAAGTGTATTTGGCGGATCGTTCCATTGCGTCTGTAGCCGGTGAATTGGATACGAGCAACAGCTATATCCATCGTTTGCATCGCCAGGGCATTAAGCGCTTGCGGGGGATGCTCAGTCGTACGCGAAAATTCTGGAATGATTAATAAGTTCAATTAAAATTGCATTCAGAGATGAAGGTTGTAATCTGTTGCAGCAAGGTCACACAATGGCCAAGCTGAACGGGTTGCAACCTTTTTGTTTTGAAAAGCTTTTGTTCCCAGCCTCTTATTTTGTTCTGGACGCTACTCATATTTTTCACCATCTAATCGATTTATTTTTGAATTGTAAGCTATCATTTCGGACGTTATAGATTTTTGTTCATTGGTTTTCTATACGAATCGTTTAAAATATAAGGACTGATTCCGGTAAAAAGGGCGAAGATTGCAATAAATTGTTAATAAATAAGCGTAAATATGATATAATAATTTCGATTAATGTGATATAAATGGTTCACAAAATCATCCTTTCTTACGAATATAAATGTATGAAAGGAGGCCGTTATGAATAAGACTGGCGACAATATGGAGAAACGAATCCGCTCCGTTAAGACTTGGCTGGATAAAGCTGAGCAGGCTTATGCGGATGATTCTGCCACTAAAGGTCAATTACAATTGATGCTGGCTCAGGCGGAGATGCAACATCTTAACGAAAAACGAGCACCCGCTTTATGGCAACGCTTAGGTTATTGGTCCATTGCCGTAGGTTTGGCTTTGCTGGTGGGCGGCGGTTATTATGCGTGGCAACATCAAGGTGATGTCAAAAATACAGCACCGGTGATGGAAGAGCAGAGCCAACCGATGTCTGAAACGCCTCATAGCAATATGCCGGCCGTTTCACAAACCCCGACAAATTCTGTTGATGCACCTAATAGCACAACGAATACAACGGGCGGCACAGTCAATGCTTCAGCTGAAACAGCTACTGCTGATACGAATCAAAATGTGGAAGCGGTAACGACACAAGCGGACAATGCTGTGGCAACACCACAAGCTACGGAAGAAGCTGTTCAGACGGCAACACCTGAATCACAAACTAGCGAATCAGTAGCGGCACCGGTAATCAGTACAACTCAGATTCAAGAAGCCGTACGTGAAGGGGGACGAAGTCTGCGCGGACAAGAACAATAGAGAATCAGGATGTATAAGCTGACCATAGTTCAGTGAAAATAATGGAATGAGAACATTAAAAACATTAAAGGTATTAATAAAGCATTAAAAGCAATGTGTTTATAAATATGAAGGCATTATTTTAGGAGGATGTAGTAAATGATGAATAAGAGAGCCTATAAAAACATGTTGGCTGTAGCAGTGGTAGCCGCGTTGAGCGGTACTACCGTATGGGCTGCGGATGAAACGAGTACAGCAACTACGCAGAATTCAACTGCCGCAGTTACAGCGGTAAGTGCTCAAGACCAAGCGGCCCAAGACGCTATTACAGCGGCTCGTGGCGGGATTGAAGAAGCACAGAAATCTGACGAACAAGAAGCCAAACGTATCGAGTTGGACAATTCATCGTTAGCTACTACCGATTCAGCGGTTTTGACCGTTGCCAAAGGTGAAGGCGCCCGTTTAGAAGAACAACAGGCGGCCGGCGTACAGACGGCTATTACCACCCCGGATGCACGCTATTTCTCCAGTGTTACGGATGAACAATTACAGCCATATGAAGGCAAAGTAATGACCGGTTTTTCCATTGAAGGCTTACCGGCTGAAGTACAGGATGAATACATGGCCTTGTTAAAGAGCCATATCGGTGATACTTTAACGCCGGCGGCTATTAAAGCGGATATTTCCGCGTTAGGTTCCAGCGGCTATTTATCTGAAATCAATCCGGTAATCACCGTTGTGCCGGAAGGTGTTAAAGTTGCTTACAAAGTAACGGTTAACCCGGTTGTAAAATCCGTACAGTTCGAAGGCAATACTGTTTACAGCAATGAAATGCTTGTTAACTATTTGAACGTACAACCGAATACCGTTCTTAATACGGTTCAAGTAGGCGAACGTATCCAAGGTATCAACGCCGCTTATAACCGTGACGGTTATATTTTGGCTCGTGTTAACGATATGGCCGTTGACCAAGACGGTGTCCTTCATATTTCCATTACAGAAGGTATCGTAGAAGATATCGTGCCACATGGTAATAAAAAGACTAAAGATTATGTAATTCTTCGTGAATTCAACCAGAAAAAGGCCAACCATTCAATAAATTCCTCGTTCGTCGTTCTGTTGAAAAAGTATACAACTTAGGTTACTTCGATGACGTTAACGTACGTTTGTTGGAAGGTTCCACACCTGACAAAGTAGTCATCGAAATCGACGTATTGGAACATAAAACAGGTACCATTACCTTAGGTGCCGGTTACTCTGATTCCGACGGTTTCGTTGGTATCGTAGAAGTTGGGGAAGATAACTTGCGCGGTACCGGTGACAAGATTAAAGTTCACTGGGAGTTCGGCGGTACGGCCGGTTATAAAAACTACTCCGTATCCTACTTGCGTCCTTGGATTGACAGCAAGGGTACATCCCTCGGCTTAACTATTTTCGACCGTGAAGATACGTATACCGACTATAACTCGGACGGGGATGAAATTTCTCAATATGTAAAAACGCAGAAAGGGATTAACGTGTCCTTAGGTCGTCAGACCGGCGAATATACCCGTGACTATGTAACCTTGGAAACCCGTAAAGACGGCTGGAAGTTTGACGAAGATGAAAACAGCGGTTACAACTATGCTGAAGGTGCCGGTGAAGGTTCTGATCCGGCAAAATACGGTAGTTATACATGGAATAATGAAAAATATGACTTCAAAGGTGATAACTACATCGAAAACAACTTCGGTCGTACCAACAGCGTATCTTGGCAGAAAGTTTACGACTCCCGTGATAACATTTACGATCCTAAACGCGGTAAACGTGTATCCGCTACCGTTCAATGGGCAGGCCACGGCTTAGGCGGTGACTTCGATTACTATAAATTCACCGGTGAATATCGTAACTACAAAGCTATCGGTAACAATCAGGTAATCGCTTTCCGTGCTCGCTTAGGTTGGGCACAGGGTGATGTACCGTACAGCGCTCTCTACACCTTAGGTGGTGCCGATACGTTGCGTGGTTTTGAAGACGATCAGTTCCGCGGTAAGAAAATGTACAATGCTACCTTGGAATACCGTGTACCCATCTTCAATAAAGTAACGGGTGTACTCTTCACCGATATGGGTGATGCATGGGATGCACCGCACGTAACTTGGTACGATGATGATAAATCCTTCAATATCTCCGTCGGTGCCGGTGTTCGTATTTCCACACCAATCGGACCTATCCGTCTTGACTATGGTGTAAGCAAAGATGACAACAAATTCCACTTCAGCTTTGGTGGACAGTTCTAATTATGAAACAATGGGGCTTACGCGTCACCGCCGCTCTCTGTATGATGGCGTCGGTGACGACAGTTGCTCAGGCTGAGCCCATTGAGTCGGTAACGGTGAGTCTTTCCGGTAGTCGGCAACCGTTGCCGGCCGTTTTGGCTAAACGTATGACCGCCGCCGTGCAAACAGCGGCCGATAAGTTGTATGTAGGGACCGATACGGAAGCATTGGCAGCCGGGCAAGCGACATATCAGAAAGTAACAACCGATATTATCGATCGAATTTTATACGGTTATACGGTGGAGTCCTTGACGATTACACCGGGGGTGAACAGTCAACTTGACGTGCGCCTCAGACCGTATGGGCAGACCATTCAAGCCGTAGCTGTTACGGTGGATTACGGTAATTTAACCCCGCTTGCTCAAGAGTGGGTAGCTCGCGATATTTCCTTTGTGGAGCCGCGGATTGAACAAATCCTTTTGGGGGCGCCGCTCGACTCATTAGATTGGGCCACGGCGGTCACCAGTCAGCTGGTTCGCAATGAATTGGAAGGGGCGTTACCGGAATTTATTCCGCAAGTTGAAATCATACCGGGCGCCAAGACGAAGGTTAAAGTTTATTTAATTCCCCAAGGGGCGGTGGTCCGTCACAGCAGTACGGAAATTGCTTCAAACACATTGCCAAGTACGGTTTTCTATGCGACTAAACGCTATTATGATGAGTATTTAGTCGGCTTAGAAGGCGTGCCGGTATCATTCATTGCTCGTCATGAAAGCGATTTGCTGGGAGTTATCCAACAAGGCCTCGACAATAGCAAGGCCAGTCAGCGTTTCGGTATTTCCATGAAGCCGTCGTTGCAGTTGGGGACTGATTTACTCCTCAAGATTCAAGTCGATTCATCGCGCTATATTGTACGTGCTGAAGGATACTTGGATATGGGGACGGAAACGGATCACAATGTAGGTATTAAGTTATTTACCGGCATTAAGCAAGGCAAGGGAGATTGGTATTTGGAAACAAATTTCTTCCCCGATGATTATAAATGGGCGTTTTATCCGTCCTATGCGTATCACTTTACGCAAGATACTACCTTGGCTTACCAATATAACTTGTCCGATAAATATAGTCGTGTGTGGCTCCGCCAGGATATCGGCAGTCGTTGGCATGTGAGAGCTCAGCGAGATTTTGAAATCAAGCGTAATGAGTTCGGTTTAGCCTATGATTTGAATAATTATTTGACCTTGGAATACGTGGTCAATGATGACGATAATTGGTTACGCCTGATCGGCTATATTTAATGTTAAAATAAGAATCTTGACATATAAAGTTTAAGTCGATTATGCATAGATTTTTTCAAAAAAGAAAAGAAGGTATATTACCTATGATGCGGTTAATTAATAACCAAAAGAACAAGAAGTTTGTATCCTTATTTGTTGCCGTTATATTCCTCTTAGGTATCGGCGCCATCGCGTACACACAAATGGCTACGCCAACCATTGCATCCGATGCGGACAGCAACATTGGCGTTATCGATACGACTAAAGTATTGAATGCCGCTTCACCGGCAGTCATTGAAGCCAATAAAGAATTGGATGATTATAAGAAACAGTTAAGCGATGAATTTAATACTAAATCCGCTAATATGGACGATAACCAAAAAGCAGCACTTGCTTCTGAATACCAAGGCAAAGTTCAGGATAAAATGATGGAAATCCAGAAGAAAATTCAGAGTCAGGTAAGTGATGCGTCCAAAGCTGTTGCCGATGCTAAAGGTTTATCCATTGTTATGGATAAACGTACTGTTTTATACGGCGGTGTAGATATTACCGACCAGGTACAGCGTAAATTGAGCGGTAACTCTGATGCTACCGATTCAAGCAGCCAGAAATAATCGGACAGATGATTCGTTTGTTGAATAGAGAGGAGGCGGTACAATGAAGCCGCAGTATCGTTGGATTTCTGTTGTTGTCGTTGTAATTGCCGCCTTACTCGCGGGCTTGTTTATTCATAATCGTTTGGATGATAAAAAAACGAACTTCAACTCCTAATATGCCGAAAATCGGCATTGTTAAAATGGAAAAGGTCATCAAATTTAACCCATCCTATGATGAATATACGCAAGCTAAAAAAGAATTAGATGATTTGCAGGCTCAATATAAAAATGAGCAGCAAAGCTTAACGCAAAAATCGCAGCAACAGTCTTTAGCACTTCAGGCCTTAGGCTCCGACAAGGAAATCACCGATTTACTGAATACGGAATTAATTACTAAGGTAAAAGCTAAAGAACAGGAACTGAATGTAGCTTATCAAAAACAGCGTATCGCTTTAATCAATAAGTATCGCGGTGAAGTTAAAACGGAAATGACCGAAGCGGATTTACGAATTGTTAATTTGCAATTGGAATTAAGTGCCAATACGGCACCTATAGCAGTAACGGAAGAACAAAAAACGGCTATTGAAGCTGAACGGGCTGCCAAAGAGAAAGAGTTACAAGAACTCTTGGCATCGCGCAGTCAATCCGTACAGGGGAATTTGCAAGATTTAGAGCAGAAGGTCGATGCCGAGTTGGCACCGATTCGTGCGTCCGGTCAAAAAGAACTGGATGACTATGCGGCTAATCTTCAAAAAGAATTACTCGCCCGTCGTGATATAATGGTAAAAGCTAAAGCGGAATCTATTATGGCAACCAATAATCTGCCAAATCCGGTAGAGTGGAATACGGCCTGGGATTCACGCATGAAAGCAAAACAAAGTGAAGTAGAAGCCCTTCATGACGCCATTTTGGAAGATGTACGCATGCGCGCCATGGTGGTGGCAAAGGAAAAGAACCTCGATTTAATAGTTATTGATGAAGTTTCAAATGTTAATGCAACTGATGTGACCGATGCTATTATTGCATCCTATTCGGTTGCTCAATAAAAGGAGTTTTTTACAATGAATAAGAATGTAAAACGTATTTTGGCCGGTTTAACTATGATGGTATCCGTAGGCTTAGTTGCCGGTTGCGGTACTACTGAACAGGTTGGTTATGTAGATATGCAAAAAATCATGACTGACAGCCAAAAAGGTCAGGATACGAATAATAAATTACAGGCTAAATTTACTAGAAATTAATGCTCGTTAGCTCAGGATCAAAGTGCCGGTCAAGATGCCAACACTATGATGCAGAATCAACAGAAAGCTCAGCAGGAATTCCAGGCTTATCAGCAGGCTATGATTAATGATTTCCGCAACGCTGTAGATACGAATGTACAGGCTATTGCGAAAGAAAAAATATTACTGCCGTAGTTGAAAAGAATGCTTTAATCAGCGGTGGCGTTGATTTGACTGAAGAAGTATTGAACAAAATGGGTAAAGCGGCTAATGCAAGCGATGCCAATGCCAATCAGGCAGCGAGTGGTGACGCTAACGCACAGAGCACAGCAACATCCGGCAGCACTGAAAGTAACAAATAATAACGATTAATTCGATCAGCGAGAGGAGACTTTCACGGTGAAGTATACAGTTGAGGAACTGGCAAAGAGTGTAGAAGGTAAAGTAGTAGGTGACGGCAGCGTTGAGATTACGGAAACCCGTGGTCTCGATCAAGCGGCACCGCAGGCAATTTCATTTGCCATAGGCGAATATTGTGAACATGTAGGGCAAAGCAAAGCAGGCGCTGTCATTGTAGAAGCACCGTTGGCCGATGTGAGCATTCCTCAAATTGTAGTTCATAATGCTAAGGCCGCTTTTGCACAGATTTTACAGATTTTCCATCCGCCGGTAGTATTTCCTACCGGTATTCATGAAACAGCGATTATCGGCAACAATGTAACATTAGGCAAGAATGTTACGGTAGGACCATACTGCATTATTTATGATAATGCGGTTATCGGTGACAATGTAGTATTACATCCTTATGTTTACGTAGGTCATAATGTACGCATTGGCGACGACTCTACTTTATACAGCGGTGCCATTGTTCATGAAAATTGTATTTTAGGTAAACGCGTAATTCTTAGAGCTAAAGCCGTTATTGGCGGTGAAGGCTTCGGTTTTGCTACCGAAGCGGGGAAACATACGCATATCCCGCAAGTTGGCAATGTAATCCTTGAAGATGATGTGGAAGTAGGCTCTTGTTCCTGTATTGATAATGCAACTATGGGTTCCACCTTGGTAAGAAGAGGCACTAAGATTGACAATTTGGTGCATTTAGGGCACAATGTTGAAATCGGTGAAGATTGCTTCCTCATTGCGCAGGTTGGGATTGCAGGCAGTACTAAATGCGGCAATCATGTAATTTTTGCCGGTCAGACCGGTTGTACCGGTCACATCACCATCGGTGACAATGTTACCTTTGCAGGGAAGACAGGCATTGTCGGTAATGTTTCGGCCAATGGGACCTATGCCGGCTATCCGCATCGACCTCATAAGGAATGGCTTAAATTGGCTGCTTATGAAAATCGTTTGCCGGATATGGCCAAAACAATTAAGCGTTTAGAAAAAGAACTGGCTGCCTTAAAAGAAGAATTGGCGGCGAAATAGGAGAGTATATGTATAGGTTTATGAAGCTCTTTAGTGCTTTTATCTGTATGATGCCTCATAGTATACAATATGGTATCGGCTATTTGCTGGGCGAGATTTTTTGGCTGTTTTTACCGCCGAAACGCCGCAAATTGGCTATAGGGCAGATTTTATTCTGCAATATTACAGACGATCCTAAAGAAGCAAGACGAATAGCTAAAAAGAGTACAACCCGCTTCGGACGTATGATTATCGATGTATTGCGTTATCCGGAAATTAAGGATGGCAAATATAAAGAAATGTTCGAATGGGTTGACCGTGAATATTTGGATGATGCCCAAGAAGGCGGTAAGGGAGCTGTGCTCATGGCGATTCACAGCAGCAACTGGGAACTTCTGGGCGGTATTTTAGCATCCGAAGGCTATCCGTTAATATCGGTTGCCATGAGACAAAATGGGGACGCCGATAAATTTATCAATGAATATAGAGCGCTCATGCATCAGCATGTGACGTATAAAACCGGTGTACGCGAAATGATCAGAGAGCTTCAAAAAGGCTCTATGATTGGTCTTATTATGGACCAGGATCCGGCTGCCCAAGGGCAATTGGTGCCGTTCTTCGGCTATGAAACCTTGACCCCGGTAGGACCGGCCGTAATGGGTCGTATGCAAGATGTTCCGATTATACCGGTAACCATTCGCTACGATGAATTTGAAGAAAAATACATCGTTACCGCCCATCCGCCGTTCTATGCGGAGCATACGGATGACAAAAAACGAGACACCGCAGTTACGTTGACTCGTTTAAATGAATGGATTGAAGACTATATCAGACGCTATCCGGAAGACTGGTTCTGGCTTCACAATCGTTGGAAGTGGACACGCCGTTATTATGCAGGTAAAATGGAAGTACCACCGGATCCAATGAAGGACTGAGACCATACTTGCCATGTCTTTTGAGAATAGTATATAATAAAAGACAGTGTATTGAAGAGTGACCTTTCGCAATGTATGTGCAATCGAATAGTAGGGTCACTCTTATCGTTCCCAGGTTATGACAAGGAAAGGAGGAGTCTGATGGTACTTAAGCAAAAGACCCTCGTTAAAGAAATTGCCTATGAAGGCACAGGACTCCATAGCGGTCTGCCGGTGACCATGACATTACGTCCGGCAACAGCTGATACAGGGATTGTGTTTGTGCGCACTGATTTACCGGGGAATCCTTCAGTTAAAGCAACTCCGGCCAATGTTACCAATACAAACCGGGCTACCACCTTGGAATCGGGTGAAGCCAAAGTATTTACGGTAGAACATTTATTGGCGGCTTTTTATGGATTGGGCATAGATAATTGCTATGTAGAATTGAATTCGCCGGAACCACCGATTGGTGACGGCAGTGCAGCTGTGTTTGTAGATTTGATGCAAACCGCAGGGGTTAAAGAATTGGCTGCGGAGCGTAAGGTATATGCAGTAAAACAGGCTCATACTGTATATGACGGCGATCGTTATATTTTAATCGTACCTTATGATGGTTTACGTGTAACTTTTACTTCGGTCAACAATCATCCGCTACTGGGGACACAACAGGTGGATATTGACATAAATTCTGACGTGTTTGTCAGTGAAATCTCACCGGCGCGAACTATCGGTTTTATGAGTGAATTAAAACAGTTGCAAGCAATGGGACTCGCTAAGGGCGGCAATGTGGATAATGTTTTGGTTTATGATGATACCAAATGTTTATCGGTGCCGCGTTTTGATGATGAATTGGTTCGACACAAAATATTGGACATTCTTGGGGATTTATTCCTCCTCGGACCGATTAAGGGACATATTATTGCGTTGAAGTCCAGTCATGAATTGAATTCCCGTTTGGCCCGTGAAATTTTGCAAGAAATGAAGGAGGATTAAGATGATTCTTACAGTTGAAGACATTATGGAAATTTTACCGCATCGATACCCACTATTATTGGTTGATCGTATTATTGAATTGGAACCTATGAAGCGTGCCGTAGGCATTAAAAATGCTACAATGAATGAATTGTTCTTCCAAGGTCATTTCCCGGGAAACCCGGTAATGCCCGGCGTATTGTTAACGGAAGCGATCGCTCAAGTTGGCGGCATTGCCCTTCTGTATCCGGAAGAAAACCGTGGTCTTACACCTATGTTTACAGGCATTGATAAAGTACGTTTCCGTCATCCTGTAAAACCGGGCGACCAAGTTCGCATGGAAGCGGATGTTGTAAAAATTAAGGCATGATGGGTAAGGTAGAAGGCAGAGCCTACGTTGGCGATAAATTGGTAGCCAGTGGCGAGTACATGTTTGCACTTGTAAAGAAGTAAAACTTTAAAAACTCGAGATAAAATGTGATAAAAGCATATTTTCTCATAATTATTATAAAATTTCTCTGTTCCTGATTGTAAAACTTTCTAAAATGAAAGTTCACTAATTTAAGTTTATTACGATTATGTTATTAATAAAGCAACATTTAGCGTAATAGTCGCAATCTCAACAGAGCAAGGAGTGACATAGATGATAGTAGTAGGCATGGAGAATGCTACCTCTAATATACATAGCACCGCGGTGGTACATCCGGACGCTAAGATTGGCCAAGGGGTAATTATCGGCCCCGGTGCCGTAATCGGTGAAAATGTATCCATCGGAGACGGAACCAAAATCGGTGCCAATGTAGTCGTAGGCGGTTGGACTACCATTGGACAACGTTGTGAACTTTACCCGGGGTCGGCTGTAGGGTTAGAACCTCAAGATCTAAAGTTTAAAGGTGAAAAGAGCTTTTGCAATATTGGTGATGAAACAGTCATTCGTGAATGCGTTACCATCAGTCGTGCTACCGGTGAAGGTGAAGAAACTCGCATAGGCAATAACTGCCTATTCCAGGCATGCACTCATGTTGCCCATAACTGCATCGTAGGCAACAATGTAATTATGAGTAACTGTGCCGGTCTCGCCGGTCATGTTATCGTCGAAGATCGAGTAGTTATCGGCGGTATTGCGGGCATTCATCAGTTTGTAAAAATCGGTCGTAACGCCATGGTCGGCGGTATGGCTAAAGTAGTGCAGGATATTCCGCCTTACGTAATTGCCGACGGCCAGCCGGCTCGTGTAATCGGCCTTAATTCCGTAGGTTTATCCCGTGCCGGAATTTCTGAAGAAGTACGCCATGATTTGAAACAGGCATTCCGCATCATTTATCGCTCCGGTTTTAGCTTATCCAGAGCGATTGAAGAAATGGAAATGCAATTAAACTCTTCCGTAGAAATTGAGAACTTATTGCGTTTCTTGCGCAATGCAGACCGTGGCATTATGCGTCTTCGCCGCGATTAAAAAGTAAGAGTCTTGCCTTGACGGGTCAAAAGAGTGGTTTGACCCTGAAAGGGAAGGCTCTTTTTGTTCAAAAATGAGGTAAAATTTGATATAATATTATATATTATGTCTTTAAATACAAAGAACTGGGAGGAAACGATGGCAAAAGTCGGATTACTGGCCGGCGTAGGTAAATTGCCGGTGGAATTTTTACGAGCAGCGCAATCGGAAGGCTATGAAGTAGTCGTTATTGCTGTTATTCCCGACACGGAACCTGAGCTAAAAGCGGAAGCTGATGCATTCTATGAAATCAATGTGGCAAAGATAGATAAAATTTTTAAAACACTTCATAAAGAAGGCATCACGGAAGTGACCATGCTCGGCAAAGTAACCAAAGAGATTTTATTTAAAGGGTTGGTTATGCCTGATTTGCGGACCATTAAGTTACTCACTAAACTTCGCAATCGCAAGGATGACACGATTATGCTGACTATCGTGGAGGAACTGGCTAAAGAAGGTATTCAGGTGGTGGACCAAACCGTTTATATGAAACCTCTTATGCCTAAGGCGGGTGTCTTGACGAAGGCTAAACCGTCCAAAGAACAAATGGCCGATATCCTCTTCGGTTTTGATGTGGCCAAACAAATGGGCGGACTCGACATCGGTCAAACCGTTGTGGTCAAAGATATGGCTGTTATGGCCATTGAAGCGATTGAAGGGACCGATGCATGCATTAAGCGCGGCGGTGCTTTAGGGCGTGGCAATGCGGTTGTGGTTAAAACAGCCAAACCACGACAGGATGTGCGTTTTGACGTGCCCGCTGTGGGCCTTACAACGATTCAATCTATGCTGGATAGTGATTGCAAAATTCTTGCTATGGAAGCGGAGCGTACTATCTTTGTAGAGCAGGCCGAAGTTATTAAATTGGCTAACGAAAAAGGCCTTATTATCTGTGCCGTTGACGGTCCGGAAGAAGAATAATTCTGATAAAGAATGGGTTGCATTTCATAGGGCAAAAGCCTTTGAAGTGCTTTTTGATAAAGCGTAATTACTATCTTGGAGGTTCTGATGAAAGTCATGTTTTCCGCCGGAGAAGCATCGGGCGATACGCATGCGGCCAGTGTTGCCGGCGCGTTAAAAACCTTATATCCCGAGGTAACCATGCTTGGCATGGGCGGTTCGCGCATGGCTGCTGCGGGCGTTAATATTGTGTACGATATTAAACAGCTCGGCTACATCGGCATCGTGGAAATTGTTAAGGCATTGCCTTCTTTTTTCAAACTGAGAGCCTATTTAAAAGATATTATGATGCGGGAAAAGCCGGATGTTTTGGTTTGTGTCGATTATCCCGGCTTTAATATGAAACTGGCTAAAGTCGCTCATGACCTGGGGATTCCCGTTGTCTATTATATTGCCCCTACTATATGGGCCTGGCATCGCAGTCGCGGCAAGGATATTGCCAAGACGGTGACCAAAGTGGCGTCCATATTTCCTTTTGAAGCGGCGGCGTATCGTGAATTCGGCGTAGATGTGGAATTTGTGGGCAATCCGTTGGTGGATATTGTGAAACCGACTATGACGAAGGCTGAAGCGATGACCTGTTTCCATATGGATCCTGACACTAAGCGGGTGTTGCTCATGCCCGGAAGCCGTAAGCAGGAAGTGTTGGGACTCCTCGACCGTATGCTTAAAGGGGCGGAAATTGTCATGCAAAAACATAGCAATTTGGCTTTTTACTTGCCGCGAGCGCATACGATTGATAAAGAAGAATTAGAAGCTATTGTTACTAACTATAAGGTGCCCGTTACAATTACAGAAGACCATACCTATGATTTAATGCAAAGCTGTGATGTGTGTCTCGCTGCATCAGGAACGGCCACGCTGGAGACTGCGTTGATGGGTTTACCCACAATTTTATTGTACCGTCTGTCGCCGGTTACCTTTATGTTAGGCAAACTATTGGTGAATTTAACCCATGTGGGCTTGCCGAATATTGTGGCGGGGCGCGAAGTGATTCCCGAATTATTGCAAGGGCAGGTAACTCCTGTGAATATTGCTAAGGAATTGACCTCTTTATTGGAGGATTCAGTTAGACGAAATACCATGATTGATGATTTGCATGCCGTTAAAGAAGCCTTAGGCGGTGAAGGTGCGGTTAAGCGTGTAGCTCAAGTGGTAGCTAATGTGGCCGGCGCTGCTAACAGCTCAAATTACGGCGACACTGACAGTGCCAATATTAGCGCACCCGACGGCGATATTGACCATGCGAAGGTCAGTGTCGATGAGAGTACCCCTGGTGATGCAAATTAATGGTTCCGGAGGATATGAATGGGAAGTTATAAACGATTATTAGTATATATTAAACCGTATATCGGACGTTTGATTTTCGGTTTAATTTGTATGATTATAGCGGCAGCCGCTTATTTAGTGGTGCCTTGGCTCATCAAAAATGTAGTGGATGATGTGCTGCAGGCGAAAGATATGCAGATGTTAAATCTCATCGTGGTTGCCATTTTGTTGGTCTTTCTGGTGCGCGGTTTTGCCACTTACGGTCAGACCTATACCATGAGTTATGTAGGACAACGAGTTATCATCGATATTCGTGAAGCCTTGTTTAAAAAGTTACAGCGCCTCGATCAGGCTTATTTTGATCGCCGTAAAACGGGCGTAGTCATGAGTAATTTAACCAATGACGTTGGTGCTTTGCAGACGGCCATCGTCGATAATTTGATTTCTTTCATCACGGAAGGGGTTACCTTAATCGGGTCCTTGGTTTCTATGATTCTTATAGATTGGAAGTTAACCTTGGTAACCTTCATTATCGTACCGGTCGTGCTTGGCCTTATCAATGTTTTCGGTAAGCGCCTTCGCTTGGCCGGTCATGATGTGCAGGGCCGTATTGCGGATATTACATCCCTTTTGCAGGAAGTCATTTCCGGTATTCGCGTAGTTCGCTCCTTTGCTCGTGAAGATTATGAAGTCGTGCGTTTTGAGAAGGAAAATAAGCGTAACTTTTTGGCCGCTATGAAAGCCACTAAGTTATCCGCCTTATTGAGCCCGCTCGTTGAATTTTCCGCTGCCATTGCGGTAACGGTCATTCTCTGGTATGGCGGTTATAATGTAGTAACAGGCGCTATTTCCGCCGGTTCGTTAATCGCTTTCTTAATCTACGCGATTAACTTGTCGAATCCGGTAAAACGTCTCAGCCAAGTATACGGCAATATTCAAAAAGCCATGGCTGCAGGCGACCGTGTTTTCGAAATTTTGGACACCGAGCCACAGGTTAAGGAAAAGCCGAATGCGATTGCCTTACCGGAACTCGCCGGTCAAGTTGAATTTGACCACGTGTCATTCTCTTATGACGGTGAAAAACCGGCTTTAACGGATGTATCCATCACCGTACCGGCCGGTCGTGTTGTTGCCATTGTAGGCCCATCCGGCGCCGGCAAGACGACCATTGCCAATTTGTTGCCGCGTTTTTATGATGTAACCGCGGGGGCACTTCGCATTGACGGTGTGGATGTGCGCGACGTAACCTTTAACTCCTTGCGTGAACAGGTAGGCTTGGTGCCGCAGGAAACGATGTTATTTAACGCCACAATTCGCGATAATATCTTATACGGTCGTTTAGACGGTACGGAAGAGGAAGTGTATGCCGCAGCGAAAGCGGCTAACGCCCTCGAATTTATCGAAAAATTACCGCACGGTTTTGACACTTTGGTAGGGGAGCGGGGCAGCTCCTTATCCGGCGGTCAGCGTCAACGAATTGCCATTGCCCGAGCTATTTTGAAAAATCCGAAAATCTTGATTTTGGACGAAGCTACATCTGCTCTTGATACGGAAAGTGAAAAAATCGTGCAGGAAGCGTTGGAACGATTGATGAAAGGCCGTACGGCGTTCGTTATTGCTCATCGTCTCAGCACCATCAAGAATGCGGATCAGATTATTGTATTGCGTCAGGGACATATTGAAGAAGTGGGAACCCATGAAGAGCTCCTCGCTCAAAATGGTCTCTATCAACATTTATATTCCGTGCAATTTGCAAGTAAAGGACAGTAAGGATGTATTGGGTATACAACGTATTACTAATTATATATTGGATTGGTTTGATACCGGTCATCCTCTATCGACTGGCGTTTGAAGAAGGTTTCTATGAGCGTATTCGGCAGAGTGCCGGTTTTATGCCCGATTCATTGATGCGCAAAATCGAAGGCCGTCGTGCTATTTGGGTGCATGCCGCATCGGTAGGTGAAATTGTGGCAACCAGTCCCATTGTAAAAGATATTAAAATGAAATTTCCGGAAGCAGTCGTAGTCGTATCGGTGGTTACCGCCACCGGCCATGCTATGGCACATCGCATCATTCCGGAAGCGGAAGGGATTATTTTCTTTCCGCTGGATTTGCCGTTTTTGACGCGTCGTATTTTGGATATCATTAAACCGATTACGATTTTACTCGTAGAAACGGAAATCTGGCCGAACTTCTTGCGCATTGCGGAAGATGAAAAAATTCCGGTTATGATGGTAAACGGTCGCATCAGCGATCGCAGTATGAAGCGGTACTGGATGATTCGTTCCTTTACGAAAGAAATGCTGGCGTCCATTCAATACTTCTGCATGCAGTCTAAATTGGATGCGGAATATATCGAATATCTCGGCGCCGCCAAAGATCGCATTACCGTAACCGGTAATACGAAGTACGACCAGACATATGCTCAGGTGACAGACGAAGAGAAAAAGAACCTCCAAGATGAATTCGGCTTTGGCCGTAACCATCCGATTATCGTAGCCGGCAGTACGCATCGCGGTGAGGAAGATGCTGTTTTGACGGCCTTTAATGAGATTTTAAAGGTATATCCGGAAGCTCGTTTACTCATTGCGCCTCGTGAAATTATGCGCGGCAATGACGTCAAAAGTTTAGCTGAAAAGTATGGTCTCAAGGCGATTTGTCGCAGTGTCATGACCGGACCGGTTCATGAGAAAACGCCGGTGGTGGTACTCGATACAATCGGTGAATTGGGTAGGCTTTACAGCTTAGGTGATATTATATTTGTAGGCGGTTCCTTAGTTCGCACCGGGGGTCATAACATTTTAGAACCGGCGGCTCACGGCAAACCGATTTTGGTAGGGCCGCATATGTTTAACTTTAAAGAAATTTACTCACTCTTAAGCTCAAGAGATGCATGTCTTATGGTTAAAGATGGCAAAGAATTGACCGATACGATGCTCGAACTTTGCCGCCATAAGGAACGTCGCGAAGCGATGGGGCGGAACTGTTTGGAGATTGTTTATGAAAACCGCGGTGCCACCCAGCGCAATACGGAAGAGTTACGTAAATTATTTGAAAACTATCACATCATTCCGTAACTTGGACTAAATTGTAAAGTTACGGCAAAGGAGGTAAGAGCTCATGAAAGGGGAACAACTGTTTAAAAAGTTGGTGAGCGGTCGGGCAAAAGGGCCGTTGGCAGACGTTGCCAGAGGCGGCCTCGGTTTGTTAAGTATGGTATATGCGCAAGGGGCGACCTATCGCAATCAGAAATTTGATAAGCTCCAAGGCGTTACCAGGGCTAGCGTGCCGGTAATCAGCGTTGGCAATATTACGGCCGGCGGTACCGGTAAGACACCGATGGTGCGCTATATTTGCCAATATTTAGAATCGCTTAATATGGCACCGGCTGTACTGAGTCGAGGCTATCGGGCCGAGGATAATCAGGATACAATCATTGTATCGCGCTGCGGTCGCTTGGAAGTTACCCCTGCCGTGAGTGGTGATGAAGCTTGGCTCTTAGGTAAAGGGCTGGGACATACCAGTGTGGTTATCGGTCGTGAGCGTGCAGCGTCTGCCCAAGTAGCGACAGCAACGCTCGGTAGTGATATACTTGTATTAGATGATGGTTTTCAGCATCGCAAGTTGGCTCGTGATTTAGATATCGTGCTCATTGATGCGGCTAATCCGTTCGGCTATGACCACGTATTACCGCGCGGTCTTTTACGGGAACCGTTGGACGGTTTGCGTCGTGCCGATGTATTCGTTTTGACTAAGACGGATCAGGTACCGGCAGATATTCTATTCGGTATTAAACATCGCCTCGGGCAGTTGGCACCGAACATTCCGATTGTTGAAACCATTCATAAGCCGTTGGGCATGCAAACTTTGGATTCTTGGGAGCGCAATGAAGAAGCGCAAGCTTCACTCGTAGTGTCTCACAAGTTTTTAACGGTGAGCGGTATCGGTCGGCCCGAATCATTTCAGCACACTGTAAACAGTCTTGGCTATGAAGTCATTGACAGTTTGGACTTTGGCGATCATCATGAATATACTACCGATGATGTGGTTAAAATGTGGTGTACCGCTTTTGCCAAAGGTGCTACAGCCATTGTGACGACCGAAAAAGATGCGGTTAAATTAAGTCAAATGCAAGCCGTACATGATTTGAAGATACCTGTATATGTAATCCCTATCGGTATTGAATTATCAAAGGGGAAGAAGAGTTTAAGGCCTGTATTAAAGGCGTAGGAAAGAAGGATACTTTATGAAAATAGCTTGTGTCATTCCCGCACGATATGCGTCGACCCGTTTACCCGGTAAGCCATTGGCGGATATTGCGGGCAAACCGATGATTCAGCGCGTCTATGAGCAAGTATCGAAGGCTGCAGTGCCTGATGAAGTCATTGTGGCTACGGACGATCAGCGTGTATTTGATGCTGTTGCGGGCTTTGGCGGCACGGCTATTATGACGAAGGCCAATCATTTGACCGGTACCGATCGCTTGGCGGAAGTGGCTGAAGCGAGACCCGATATTGATGTAATTATCAATGTTCAGGGCGATGAACCTTTGATTGCGCCGGATTTAATCGATAGTTTGGGAGATTTATTCCGTCATGACGGTGAGTTTAAAATGGCGACCGTAGGCGCTCCTTTAGGGGAAGCAGAATATAATGAGCCGTCAGCCGTAAAGGTTATTTGTAATTTAAAAGGCCAGGCTATGTATTTTTCCCGCTCGTTGATTCCTTACCCGCGCAATGCGTTTGTGAATGCACCGTTAAAGCATATCGGCATTTATGCGTATACCCGAGATTTTCTCCTGGAATTCGCGAAGATGGAGCCAACGCCTGCAGAACTTACAGAGTCATTGGAGCAACTGCGTGCTTTAGAAAATGGCATTGCTATTCAAGTTATAAAAACCGAGGCTCGTTTTATCGGTGTCGATACGCCGGAAGATTTGGCTGCTGTTAATGAAATTTTTAAAAAACAGGGCTTGTAAGAGCAAATATATCGGTTTTTCCATAAAAATTTTAAATTTGAAGTGTATTATATAAGGAGATATTCATGAAAGAAGTTAAAGTAGGCAACTTAACCCTTGGTGGTGGTAAAGGTCTTTTCCTAATGGCCGGTCCTTGTGTAATTGAAGATCCGGAACGCACGCTCAATATTGGTCGTCGTGCCAAAGAAATCTGTGAACGCGTAGGCATTCCTTATATCTTTAAGGCTTCCTTCGATAAAGCCAATCGTTCCAGCTTTAATTCTTTCCGCGGACCCGGTCTTGTAGAAGGTCTTAAAATTTTAGCTCATATTAAAAAAGAATTACAGGTTCCGGTTATCAGCGATATCCATTCCATTGAACAGATTGAACCGGCCGCTGAAGTACTCGACGTATTGCAGATTCCGGCGTTCTTATGCCGTCAGACCGATCTCGTATACGGCGCGGCTAAAACCGGTAAAGCTATCAGCATCAAAAAAGGTCAGTTCTTGGCGCCTAAGGATATGAGCAATGTTGTTAAAAAAGTAGAAGAAGCAGGTAATCCTAACTTGTTCTTAACGGAACGCGGTGCCAGCTTTGGTTACAATAACTTGGTAGTGGATATGCGCTCCTTCCCAATCATGCGCAGCTTCGGTTATCCGGTAGTTTTCGATGCTACGCACAGCGTGCAGTTACCGGGCGGTGCGGGCACCAGTTCCTCCGGTCAGCGTGAGTTCGTGCCTAACTTGGCGAGAGCCGCTGCCGGCGCCGGCGTTGACGGTTTCTTCATGGAAGTTCATGATAATCCGGAAGAGGCTTTGTCCGATGGCCCTAACATGGTTCGTTTGGACGATTTGGAAGCAATGTTACGTGATTTAGTAGCCATTGACAAAATTGTTAAAGGCTAATTGAAGAATACGAATAGAGGGGATGGAACATCCATGAACGTTTTGGAGCAAGCGGCTCAAGTGCTTCATGAAGAAGCTCAAGCCATTGAAAAATTAATCACAACTTTAGACGGTAATTTCATCGATGCGGTGAATATGATTTTAAATTCCCATGGTCGCGTGGTTTGTACGGGTATGGGTAAATCCGGTCACATTGCCCGTAAAGTAGCGGCTACTTTGGCCTCTACGGGCACGCCGGCGTTATTTTTACATCCCGGTGAAGGTGTGCACGGAGACCTTGGTATGGTTACGTCGGAAGACATCGTGCTGGCCTTTTCCAATAGCGGTGAAACCGGTGAAGTGATTAGTTTATTGCCTTCATTACGTCGTATCGGGGCGAAGTTAATCAGTGTAGTAGGGAAACATAATTCGACCTTAGCCAAGAATTCGGATATCGTATTGTTGGTTGAAGTAGAAAAAGAAGCTTGCCCTTTGGGGTTGGCACCGACTACCAGTACGACGGTAGCCCTCGCTTTAGGCGACGCCTTGGCGGTATGTTTGTTGGATCGTCATAAATTTACACCGGAAAACTTTGCCATTTTCCATCCGGGCGGATCTTTGGGACGCAAATTACTCTTAACGGTTGAAAATATTATGCACAGCGGTGAAGATAATCCGGTGGTTCATAAAGGGGCCAGTGTGCGCGATGCTTTATTCGTAATGACGGAAAAAGGTCTTGGCGCTACCAATGTGGTCGATGAAGAAGGTCACTTAATCGGTCTCGTTACGGACGGCGACATTCGACGTGGTCTCGATGCGGGCAGTAATTTCTTGGAATGGCCCGTAGAAGACATGATGACGGCCATGCCGCGCACGATTACGAAAGATAAACTGGCTGCCGAAGCACTCCATTTGATGGAAAAAAATCAACCGCGCCCAATCACGGTGTTGCCGGTAGTTAATGATAAGAAAGAATGTTTGGGAATTGTACATATTACAGACTTATTGCGTCGAGGTATTGTATAATGAAAGTGCGCTGTTTGATCTTAGATGTGGACGGCGTCATGACCGAAGGCGGTATCATTTATACCGCCACCGGTGATGAAATAAAAGTGTTCAATGCACAGGACGGACTGGGCCTTGCCTTAGCCCGTCGCGGCGGCTTGAAGTTGGCCGTTATTACGGGGCGCTACTCCAAGATGGTAGAGCGCCGCACTGAAGAATTAAAGTTCGATTTTGTTCGTATGGCCTGCCATAATAAGACGGCGGCCATTAAAGAACTGGCCGAAGGGTTAGGTATCTCTACGGCTGAAATGGCCTATATGGGCGATGATTTAAATGATTTGGGAGCTCTTACCACGGTAGGGTATCCCATGGCACCGGCTAACGGTGTAGCGGAAGTAAAAGCGATTGCTAAGTTTACGGCTTCTAAAGCGGGCGGTCATGGGGCCATTCGTGAAGCCATTGAGCATATTTTTAAAGAATCAGGTCGTTGGGACGAATTGGTTGAAGATTATAAGAATGAAATATATAGTCAAGGTCAATAGCGAAAGGAGGTACGTACGGTATGTCAAATGAATGGCAATATAAACTGTTAAAAGGCTTAAGCGCATTGACTTGTAAGTTGTCGTATCGCACGATACTTTGTATAGGGGCAGGCTTAGGCCCTTTATACTCGCTGTTTGCTAAAAAACAAATTAAACGTGGCATTTATAATGTCATGAAGGGCATGAATGTTTCAGAAAAAGAAGCGGAACAAATTCTCTGTGAATTATTTAAGAATTTGGGCCGTTCCGCACTGGAAATTTTATATATGCCAAACTTAACGAAGGAATTTATTGCCGAGCATGTAGAAATGCACGGTATGGAATATTTAGATAAAGCATTGGCCGAGAAACGAGGCGTTGTTATTTTGACGGCCCATGTAGGCAACTGGGAATGGATGGGCGCAGCGTTGGCTGCCAGCGGTTATCCGTCCACAACCATTGTTAAGAAACAGCCAAATGCACAAGTTACACGATTGCTTAATGAATATCGTGAAATGGTAGGGCTTGAAGTATTTGCTCGCGGCGGTTCCGAAATGATTCGTGCCGTAAAAGCGATGAAACAAAGAAACTCTTAGGTTTCTTGGCGGACCAGGATGGTTATATTCAGGGATTACCGGTTGAATTTTTGGGACAGGAATCATCGGCTGTAACAGGTCCGGCAACCTTTGCCCAGAAATTTAAAGCCCCCGTAGTACCTGTATTTACGCACCGTAAGCCGGATGGGGTAGGCCATGTAGTGGAAATACTGCCGCCGCTTTACTATGAAGATACGGGGAATGAAGAAGAAGATATTTACCGCTTGACGGAAGCCACCGTACGGGTTACGGAAGATTTTATCAGACAGCATCCTACCGAATGGTTATGGTTCCAGCATCGTTGGAATACTAAACTAAATGAAATAGTGGATATTGAGGCAAAACTGAAGGTGAGGGACGCAGTTCATGCTAAAAAATAAGAAGACGATTTTAGTCATAGCCATCGTACTTGCACTGGTAGGGGTGTTTATCTGGATATTACTAAGCGGTGAGGCGGAAACGAAAACGGATCCGACGCAACCGACGGGGAATCTAGTGACATTTGACGGATCGACCATCACAGAAGAACAAAACGGTAAAACTGCTTGGTCCGTTTCGGCGGAACAGATTAAAGTGAATCCGAAGACTAAGGAGATTTACCTGACAAATATGAAGGGAACATTTTATGATGGTGATAAAACACTCGTTGTAACGGCACCGCGCGGTTACATGTCGGGGGACCATAATAAAATGCAATTGGCCGGTGGTGTAAAGGGTACTAATGGTGCCGATGTGGAACTTACTACCGAATCTATTTCCTTTGATAATAAAACGAAGAAATTGACTTCTGAAACACCGTTTACATTCTCTAACAGCGATGCTGTAGTGACCGGTGATCAATTGGAAGCCGATACGGTATTGAATAAAGTCATGGCCAAGGGTCATGCTAAATTAGTTAAGAAGTGATGGGAGGATTTGACAGATGAAATTGTCAAAAATAATGGCGGTTACTGCACTTGTGGCAGGCCTTGCGGTACCGGTTTGGGCGGCTCAGTCCAATTTGTCCATTACCGCCGATACCTTGGAATATGACGGTAACAGCGGTATTGCCAGAGCCAATGGCAATGTGGTAATTATCAATGAAGACAAGACGATGACCGGTAAAACCGGCTGGTATAATACAAAAACACAGGAAGCTGATTTGTCCGGCGGTGTCAGCATGATTGGTTCGGATACATCCTTATCCGCGCAGACGCTTCACAGTACCAATAATGAACAGCTTCAGGCAACCGGTAATGTTCGTTTGCAAAAAGAAAATAAACAAGTTTTCGGTGATACCGTAACATACAATACTAAAACGGAATACGGTACATCCCGCGGCAATGCTAAACTCGTTATGGATGATGCCGTATTGACCGGTGATTATGTACAAGGATGGCTCAATGAAATTCGTGCCACTGCACAAGGAAATGTAACCTTGCACAGTGCTAAGCACAATTTGGATGCCAGTGCAGATAATGCCGTGTACACCCAGACGCCCGGTCAGGATGATGGGGTAGCGTATTTAACCGGTAATGCTCACGCCGTACAAAACGGTAATGTGCTTAATGCGCCGGAATTAAAATTAGAAATGAAAGATAATTCGGTACAAACTGTAGGTGGACGTAGTACGTTGATCATCACGCCGCAGCAGTAAGGAGTAACTTGAATGTTTATTGAAACCCGAGATTTAGTAAAAACATATAAAGGGCGCAATGTTGTAGATGGTGTCAGTGTTCGTGTCGAAGAAGGCGAAGTGGTGGGCTTATTGGGGCCTAACGGGGCCGGTAAGACAACCACCTTCTACATGATTGTTGGCATTGAAAAACCAAATAGCGGTACAATTACTATCGGTGAGAAAGACATTACCAGAATGCCTATGTATAAAAGAGCCGATCAGGGCATCGGTTACTTGCCGCAGGAAGCTTCTGTATTTCGGTCACTCTCCGTGGAAGACAATATCCGCGCCATGTTGGAAACAACGACTAAATCGAAGGCGGAGATTGAGGAAACGGTAGAAGCGTTATTGCAGGAATTCCATATTGAACATGTGCGCCAACGCACGGGGATGCAATTATCCGGGGGTGAACGACGCCGTGTGGAAATTGCCCGTTGTATCGCCTTGGCACCGCGGTTTATTTTGTTGGATGAACCGTTTGCCGGGGTCGATCCTATTGCCGTAGCCGACATTCAATCTATCATTCGCCATCTAAAAGCACGCGGTATCGGCGTCTTAATTACGGACCATAATGTGCGTGAAACTTTAGGTATCGTTGACCGTGCTTATATTTTGAGCAATGGTAAAATCCTCTTGGAAGGTTCCGCTGATGAAGTGGCCAACAGTCCGGTGGCTCGTAAGCATTATTTAGGCGATAGTTTTAATATGTAGGGGCTGGTGATATACAAACATGCGAATATTAGATAAATATATTTTAAAAGTTTTATAGGCCCCTTTCTTTTCGGTATTTTTGCCTTTACCAGTATTTTCGTAGGGACCGGTACTTTATTCCGTATCGCTCAATATATTACGGAATACGGGGCGTCCTTATGGTCGGTAACCAGGGCCTTTATTTTAGCCTTGCCGAGCATTGTGGTACTTACATTCCCGATGGCGACTTTGGCATCGCTGTTGGCTTTTGGCCGTTTGAGCGGTACCAGTGAGATTATCGTAATGCGTGCCGGCGGCATGAGTTTCTTGCGCTTGGCCATGCCGGTGTATATTGCGGCATTCTTCATTTCTATCGGCGCTATTGCGTTCAATGAATATGTAGTACCGGCCGCTAACCATGCGTATCAAAACATTATTCGTAATGAAATTAAGAAGCAGGCGGAGCCGCCGGCTCAGGAGCATATTGTTTTGAAAACTATGGAAGGGGACAATATCAGTACCCTCATGTATGCGAAGCGTTATGATTCGACAACCAAACTCATTAACGGTGTTACGGCTCAGCTTTTTATCAATGGCGAAGTAACCCAGATTGAACATGCCGATACGGCAACCTGGAACGGTACGTATTGGGTAATGCACAACGGTGTTATCTATGACTTGGCGGCCGACGGCAATGGTGTAGAACGTACGATGCGATTTAAAGACCAGATATTGCCAATCGCTAAAGATCCGGATCAGATTTCACAGGAACAACGCGATCCTGACGAAATGACGATTAAAGAACTGCGTCAACAAATTAAGGCCTTAAATGCGAGCTATGTAACGGCTACCAAGTGGGAAATGGAAATGTATCAACGTTTTACCATTCCTATTGCCAGCTTCGTATTTGCCTTGGTAGGGGCGCCGTTGGGCCTTCAAAAACAGCGTTCCAGCTCGTCCATCGGGTTTGGTCTCAGCGTCATCATTATCTTCGTGTATTACGGGGTAATGACCTTTACCGGTGCGCTTGGTAAAGGGGGAGCGCTTCCACCGCTTGTAGCGGCTGCTATCCCTGATACTTTGGGGATTATCGCCGGTTTGTGGTTGAACTGGAAAGTATCTAAATAAAGAAAACGAAACAGAAGGCATCTATTACAATGATTTCAGAAAGTTTTTCCAATAAAATGTTGGATATAGATATAATGACCTTGGTATTTGTTTTGCCAAGGTCATTTTTTTCATGAAGTTTACTTTTTCTTTTCTTGAAAA
>ENA-OQJC01000013-OQJC01000013.1-human-gut-metagenome-genome-assembly--contig:-NODE-13-length-43464-cov-4.076101_pt1 | contig 43464 bp, 36 predicted proteins | sample MGYA00242600_ERZ504766 | MGnify/ENA primary metagenome ERZ504766 (study PRJEB26092, sample SAMD00036364) | human gut metagenome | host: Homo sapiens | study: EMG produced TPA metagenomics assembly of...
GAATGCCCGCTGCACTGCCTTTGCTGGTGCGCAGGGCCTTGGCCGGAACGGCAGGCAGCACACAGTGCCCGGCGAATGGTGGTGCAGGGCGACCAGCCGCACCCGCAGCTCCGGCGGCGGTGCCGTGCCACAGGCAAAATAACGGTCCAGGAATGTGCGCAGCTCCTGCGGCAGGGCGCTGCGCACGGCAGGATAATAGACCAGAACCACTGCCTGCCCGGTCAGCGGGTCCTGCACTGAGAAGCCAGTGTCGCAGAAAGCCTGTACGGAGAGGACTGCACCTTCCAGCTCCAGCACAGCGGCAATGCAGCGGGTGCCTGCACGGCCAAAGCAGAACAGTACGCCGCGCAGCACGGCAAGCACTGCACCGCAGCACAGCAGCAGCCGGCCCGGAGACAGCGGCAGATAGACGCAGAGATTTGCGCTTTGCACTCCGGGCAGCAGTACAGCTCCGCACAGCAGCAGGTTCAGCAGCAGATACCACACACACAGCTGCACAAAATTGCGCAGGCCCGGCACACCGTAAGCCGCAGCTACAGCGGCACAGCAGGTGAACACCTTATAAAGGAAAGCTGCAGGGCCGGGCAGCTCCGGCAGCAGAATGCCCAGCGAAGCCGCTGCCGCTGCCGCACTGCCCGCCATCAGCCGCAGGCCGCTGCACTGCCGCGCACACAAAAGCCCTGCGCCCAAAAGCAGCGCTGCTGCGGCTAGAAAGTTCGTCAGCAGCAGTTCGTCCAGATAGATCACGGTTTTCATACACGATCCCTTTCAAATTCCAGTATCTTCCAATTCTGCAAAAAACCATGTCGCTGTGTGCAAAAAAGCGGCTTCTGTAAGAATTTTGAGACCGGATTTTCACAGTCTATCACATTTTTCACATTTTTTTCAAAAAAGTACTTGAACATTTCTGGAAAGTGTGGTATATTATTGCCATCCTAGTAAGGGACGTAAGCCAAACAAATGGCTTGCAAATATCTTTCTAAATTTGAAGGGAGAAATTCATTATGATGATGCCTGCAAACTTCTCTGCTGTTGCAGAAAACGAGATGACCTACGTTGTTGGTGGTAGCCTGGTTGATGTCCTGGCTCCTGCTATGACCACTGCTAACTGGCAGAACGTTTCCGCTAACGTGATCAAGATCGTTGGCAACGCTTTCCTGGCTAAGCACACCACCAATCTGCTGGGCGAGCTGTTCGATGGCAACTATGTTCCCGGCGATGTGATCGGCTACTCTATTAAGAATCTGGATAAGGCTTACAACAAGGGCTACGGCACCTTCGAGAACAACGCTTGGGGCCTTGCTGTTGGCGCTCTGAACGCTGGCATGCAGATCCTGGGCGGCCTGTCTGCTATCTACACCCTGGGCAGCAGCTCCATTGGTCTGGAAGTCAAGGGCAATGGCCAGGCAGACAAGCTGCTGTAAGCCTAGCCTGTTCTGAATGAGCTGGAGGGCTTGATTTGACATAGCGTTTGCTGTGTCAGATAAAAAGAGCTAAAGACCCCGCACAAGACAAGCAATTGTTTTGTGCGGGGTTTTTGTTTGCATAAAAACTTAGCAGGCTGTGGGAAAACGGCGCAGGGATGGAATGAGAATAACCCGTTCAAAAACAATTTCCCGATGGCAGACAAACTGCTGCAGAATTTTTCAAAAAACAGTTGACAACTCCCGGATGTGCTGATATAATAAATCACGTCGTCAGGCACGGCACGAACATCTGGGGGATTAGCTCAGCTGGGAGCCCGGTTGGTATCAAAACACACCCCCAGTCAGATGGTCCTGCGACAATCAATTCCCAACAAAAAACTCCATCCAAGAGGTTCGCTTCTTGGATTTTATGGGGGATTAGCTCAGCTGGGAGAGCGCTTGCATGGCATGCAAGAGGTCACCGGTTCGATCCCGGTATTCTCCACCAAAAAAGCACTGTACTTCGTTTGAAGTATGGTGCTTTTCTTTTTGATTTCTTGGAGGCTACGGAAAAAATCAGTCAAAAGTCTGATTTTGCAGGCGCATGGACGGCAACCCCCAATTCTTGCTGTTTCGTTGTTTTTGAAAATACTTGTTCGATGCCCGACTGTTTTGCAGGCGGACGTATCACTCCCCCTCGATGTACGGAGTAAGGTCGAAGTTGAACGAGATGTTGATCTGGTATCCGCGATATACGTCTACCCTGCGGATGAGCTGGTTGACGATCATCTTCTTCGCTTCAAAATTTGCACTGTCGTACAGGTCAGCATAAGAAATCAGTTCATCATACAGCCGCGACACTTTATCCATCAGCTCAGCCGTTTTCTCCAGTTCTTCACTGGCCGCTTCGCAAAGGTTTTCCAGCTCCGTGAGTTTCTCTTCCTGCGCTGTAATCATTTCGGCAAGGGTTTCTCTCGGTAACACGCTTTCACCTTTGATGCAAGCTAAAACCTCGGTTTTCAGTGCCAACAGGTCTTTTTCTGCCTTGTTCCGCTGTGTCTGAAGGTCTTGCAGATGATTCTTGCGTTCCGCATTCTCTTTTTCATAGCGTTTTGTAACGATCTGCTCTTTGGGGATACCCCTCATCTTGGAGAAAATCTGGCGGACAGCTTTATCAATGATCTCATCCAGAATGTGGACGGTATATCCCGTCTGCCCGGTGCAGTTGGTCTGCTTGCGGAGCTTTCCGTAACAGGTATAGCGAATACGCAGCGTATCGTCTAACGAACCATCTGCCATTTTTCGCCATTTACGGCTGCTGGTCAGTTCCAGCTTTGCACCGCAGTGGCCGCAGTAAACGTTATTGGAAAGCAATGCCTGTCCACGGGTACGAAGAGGAACATGGTGTTCGGCTTCTTCCGCTGCGTGGGCAGAGCGATCTTCCCGGATACGCTGTGCAGCTTCAAACTCCTCCTGCGGGATGATCTGGAGTTCGGGCATCAATTCGGAGCGGGCATCTCCGCAGCGGAGAACGCCCATGTAGGTCAGGTTGCCGACCATTCCTCGCAAACTGCCCGGATGCCAGCACTTTCCAGAGCGGGCGCGGTATCCAGCATTGTTCAGATAGGTGGCAATGTGCTGCGGGCCGTAGCCCTCATACACATACTTGTCAAAGACAATCCGCACTACGGCAGCTTCCTGTTCGTTGATGTGCAGTTCGTACAGTTCATGCTTGCGCTTGTTGATACGCCCACTCCGTACAAGGTCATAGCCATAAGGCGCATTTCCGCCCTTGAAGTGACCTTCTTCTACAAGCTGGCGCAGACTGGTGCGGGTACGGACGGAAGTCTTTTCGCTTTCTCCGTCCGCCTGCCAGAATCGGATGTAGTTCAGCAGTTTGTCAGTGTGGTTGTCGAAACGCTGCTCACCCTCTTGGGTACTCCATACCCGGATGCCGTTCCGTACAAACCATTCCACAACAAAGGGAGTTTCATCTGCGATACGACCGATACGGTCGAACATGAACACCAGCAGGATGTCAAACTTGCCCCTCCGGGCATAGTCCTTGATGATTTGCAGCTTGTCGCGGGCGGCGGCCCGGACTTTGTGGCCGGACACGCCTTCTTCCTGTTCTTCATGGACGATGACCCAGCCCTTCGATTCAGCGAACTTATGGCAAGCCTTTCGCTGCATGGGCAGGTCAGCTTCATGGTTGGAAGTGAAATCCACCTGCTTATCGGTGGAAACGCGGTACAAGCAGCAGACGCGGTTGTTGTTTTCTGTCATTGTAAATTCCTCACTTTCATAACAAAAGTGGGGACAGGCTTTATTTCGTTGTCAAAGAACGTCCGGCAATGGTTCGGCTTGTAGCACCGCCCGTTACCGCACTCAGTATAGCGTTTGGTTTTGCATTCGTCCATGATGTCAACCTACCTTCTTCGTATAGCTGGTGGCAAGCAGGATGTTCCGAATGCGCTCAAATGCTTCCGGGTTGGGTTCTTTGGAAAAACTGAAAACAACAGGATAGCCATTGATTACATGATATTGCCGGTCGGCATCACGGTCAGCCGCAGGAAGGTTCTCTGCGACCTGTGAAAATTTATCGATCATAAGATTGTAACTCCTATTATGAATAAATGCTGTTGTCTTAATATGTAACAATGGGCATCTGCGTTGTGCGGATGCCCATTGTCTTTAAGGAGAGATTCCTGTAAATGTCAGAACTTCATCGGCAGGGCATCCTTACGGGATTTGCCGTTGTACGCCGCATAGATGGGGAAAACGTATTTCTTCCATCCGGGCAGCTTTGCCGGGTTGTCCATCCCGGTGCGGTAGATTTCCATGGGATGGACGCTGCGCAGGGCACGGATCAGCCGTTCCTCGTTGAACTCACCGTGATACACTTCCACGAAGTACATCACACCCTTCAGGACTGCGGCACGGAAGGAATCGGGTTTGCCCTCCCATGCGTCCACAATCAGCCGCAGAGCCTCGCAGTAGATTTTCTCGCCCATCTGGTTGTACAGCTTGAGTGCAGTGCCTACGCAGCTGATGCGGTAGTCGCTCAACTGCAAGCTGTCATAGTTGAAGTCCAGACCCACCCGGTTGGTGGCTGCGAGGAATGCCATGGAAAGAGCATCCTCGCCCACGACCTTGGCACGGAGCTTGATGCCCGCCGTCAGCGGTGCAGCGTGACCGTTTTGCTCTGCGAAGAACAGGGCTTCCTGCTGCATCGTCAGACCCGTATACACCTTGCAGAGAATCGGGAGGTCTTTGCCACCGTTGCGCAGGATACGCGCTTCAATGGTGTGCTGACCGTCCGTTACATAATACCGGCCATTGCGAAAGCTGACCTTCGGCTCATTCGCCGTATATTCATTGAAGTCTCTTGCAATCAGCTCAACGCGCTTACGCTGGATGCCCCGCTGATAAAGCTCGCGCGGGTAGATTAGCTTGCTGCTGTGAATGACCACCATCTGATAAGGAGTGGCCACATTGAAAGATGCGGAAAAGTTGTTGGTGTTGCTCAGTCGCATTGCATTTCCTCCCGGATTCTCCAGATGTATTTTTCGGCTTCTGCTAAAATCTCACTGACCTGCTGCTTACGCTTCGGGATGGTGAGCAGGCTGGGATTAAAGGTAAAGCTGTATTCGAGCCGCTGTATCATGGCATGAACAGCGGATTGCAGCTCGGTGTACAGCATCATTTCCTCCACGCTCCCTGCGTCCTCAAAGGACGATTTGATGGGTGTGTAGGGATAGATGGGTGGCTTTCCATCCACTACTTCCGGCGGCGCATACGCTGCCGTGGAGCGGATGATGGGCTTGAGCTTCCGAATGCTGCCCAGTGGGTTCAAGGCAAGACTGTTCTTCAAGGCATAATCGAGCCGCTGCATATCTTCCGGGGCGAGATGCCCTAAGTATTTCAAAATGCGGCTTTTGTCGATGGTGAAGATCTGTTCTGCCAGAGCCATAGAGGACATAGACAGCCCTTCGTTTTCCAACAAGCAGTGTGTCGGCTGAGTTACTTTCTTTTCCGTATTGCTTGTCAGAGGGACAACGATGAGGGTCGGTGCGTAGGTATTGCCCACATCATTCTGAATGATGACCGCAGGGCGGTCGCCGTGCTGTTCCGAGCCGGTACTTGTGTTTCCGAATTGGACGTAGTAAATGTCTCCGCGCCGGAACTTCCAGTTTTGCTGCAAATGTTTACCTCCATGTTTTGTTATGTACAAAGCCCGCTGCTTTTTCTTGGCAGCGGGCTTCGTTCAATTTATGGTGGCATTCATTTTAATGGGGTGTGTTATCACCTCCCCGGTGACAAAGTGCAGTGCCGGACTTACCGGTGCATAACAACATAGTCATGCCCACGGTTGGTCTGGCAGACCGTGCAGGTGTCCATGCTCTTGTCAGGGCTGGGCACGAGCGCAATTTTGAAAGCCTTAGCTTCCACGAAGTGCCGGAGGCAGGTCGCGCAGAGGGTTCGGATGGATTTGACCATTTCCGGGGTCAGCTCCATTTCCTCGTAGATCTCCTGCTCCCGCACGGTAGGATTCAATTCAACCATAGAGATGTCCTCCTATGTCGGGTAGTTGTTTTGCGGATAGATATGGATAAGTAAAAGTAACAGGAGTTGTCGGAGACCGAAAACGGCATCCGACCGCTCCTGCTTTATTGCAAACCAACGTGTTATTCGTTGGGGAATCGTGTTGGGATTGCAGATCACTGCTCTGCCGATTTGGCAGTGCGATGAAAATATGAATAAAGTTCTCTCATATTCGCCCTCGGCTCCCTGAGAGTGGGGAATCATCTGGCGGCGGGCTTGTACCGCTCCATTGGCATCTCAGCCACCCCGCCTAACGCTGACCGGGCTGCGTTGAACAGAAGTATCATTATCTTGAAGTACCAGATGATTGAACTATTCAGCTTTCAAGGTCCGTGAGTGTGGACATATCACCAGCGGCGAGAGCCGTCTGGTGAATTGTCCCCTCACTTACGAGCCATCGAGAAGCCTCAATCTACACCTAAAAATCCAAACTTCTTCAAAAATTTAGTAATTTTCAAGATTCGCTTGCTAATATTTTGCTGTGCAATGCCATAAACTTTAGATAATTCTACGGTACTATATTCGTCGCGGAAATACAGCGTGATAAGCCGAAGTTCTTCATCGGAGAGTTTTTCTAACCCTTCTTGCAAACGCTTGTCTTTGATTTCGCCTACCCATGCAAACCGAGTCCGGGTCTCGTGGTAAGTATCGGTTACAGTAATTGCCTTTTCATACTGCTTAAAGTCAGAAGATTTCCTTCCCGTGTTGTCATCACCATCGTCAACGATTGCCAGTGTGTTTGCAACGTAGGAACGCTCACTATTGAGAACGCCCAAATCAAAATCATACATGGCTTGGATTGCATCTTCACTCATTCCCGCCTGTTGGTACTGCACACGCAGCCGTTCCCACTTTTTGTTCAGTTTTCGACGTTCGTTGCCGTTATTAAATTCCATTGTTGACCTCCAAATTTTCGATAATTCGTAAAAAATTGAAAATTTGGAGATTCTAGGGATACTTTGCGGCCAGTTCCAGCCACGAAAAGAGGGCAAAAAGAAACATGAAGTGTCCTTTCCGCTGGATGCGGAGGATGAGGACACCTCACTGCTGGACAGGGCACTGGCTTTTCTTTGGGCGCAAAAAAAGAGACGCATTAAAGAAAAGGGTACAGACACTGTTTTCCATCCGTAGATGGAAAGCAATATGAGTATCCTCAGCCTTTAATGCATCTCAGGCTTTCGATATATTTTTCTTCGTTACAGGTCAAAAGCGGTTTATCCGGCTAAAAAAGGACAAAAAATAAAGCCTTCGCAGCCAGACAACAAGGCTTTGCCTTGCTATCATAGCACACGAGGGTCTTACAGAAGTCACATGACGGTCTTATGAAAGTCACATGGGGCGATTTTTGAAAAAATCGGGTCACGCAGAAGTCGCATGAAGGTCACATGAAAGTCATATAGCGAAACTACGTTGTTTTATCGTTCGAGCGAAATGAGCAGTTTCTGATACTCATCTTCGGGCAGTTTCTGCTTTGCAGCCGCAAGCTCGCCCGCTGCCATCTCGTCCATGTGCTGCTTCTGGTACGAGCGAATAAGCCAATAGTAGGCTTTTGTGTTTTCCGGTCGCGATGGTCAGGGCCAGTGCAGCATCCCGATGAAGCAGATCGTATGCGTGGAAGTCCATCAATTGCTTCAGCAGTTCATTAACTGTACTCATAAATGCGAGGTGGTATCGGTTTGCGTAGTGAACCAGCCAATGTTCGCCATTGGCAGCAGAAAGAAGTTTGCCCTGATACAATGATGCCGCTTTTTCGAGCAATCTCACCTTATTTATAGCAGAAGTGGCTTTTGCGGCTGCAATGCACAACTCATCGAACCGCTGAAAATCGGTCGTGATATGGAGGTCGGGGTTGAATTGGTAGCCAGACGGCGTGGAGAGAATCAGCTGCTCATCCGAGATAATGCTGAATGCTTGCCGCAGCCGGTAAACGAGCTGTTTGACCTTTTTTCCGGGTTCGTCCTTATCCTCCAGTTCTTCTGGCCAGATTTCCTGTACGATTTCCAACGATGAAAGGGCTTTCTTATTGGAAAGCAGCATAAAGGTCAGCAGACGGCTGATTTTAGGAGATTTCAGGTCAGACTCCGGCAGGACACCGTGGGAAGTGTGGATTTTCAATTCTCCGAACAAGCTGATGAAGACATCATGGCTGCTCTTGATATTTTCTGGCGAGAATGCCATGCTCAGACTGTCAGCCATTCGCTTATCGTTGTATGCCGCCAGTAACACATAGGCCAGAAGTTTAAGCATACTGGTCTGATGGGTGTACCGCTGAGGGTTGCGCACGGCAATCAGGGCGATTTGCCGTGGTTCCAGTGGAATCGCAAGGACGGACTTAATACCTAAGCGCTCATACAACCGGTATTCGTCCGGGTAGGTGTCCTTGACATCTTCTGCATCAGAAACGACCATCGGGGTTCCTCTGCGCACTGCCTTTACCCAGCGGTCGAGAAATTCAGACGATTCAAACTCATTTGTAAGGATAGTGGTTTTATCTTCTTGGCATTCATTGTGCCACCAGAGCGGCTTCCACAGCCCCAAATCCAGATCAACCTGAATTAGACCGCACCAGTCGGCATCATAGAATTTACAGGCCGCTTCCATGACCCGCAGAGCAACTTCCTTCGGCGGCAGATGGCGATAGTATAACTGTGTCTCCAGCTCATTCATTGTGTTCTCAAAATCAAGCGCACACTGAACGTTCTCCGTGTCAAGTTCTTCGCTCACCGAATCAGATTGCCGCATAACAGACACCTCCTGAATAAAAAGCAGCATCCGGGCATTCTTCCGCTTAATACGGTGAATCCCGGATGCTGCTATGTAAAGCTATCTCTCCACCGCATAAGCTGAAGAATGCCCCATCATTTTGCTTTTAAATAACAAAAACCGCCTGTGAGTTGAAATCTTCACAGACGGTTCTAACATGGTAGAGGGATAAAATTATCCCATTCAAAAAGCAACCAGCTGCCATGACCTCGTATATGAGATTTTAGACTCATTTGGCTTTGTTGCCCTATCTTTCGGTAGGTTTACCAAGTATTAAGTTCTTTGATAATTACTTTTTACGATTGTTTTATAAAAGCCGTAAGTGCATTGATCTGCTCGGCATCGAACTGTTTTAGCTGGTCAACAAGTGCATTCATTCCATTGGAGGTTTCCTCGCCGAAATTAAAAAAATTACTTGTGGAGTAATGTTGAAATATTCGCAGATGTAAAAGAAATTTGCCATCGTCGGAAAGGCAGTACCACTTTCGATTGCACGAATATAGCCGGGATTCTGCCCGATTGAGAGGCTCATGTCTCTTGCAGACACACCCTTCTGTGTGCGCAGCTCAGTAAGCCTCTTAGAAAACTGTTCTTCGTACATGGCCACCACCATCCTTCTCAACTCTATTGTAGTCGAGAGCATAGCTGAAACCGAATGATTAAATCTATTATTTTTAATTGATATAATCAACTACCTGTGATAGACTAAAGAAAATGGAAAAATAAAAACCATGAATTTTTACATTCATGGTTTATGTTTCCTGTCGCAGAGTAGCCCACTCTGCGACAGGATGATTCAATTGAATTTTACCGCCGATTACACGGATGGTCAAGAGAAAGCAATCTGAAATTCTGAAAAAAAGAAAATAATGTCGTACTTACTCGACAATTTCAACAAATTCGATACAATCCGATTGTATGCTCCGTCAAATAAGCCGTCAACGAAAGGAAGGTTTTTGTGTCAAGAAAAGGATTGAACATTTATAAAAGGAAGGATGGCCGCTGGGAAGCACGCTACATAAAGTCGCGAAATGCGCTGGGAAAGCCCAAATATGGTTATCTGTATGCTTCCTCCTACCGCGAAGTGCGATGTGATCTACAGCACACGCTCCAGCTCCAAGGTAAACCATCCGGAAGCGAGGAAAGAACCAGAAACAGTACATTTGAACTTGTTTCCATGGAGTGGCTTGACGCCTTTTCCATTAACTTCAAGGAATCCACCTACATTCGTTATCGGACGCTAATCGAATGCTATCTCATGCCATCATTCCAGACAGTAAAAATCGAGAAGATCACAAAAGAAATGGTAAGGAAGCTTTGCAAACACCTTGAACTGCACGGAAAAAAGGATAAAACCGGTCTTTCTCCCAAGACAATCTCGGATGTGCTCTCTGTTCTGCGTCGCATTCTGAATTATGCAGGAACACTCGGTATATTCGTAGATTCGAAGGTTCTTGATATCAGGGTCAAGCAGACGCAAAAGTCGTTGCCCATTTTAAGCCTCCCAGAGCAGATGATTTTGCAGCAATATCTAGAGGAACATCCCGATGCTCTGAATCTGGGGATTCTTCTTTGTCTACTGACAGGAATACGTATCGGGGAGCTGTGTGCGTTGACGTGGGAAAAGATCTCGATTTCGGAAAGGAATATCTATATCTGTCAGACGATGCAACGTATCCAGAATCGGGTACCTGGGAGCAAAAAAACACATATCGAGATTGCATCTCCCAAAAGCAGCTCCGCTAATCGGAATATCCCAATCTCAAATTTGCTGTTCGGTTTTCTGGAGCGCTATTCCCTGAGTCACACCGGATTCTTTTTGAGCGGTTCTCCTTCGAAGTTTATCGAACCGCGGTGCATTCAGCGAAGATTCCACAAGATTTTGGATGCCTGTGGATTGGAAAAAAGGAATTTTCATGTTTTAAGGCACACTTTTGCCACACGCTGTGTGGAAGCAAAAATCGACATCAAAACTCTGAGTGAGATTTTAGGACACTCATCTGTTACCATCACAATGAATCGATATGTTCATCCTTCGTTGGAGCTGAAGCGGGAAACGATGGAACAGCTGGCAGATTTTATTTCCGTCAAATAAGCCGTCAATCCGAATTGCCAAACGAATTACCGTTGCTTTTTCGCCATTATCGCAGAGTGGGCTACTCTGCGACAGAAAATAATCCCAACAACTCACCTGTGCATTGTTGTACACCGTATAGATTCGGGTGTAAAGGGAACTTTTGATTCTACGGCAGAAATTCGTCTGCTGAGAATATAACAAACTTTTTACTTGAGGAGGACTTTATTATGAATTTGATGAAATGCCCCAACGGCCACCACTACGATGCTTCCCGGTTCAGCAGCTGCCCCTTCTGCGGCATGGAAGGTGTGAACGTTGGGCCGGATCAGACGACGGTTCCTTTGGACGTCCCGGTGTCTCAGCCGGGTCCCAGCGTAGCGACTGAACCTCTGAGCACTGCAATCCCCGATGACGATGACCGCACGCTCCCTGTAACTGCAGATATGTTGGACGGTGCTACAGAAAAGTCGGCACCAGTTGTTGGTTGGCTCGTCTGCACGGAAGGTGTGAATAAGGGAACCGACTATCGTCTGCATCAGGGCCGCAATTTTGTGGGTCGTTCTTCGGAGATGGATGTCTGCATCCTTGGCGACAACACGGTTTCCCGCAGCTCTCATGCGATTGTTGTGTATGATCCGCGTAGTAATGTGTATCTTGCGCAGCCGGGCAGCTCTAAAGAGCTGTTCTATGTGAACGATAAGCTTGTGCTCAACCCAATTGAGCTGAAGGCCATGGACCAGCTCAGCATCGGCGACACGAAACTGATGTTTGTTCCCTTGTGCAGCGAAAAATTCCACTGGTAAAACGAAATAAGGGGGAATCGTTGTGATAAATCGGGCTGGAAATAAAGAAAAGGCAAAACGTGTTCTGAATGAAAACGGAAATCTGTCCGGAATGGTCGGCATGGAGATTCTGTATCGGGTGATTGCGGCAATCACAAGTGTCCTGCTGGGTGCGATGATCGCAGGCGGCATTGGGGTCGTGTCGGCGGTTGTGTCGGCACCGTTCAAGCTGTTTGGTCTGGCGGGAATCATCATTGCCTATGTGCTGATTACTCCGATTGCAACGCTCGTCGGTGCTATCGCCGGTGGAGCAGTTGCCGGGCCGTTTGAAGTGGCACGATACCGGTACTATCTTTCTCTGCGGAAGAATGGAATCCGACCAAAAGTCACCTGCATCTTTGATGCATTTGATTTCTTTTATGCAATTTGCCCTTGTTACAGGAGTGCGGATGCTGACGATCATGTGGATCCCGGTTCTGATCCAGTTTGCTACGCTGTTGCTGGCGGCTGTTGTTGCAGCGGCTTCTCGGAGTTATCTGGCGGCAATGCTGCTGGTGATGATCGGCATGATTGCAGCTCTCGTTGTTGCGGCCTACCGTTCATATCAGTTCTGGCCTATGGCTCTGGTGCAGGCAGATCATCCGCAGCTGAATGCAGAACAGGTTATGGAACGCTGCAAGGTAATGACGGAAGGTCATAAATTCGACCTGTTTGTCTTTGACCTCAGCTATCTCGGCTGGAATATTCTGAGTCTGCTTACCGGCGGTATTCTTTCTGTCCTGTATGTTGCACCGTACAAGATGATGGCAACTGCTTTTGTTTATGAAGAAATGAAGGGCCGCCCGGTCATGGTGGATGACATCAAACCGTCCACTGACGGCAACGGAATGACGATTGCTGTAGATCCGAAAAAATTGATGGGGATTGGCAGCACCGGTGGAAAGAAGCCGACTTCTCATATCCCGGCTGCTTCCAGAGCTGCGGGAGCAGCTCTGGAGGGGGTCGCCGGTATGTATGCGGGCTCGAGCTATCCGCTGGAGCCGAACCAGCCGGTCATTCTGGGCAGAGACCCTGCCTATGCGAAGATCGTTTTTTCTCAGGGTGCGCAGAAGATCAGCCGCCGCCACTGTGAGGTCATGTTCAACAGTCAGGTTCAGAAATATCGTGTTACCGATTTTTCCAGCAACGGCACCTACGTAAACGGAAGCCGCCTCCCTGCGAATTCTCCGGTGCTGCTGACCCGGGGAACGGAGCTTGCATTGGGCGATAACAACAATATCATCCGGCTGAGCTGAGTGATGCAGTATGCCTGAGAGACGCAGAAAAAGAACGAATCAGGATCGCGGAACAGATGAGGTGAAGCAGGATCGGAGCTTACTGTTGTATGTGCTGCTGTCTTTCGTGACGTTTTCGGTCTACCATTTTTATTTCATGGACTTGTGGGCGAAGGATGTCAACATTCTGTGCGAAAAGGATGGAAAACATACGGTGGGCGTCGAAAAAATGATGCTGTTCAGTGTCCTGACATTCGGCGTGTACAAATATGTGTGGCTTGCGGAGATCGTGGATCGCATTTGTGACAATGCGGCGGAATACGATGTGGAGGTCCGGCAGGACAGCGAAACCTTCTTTGTATGGATGATCCTGGTTCCGGTTCTTGGATATCTCGTCGCAATGTATCGAGCAATTCAGGATACGAACCGACTGGCTGAGGCATATGAGCGGAGCAGGCAAAAGCGCACGGAAGTGCACGACAACCCCAACACGAAACCTCCCCCGCCCTGTATGCGGGGGAGACTGTCTGGGTTGACCGGAAGTTTGGCGGGCAGAAGCTTTGAGCTGATACCCGGACGATCGGTGGAACTGGGTCGGAACCCAGCGGAGGTGTCGCTTATCGTAAGAGGCGAAAAAATCAGCCGGATTCACTGTACGGTTCAATATAATGGAAAGGATCTTGGGTTTAATGTTACCGACCATTCCCGGAACGGGGTATTCGTCAATGGGGTGCGTATTCCTTATAATGTGCCGACTTATGTGTCCGGGAAAAGTATTGTCGCACTGGCAGATGGTGCAAATAAGTTTCAGCTGATAGAAGCGGCGGACGAAGATGATAGGAGTCCGGCTTTAGGAGCAGACAATGAAGAGTAAAAAAATCATCGTTGCAGCACTGGTGGCAGTGGCTGCAATAGTACTGGCAGGATGCAGTCCGAGAAGCTCGATGGCAACATTATCCACCGATTCAGATTCGGAGACGGCAGAGGTCTTTTCGCTAGCCAAGGTCTTGAATCTTGGAACGAACTACTTGACCTCGCTGGATTATGATAACGCAATCTTGCAGTATATCGATATCATCCAGCACGACCCGACGAACAAGGAAGCCTATGCGGGCCTGTATGCCGCTTATGCAGCACAGGGAAAAGCCGATGAGGCAAACAAGGTCTTTGAACAGGCGCAGGAAGTGTTTGATGACGAGGCGGACTTTCTTCCAGGATTTCTGGATGATGCAAAGCTGGTCTTTGAAAGCGGTGGTGGAAACGTTCCCTTCCAGATGCTTTCGGAACACTTTTGGAATGACTTGAATTCGGTCTTTGCAAAAGACGTGGGCGAGGCGTGGATTGCGGCAGACCCGCAGAATGCCGACCCCTATGCCCTGCTGGGAGCACACTATGCGGCACTAGACGATGAAATCGGCATTGAGAAACTGCTCCAGAATGCGGAAACAAATGGCGTCGATTTCAACACCATCGATACCAAGATCAAAACGAACTCGGATGGAACCTGCACGCTGACGGTACAGATTAATGATTTCCTGAAGGATGAATCGGGGCAATCGGCATCTGTAAGTGTCAAGGTTGATGCGAAAGACAACGCTAAGACGGTCACCCAAAAGGTGGCCGAGAAAGCAGCGGACAGCGCAGCAAGCAAGGTCGTGGAAAAAAGCGGACTCACCGGCGAAGCGGCCGGCATCGCAAATTCGATGGCTCAGGAGGCTCTCCGAAAGGGCCTCGGCAGCGCGGGAAGCGGACAGGGAACCGAATCGTCCGGGACAGTGACGGCGCCTACCTATGACCCGTCGCAGGACAGCGGCGAAAGCGATGATTTTGACTGGTCGCAGATTCAATCGGAGTTTGATAGTCTGAAAGACGAATTTCCGTCTTAAAAGTCGTGTGGAGGAATGTGCATGAATTATAACGAAACCAGTCAATGGGCGGCGGATCTTGGAAGCGGCTACAGTTCGATCCGACCTCTTGGCGAGGGCGGGATGGGCACACTGTACCGCGCGCACAAAGACAGTCTGGATGTTGATGTCGTCATCAAGCGTGTAAAACAGAAGTTCAAGGGACGGATGGACGAGCGCGCGGAGGCCAATATCCTCAAAACGTTGAAGCACAAGTATCTTCCGAGAATCTATGACGTGATTGAAAGCCCGAGCGGCTATGTCTATACTATCATGGACATGATACCGGGCGAGAACATGCAAAACTACGTCAAAACGCACGGCTCGGTCAGTCAGAAGCTTGCATACCGGTGGGCCTGCCAGCTCTGTGAGGTAATCGCCTATCTGCACTCGCAGGTACCTCCGATTCTGCACTGTGATATCAAGCCCAGCAATATTATGATAACGCCCAACGAAGATATCTGCGTCATCGATTTCAACACATCACTTGTTTTTCAAAAGGCGTACTGGCAATTGGCGCAACGCCGGGCTATGCGGCACCGGAACAGTATACCCGTCCGGGAGCATCGCCCGATACGATCGAGACGGTTCCGCTTGAAGAAACCATGCCGCTGCGAGGATACAAAGATGCGTTCGCCTATCAGAATGTCAGATCCAACAAGGGCCCGTCCGGCAGAGGTGTGAGCAATTCTGTCACGGCGGCGCAAGCAACCAATGCGGGTGGTTATGGCACTATCAGCAAGAGGACGGACGTTTATGGCATCGGTGCGACTCTATACTATGCAATCACCGGGCAGCAGCCCGGCCATTCGCTGAAGGATGTTCGGCCCATCACGAGCTATAAACTCAAATTCAGCCGTAGCTTTTTGCTCATCATCGCCAGAGCGATGAAGAAAAGGCAGGAAGAACGCTTCTGCGACGCACAGGAAATGCTCCGGGCGCTGCAGGATATCCATGCAATTGACGGACGCTATAAAAAGGTGGTTCATTCTCAACGAGTTGTGGCGGCGGTCTCTCTTGTCCTTGCGGTATCAGGAACTTTGGCTATCCTGTTTGGCGTACAGCGAATCGGCGTGGAACGGTACGCCGCTTATGACGCCCTCGTGCGGAAAGGCCGGACGGCCGCCGATGAAATGCGCTTTGATGAGGCGGAGCAGGACCTGCAGCAGGCTATCGCGATTTACGATGACCAGTTGGAAGCATATGTGGAACAGGCAGTCCTTCTCTATCGGCAGGGAAAGTATCAGGAGTGCATCGATGCAGTGGAAACGACGCAGTCGCGTGAGCTGAAATATTACAGCAGACAGAGCGTGGCAAACCTGTACAACGTGGCAGCGGAGGCCTACTACGAGCTGGAAAGCTATGAATCGGCTGCGACGATGTACCAGAAAGCGATAGGATACTCTCCTGATATCCTGAGCTATTATCAGGGTGAGGCGACCGCCCTGATTCAGCTGGGCGATTATTCTGGCGCGGATGAGGTCCTTGCAGAGATGGCGAAAGCTGTCCCTGACGCCGAACAAAGCGGTGCCTATCAGGTCGTTCAAAGCGAGCTTCTGAGAAAACAGGGAGACCTGCCGGATGCGCTGGATGCCGCCCGTAAGGCAATCGGCTCGGCGGACGGCAACGACCAGCTTGCACGCGCGTACCGTCTGGCAGCATCGATCTGTGAGGATATCGGAGACTCCATGCTTTCGGAGGAAATCAATCTCCTGAATCAGGGCATTGATCAGCTCCCCGATGGATATTACAACGCGCTGGCCGGACAGCTGGCGTCCGCATATATTCGTCAGGCGGAAGCGACCGGGAATCCCGGCTATCAAAAAGATGCCTTGCGAACCTATCAGCAGCTGGAGAAAAACGGAAACACCACGCTGGAAGTCCGGCTGAATATCGCAATGTTGCAATATCAGCTACATGATTTCTCCAAAGCGATGGAGATGCTTCAGGCACTGAAAAACGATTACCCCAAGGACTACCGGGTGTATAAATGGCTCGCCTTTGTTCAGGGCGAACTTGATTTGCAGAACGGAGCATCCTACACGAAAACGCTGGGATATTACGAAACGGCTGCTGAACTCTATCGTGCAGAGCAGGCATCCGGCGTGTATGACCCGCAGATGGATGAGCTGGACCGCATGGCACGGAACAACTGGCAGTAAAAGAGGTGGAGAAAATGACGGTTGGACAAATCATGGTGGTGTGTGGTATCTGTCTGGTGCTGGTTGCTGTTTTATTGGCCGTGGTCGGGAGCGTTCTGCTGCACAAAAAGAAGAAAATGGTTCTTCTTGAAATCGAACACGAATACCGCTGAGAAAGCAGGAAAAGGAACATGAAATATTGTGCCGCATATTATTCCGATATCGGAATACAGAAGGAAACGAATCAGGATTCTCTCCTTCTGGTGCAACGAGGTCAGACTCAGGACGATGAAGCTGTCCTCGCAGTGATCTGCGACGGCGTAGGTGGACTGAAAATGGGCGAGCGGAGCAGCGCAGCGGTCGTGACAGCCTTCCGGGACTGGTTCGATGAGCGTGTCGAGGAACTATATGAACAGGAAGAACCGGAGACGGAGCTGTTCGATGACTGGGACAATCTTATCCAATCGCTTCATATCCGGTTGAAAGACTACTCCGAAAAGGCCGGATTCCGCAGCGGAACGACAGTGGAAGCTGTTCTTTTTATGAAAGGTCGGTATTACATCTGCCATGTCGGAGATTGCCGGACATATATCATTTCGGATACCCTCACGCAACTTACGACAGATCATACCATCGTCCAGCGTGAACTTACCGAAGGAAAACTGACACCGGAACAGGCCCGGAAAGATTCGAGACAAAGCCTCCTGCTTCAGTGCGTGGGAGCGGGCAAAGACGTGAAACCGGATTATCTTTCCGGTGAGGTTCTGCCGCACCGGACGTTTCTGATCTGCTGCGACGGGTTTCGCCGCAAGGTGACAGAGGCTGAAATAAAAAAGAGCTGCAGGTATTCTTCCAAGGAGAAAAAGTTACATGAGGCTCTGGAAGAAACAGCACAGCTCTGCATGAAACGAAAAGAGACGGACAATATCACAGGCATCCTTATCAGCGCGGTCAGAGAGAAAAAAGGTCTTTTCCCATTATGGAAAAAGGCTACGCAGACTGCGGGGAAAAAGGTAATAAAGGATATCTTGCTGGAACACTCTACTCCGGCGGATAAAATATTGTAAAACAAAGGAGACATTATTATGGAGGACAACAGAAAATTTGCAACATTCTTTGCGGATGCCCCCAAGGGCAAAAAAATTGGAGCGGTTCTTTCGTGGATTGCAACGGTGATTTTGCTTGTGGCACTTTTTGTGCCGGGATATCAGCTGAGATACCAGATGAAACGGAAAAGGGGACCTTTAAGGATATCCCTGCAACCATGACTTCTGAGCTTAAACAGATGAAAGAAGAAGCAAAGCTGAATTTTCAGTTCGGTGCGGGCACTACCTCCGATAAGATCGATGAATTCGTTGAAAAAGGCAGTACGAGTGTATTTTCCTATCTTGTCAGTCCCGATTTGCAGAAGGCAAGGCTGGTAAATCTTGAAACCATGAGTGATGCCCCGGATGATATCTCTAAAATTTGCGTGGCACTGTTGGTACTGTTCTTCGTGCTGGTCGTCGTAGCGGCTATTGCCAGTGTGTTCACGATAAGCTGGTGCGCACTGGCGGCGAACCTGATTGGCATCATCGAGTTGCTGGCAGTGTACTTCTTTGTGTTTGCGGGTAAATTTTCCATCGATCCGACGGACACTTCGATAACCAGCCGTGTTGCCCCTGCACTGACTATGATTCTGATTGTGCTCCTCGTACTGACCGCAATCATGTCCGTGGCTTCCGTGATCGTTAGCTATGCGGTGCATGAAGACGAGGAAGCGTTCGTGGACGACTGGAACAGCAACGATCCGAGTCGGGATGCCGAGACGAATCTGGTCGATGACGGCAATGCCACAACCGTGCCGGCAACGGACAACTCGATGACAGTCGTGGCCTCTTTGATCCAGATGAACACGAACCGGAGTTTTGCAATCTACAATAACACAGAGGTTGTGATCGGCAAGGGTTCTCAGGCAAACATCATCGTCTCCAACCCGATTATCAGCCGTGCCCATGCGAAGATTAGCTGCCGTAATGGTGTCTGCACCATTCAGGACCTTGGCTCCAAAAATGGCACGTTCGTGGGCGACGAGAAAATTCTGGGCAGCAATACAGTGACGCTGGCGAATGGTATGTATATCACGCTCGGAAACGAAATCTTCCAGTTCAAAATCTGAGCCGGGAAAGTATTAGGACGGGGTGAGATAAAAGATGGCGGGTCTGGAAGAAAAACTTTGTCCCGTTTGCTTTCAGGAAGCGATGGAGCATGGGGAGTGTCGGAACTGCGGGTATCATGCAGAAGAATCTTCTGCAGTGAAAGACTATCTGGCACCGTTCACCATTCTGAAAGAAAAATACCTGTTGGGCAAGAGCTTGGGACAGGGCGGTTTCGGAATTACGTATCTTGCTGAGAATATGCAGAGCGGCCTACGCTGCTGCATCAAAGAGTACTTCCCGTCCGGTCTGCTTCAGGGGAGGACACCAGATGGTGCCCTCATCCTGGCAGATGAAGAAAACCGGCCTGAGTATGAAGAGGGAAAGCAGCAGTTCATTGAAGAAGCATGCGCCCTTCAGGAGCTTCGAGAAAATATCTCTGTCGTTGACATTCGGGATTTTTTTGAAGAAAACGGGACGGCATATTTTGCAATGGAGCTGATTGAGGGTTGCAATCTGCGGGTGTTCCGAAAAAATCATAATCCGAAGCAGACGCTCAAGATGGCACTCCAGATGCTGTTCCTGCTCGGAAGTTCACTGGCAGAAGTCCATCGTTTCGGCATGATCCACGGGGATATCAGCCCGGAAAATATCCTTATCACACAGGACGGTGAAATAAAGCTCATCGATTTCGGCGCGGCACGCTCGTTCCGTCAGGGGAGCGATAGTAAAGAAAGAAAAATTTACCTGAAGCCGAACTACGCCCCTTACGAGCAGTATACGCAGAAACCGTGTCAGGGACCGTGGACGGACATTTACGCACTGGCCGCAACTTTCTACTTTATCGTGTCAGGGCGCAAGATGCTGGACGCACTGAGCCGTGCGAAAGGAGCCTCCTATCCCCCGTTGCACGAGCTGTGTCCCGCTGTCTCCCGGCAGCTGTCGGACGTGATTGACAAGGCGTTGGCGTTCGACTACCACGACCGTTATCGCAGGATGCTTGATTTTCTGGATGCACTGGAACAGGTCGTCCGGCCGGAGGACTACGACATCGATCTGGGGGCACTGATGCCGAAATCAAAGGCATCGAAGCAGGCTGAAATTCATGTCGAGACTTCCGACGACTCGGAGAAGATGTGTCAGGTTGAGGAGCAGAATATGCCAGAGCCGAAGGGCCTGGCCGCATTTCTTCCATCCGAAAAAACGCAGGCTGGCATATCTGGAGCTGACGATGCGGAAATCGGGTGGTCACATTTCCAGACGGCGGTGGATAATCGAGCCGAATCGCACGGTGAAGGTCGGGCGTCTGGCGACGAGCGACGTGATGATGCCAGCGGATAACCAGATCAGCCGGAATCACTGCGAGGTGTTTTACAACGAGCCCAAGCGGGAATTTATCGTCAGGGACCTGTCCAAATATGGCACCTATCTGGCGGACGGAAAGCCAATGGAAAAGAAAAATCGTATACACTGAAAGATGGCGATATTTTTTGTGTCGTGTCGCCCGAGTACACATTCAAGGTGGTGATTGAAACGTGATGTCCCTGTTCAAGCGAAAAAAGGCAGGCGAGGAAGCCAATACCATTCCCGAAGCGATGGATGATATCACACAGACTCTTCTGATACCCGTAAAAGACGAAGGAGAAAAAACGATGTGTGCCGACGCCTATGAGACGAGTCAGGCGGAGATCGCCAGCTATACGTCGATTGGAACCCGGAAAAGCCAGCAGGATTCGATATGCTTTGATTTTGGGGATTTCTGCACAGTCTGCGCTGTGTGTGACGGTATGGGCGGGCTTGCCGGGGGCGAACGTGCCAGTGCTTTGGCGGCGCATGGGGTAACGAGATACCTGCTGGAACACGCTCAGGCGGAAGATATTCCTACGGAGATGGGACGCGCAGCACTACGACTGAACGAGGAAGTCAAGAATCTCCGGGACCCGGCCAACCAGAAAATCGAAGCGGGGACGACTCTGACGACAGTGTTTCTCCGTAACGGGAAGCTGTTCTGGTGCAGTATAGGAGACAGCCATATTTACCTGTATAGAGATGGTACGCTAGAGCAGTTGAACATCGATCACAATTTTGGTGCCCAGCTTGACCAAATGGCACTGGAGGGCAGCATAACACAGGATGAGGCACTGCATCATCCGCAGCGTGCTGCTCTGACAAGCTATCTTGGGATTTCGGAGCTGACATTGATCAGCGGAAACCGGATGCCGTTCCAGCTTCGGAAGGGAGATGTGCTCATTCAATGCACGGACGGGCTGTACCGCTATCTGCCGGACAGCACTATGTGCAGAATTTTGGCCGTGACGGGAAATCTGAAACAGGCGGCGGAACAGATGGTCAAAACGGCACTTGCTGTTCCCGGAGGGCACGATAATACGTCGGTTCTATTGGCAAGATATAAAGGCTGAGATCGGAAAATTATAGAAAGAAAGGGGTGCAATAAAAAAACTGGAAGAAGGCACAAAATAAAAGGAGTGTTGCTTTATGGCAAACAGCAAACTTCAGATGCCCGCTAATTATATGGCACTGAACGAAAGTGAAATGTCTTGTGTTGAGGGCGGCGGTATCATTTCTCAGGTCTGCTATGCTTTCGGACGTATGTTCCGTAGCACCTACTACGATAAATGGGAAAGCGAATCCAAAACGCTTGAGCAGTCCCATGGTGCTGTCGTTTCCAAGAAAAACGGTGTATATACTTACTCCGATGGTTATACCCACACAATGTCTGGTGGCAGCAACTGGGGCTTTACCAGTCTCGGTGACTTCTTCTATGGAATCGGCGATCTGTTCGCTGCATTCTATCTGTAAATTCTAGGCTTCTGCGAAGTATCGCAGAGCTTTAACTTATGGCATTCTTCCAGTTTTTTTATTGCATCGCAAATTTCGGTAACTCAAGCAAAGGAATATCATTATGAAAAAATCTACTGCGGACCATATGCACAGAAAACGCCGTAAGAACAACTTGGTATGGCTCTTTGCCCTGCTTGGCATTCTTGTACTGTTTCTGGGAACGATTTTGGCTTTTTTGATTTTCAGCAATTTGTCGTCTAAGCCTACTGAAACTGTTCAAGAAGTCTCTGCGGTGAATGGAACAGGAATTGTTCTGCCGTCCCATTTTACGGAGCGAAAGATCACAGATCCTTCCACTGCAAGAGACGCAATCAATGATGTGGCGGATACTCTTGGAATTGTTTCAGTAGAGGATGAGCTTGGGACTGCGGATTGCAGCACAGTATTGGGAGATACATATTACAGCTTTCCGCAGGTGTACCGGGGAATACCGGTGTATGGCAGAAAAGTTACCGTATCGGCTGACGCAGACAGTGAAGCTGCACTTTTGACTTCCGGATTTTATCCGATTGAAAATCTTTCCGTTGAAGCTAAAATTACCCAAAATGACGCTGAAAAAATAGTTGCAGGGTTATATCCGGGAGAAGCGGATATCTATGTAAACAATTTGGTGATATTTTCACTGGACAAAACAAATCCTGAATTGGCATGGAAAATATCGGTTCATCAAAACAATTCGTGGGAGTCAGTGTTTTTATCAGCTGTAGATGGAAGGGCTCTAAAGACCTTTTCGAATGAATTGACAGATAATGAATCCAGCAGCAATCGCTTTACAAATGTGTACTTGTATAATGCTGAGAATCGGGATATTGAGGTGGATTTTAGAATAATTTTTGATGATGGAACGACAGCAATATATGATGGGGATGATGATGACGAATGGGTTTCACTGAATAATCAAAAATATACAACGAGCGGAAGCTGGAGGCAAGTCGTATTGACTGCCCAGAACGGTGAGCGTTATAAAAAAATCGGGAAAGGCGGAATTTCAATCTCTACAGAGGCATTGGGTGGTATGCCTGCAACGGAACTTTTGCCGATTGATATTGCCTCTTTGACGGATGGCATGGGAACACCCATCGTAGCACTTGCAAAATTGCTGGCCGTCAGCAATTTTTATCGTGACGTGCTTGGATATGATGCCTTTGGCGATGACAATAAGGCAGTGGCAATCGTTGCAAATGATCATAGAGGAGGTAAGGATTCGAATAATGCCTCAGCAGGTTATGGGAGAAGCAAGATTTTCACGCGAATTTCTGTTGGAGCAACCTGCTCGCCGACAATAGATACTTTAGGACACGAAGTCACACATGCAGTTGAGCAATCCATCAGCCGGATGACATATGAAGGAGAATCTGGTGCCTTGATGGAGGCGATTTCGGATATTATGGGAGAAATAATTGAAGATTGGTATAATGACTCTCCTAAAAGATTATATCCGGATATTCTCAGGCATTGGGATATCCCACTTGAAACCAGTTTGAAGTGGCTTGACGGAGATATTTCATGGATTTTTGGGACTGTGGGTGAGCTTGAGCGGAATCTGGCTGACCCATCCAGCGTACTTCAGGGGGATGGACTACCTTATCCGACGAAATACAAGGATGAAAACTGGCGCAAGTCACAAAATTATGATCCCGAAGCACAGTTTTCTGATCATGGGGGAGTGCATTCTAATTGCACAGTAATTTCTCACGCAGCGTACCTTATGACGCAGCCGTCTGTGGACGAAACAAAGTATGAACCTCTTTCTACCTATGATTTGGCACAGCTTTTTTACAAATCACTATATGGGATTTCAAAGTCTGATATCAGCTTCAGTGAATTCCGTAATGTGCTTGTCTATACTGCTTACTCTATGTGCCAGACAGGAATGCTGACAGCAAGGCAGGTTGCAACGGTGGATTGGGCTATGGGCATCAAAGCAGGTATTCCAAATTCTTTATTTCTTGACGAAAACGAGAATAGTGTGGTATCGATTGATGGTCAGGCTAAACTTTATGTCTATGCATGGGATGGAACATTATGTGATAATTATGATTTGCATATTGCTCAGTTGGATACGGATATATTACCACGGGAGTACGATGAAAATGTGCAGAAAATTGTAGCGTATGATTACACTATTCGAGAAGCAGAGGCATTTCAAATCGATCTAACACCGGGAATTTACGAATTTAGATTAACCGACCCAAATGGAAGAAATCAGGAAGAAGTAGAGTACCTGAGAGTTGTAGAAAACAATGGGTTAAAGGGGTATCCTTTTTATCCGGGATTCGAAAATGCCAATGTGTTAGAGGTCGATATTTCACAGGAGCCGAAGCAACACTCTTATGGTATTTTTTATGATACCCTCACGTGGGAACAGGCAAAAGCTGCCTGCGAAGCAAAAGGCGGCCATCTTGTGACCATTACCTCGCCAGAGGAACAGAAACTGATTGAAAGTCTGAATACTCAGAACAGTAAGCTTTGGATCGGCGGCTATAAAAATTCTGCCGGTCAGTGGTGCTGGGTGACAGGTGAACCATGGGAATATCAGAACTGGGGCGATGGAGAGCCGAACAACTCCAGCAATGTTGTGGCAGACGAGAGTTGTGTGGCTGTGTGGCCGGTAAAGTGGAACGACTTGGCAAACAGCAATACATATGAACAGAGCGGCTACATTTGTGAATGGGAAGCATCCGATGCAGCCGAGGAAACACAGGTCGAAGGTTACACAGGACACCTTTATGAGTTCTATACATTGCCCGAATCGGAATGGGAGTCTGGCCCAATCACATGGCAGCAGGCAGAGAAACGCTGCGAGTGGAAAGGAGGTCATCTAGCGGTCATTGAATCGTCAACGGAAAATTTCCTTCTCTACAGCGCAATGAAAGCGAAAGGGTATGAGAATGCCTACTTTGGATTCAGCGATGAAAGCTCTGAAGGAAACTGGAAATGGGTCAATGGAACCAGCACATCTTATACAAACTGGCATTCTGGTGAGCCGAGCAATCAGGATGGTATTGAGCACTATGCAATGTTCTATGAAAAGTTTCAAGATGGAACATGGAACGATGCAGATGGAATAATTGATGCCGGATGCGCCTACATCTGCGAATGGGACGACCCCACAGATAAAATATCTCAGGGAGATAGCTTTACAGATCAGCAACTGCGAATCATTGCAAAAGATTTGGGAGTTCCGGATGACCTTAATGTAGAGATTCGTCAATCGCCGAAAGCATATTGGGAGGCTGCTGGCCTTTGGGATATTTATGTTGAGATAACTCATAACGGAAAACTAGTGGCATCGGGAAGCTTCGATGTTGAAACGGGAGAGATGGGACGCAACATTTATATCTATACTCCCGTCTGATACTCTTTTTCTTCAAAGCTTCTGCAAGCAGTGCGCCGTGGTACCACGGCACGATTTTTGAATCCGATTTCTAAAAATCAAATTCAAAATGCTTGTTGGGCTGTGCCCAAACCCCTTATGTTCTGCATCCGGTGGATGCAGGCTGCGCATTCCTGCGGAACGCTTCTATTGCGTGTCAATGCACACTCTCCCTGAAAATTCCGAATGCTTTTTGGTGTAAGCGTCAATGGCGCAGTCATGGCATCCGTGGTAAAATGAATGCGTTGTGTGCCTGACACACGAAAAAGAGAGGACGGATGCAGAGATGGAACAGCTTTACCTGATGCCCGGTGAGGAACGCTACACGAAATTTCAGGACGAAAACGGCGTACCGAAAGTTCGGTATACTTACTGTTCGCTGCACGGCAGACTGTTCAATTGCACTTGCAAAACCATGGATGAAGCCCAGCGGTTGTGCGAGGACTGGCTCGTAACACAAGATCGCTGCTATATAAACTAAAAAAGACCGCCGAGAACCGACCATAAAAGGTCAGGCTCTCGGCGGTCTTGGCTTATCGGATTTGCTCTTTTTCTTTGCTGTCCTTTTCCTCCGCAAAGAACAGTTCCACATTCTTCTGCGCTTTTACGATGTCCTGCATCTCATCCCGCGCCTTTCGGTACTCTGGGTAGAGTGCTTTTTTCTTGGTGAGCAAAGCCGAATACTCTGCATTCAGGTCTTTCACTTTGGGCAGCTTTTTCAGGCCAGATTCATTGAAAGCGGCTTTCGCCGTCTTATGCAGCGTGACTTCTTCCCGGTGCGCTTCCAAAAATTTGGAGCAGTACCCGGATTTACGGTAAGCATCGTATACAGGCCGGGTCTTGGCATAGTTGACGATGTGCGCCCGGAGGACGGCGATTTCTGCCATACGCTTCTCGGCGGCCTTGATGGAATCGCCCAGTTTGTGATGGCGAGAAAGTGCAGCATCAGCACGCTCTTTCAGCTCATCCGCACTGCCGATTTTCTGCTCCTGCAAAAAAATCAGCGTTTTGGACATCTCTTTCAGGTTATGCTTCTTCGCCCAACGCTCGTATCCACCGCCCTTGCCCTCGGCAAGTTTTGCTTGAATGTCAACCAGCAACTGGAACGGCTGCTCTTTGGGAGGTTGCTTCTGATGTGGGCGGTGTTCGGCTTTTCCGGCAATGACTGCTTTGATTTCATCCTCGCTGTACCCGGCACCCAGTGTCTTGAACCGGATAAAGCGTTTCTGCCGTGCGCCTTTAACGGAAGTGTATTTGCCGCGTTTGATTTCATAGCCCTGCTGTTCCAGTTTTTGCAGAAAATCTTCGTAGTCGGTGGGCTTCTGCTGCAAAATCTCGTCGATTACACTGCACAGCCGGTCGCGGTTGCTTTCCTTTGGGGGGTAAGTGATGCGCTTCTGCCGTTCCCGGTAAGGCTTCTTTTCAATGACTGACAGCTGATGCTCCAGACAAATCAGGTCGCTCAACCGCTGCACTGCCAGACCGGAAAAGAAAAAATCCCGGAATTTTCTTGTGCCGTCCAGAGTGGTCGAGTTATAGATAATGTGATTGTGGATGTGTTCCCGATCGGTATGCGTTGCAACGATAAAAGCGTGTTTGCCTTTCAGAAACCGGGAGGCCAACTCATAACCGATGCGGTTTGCTTCTTCAGCCGTAATTTCACCAGGCCGGAAAGATTGCCGTATCTGATAGGCGATAATGTTACTTTTTTGGCTGCGCCCGGTGGCCTGCTCGTACAGCTTTTTTGTGAGCATGAACTCCTCGTCCACAGTAAGCGGGCTGCATTGATAGCTGCTGACAAGTTCGCCTTTTTCAGTCTTGTCAGGATTCTGTGCATAGTTGGTGCGGTCTTTCAGGCAGGCGGCAATAGATTTTCCTTTGTGCTGATGCAGTGCGATCAGACGAGTAGCAGCCAGAGCAGATCACCTCCTAAATGAAAAAGCCGCCCGAAGGCGGCAAGAAGATTCAAAATCAAATCAGGTCCCGGAGCCAACCGCTGAATTTCTCAACGCCCTCCACCATTGCAGTTGCGCCGACAAAAAGGACAAAGCAGAGAAATTCGGCAACCAGCAGAATCAGAAATTGATCCCAAGTCTGGCGGTAGACGGTGTAGATGCCGCAGCCAAAGATATACAGCATCAACGGCGCGACAACATAGCTGGACAGAGTAAGCAGCCACTTTGCCATCAGAGCCAGAAAAGCCACGAACAGAGAGATCGGGGCAAGCATCATCTTGAATAAAAACCTCATATCAAACACCAGCCTTTCTTTTTCGCCCCTATTATAAAGGTATCGCCCCTTGCCTTGCAAGGATGTCAACCGTTATGTAAACCCGCAGCCTCCTACTGCGGGAAATTTTTTAGAGTTCGGTGAGTTTGGCGAGAAGTTGCTTGCCAATAGCTATCAGCTCATCCAACCGACTACGCAAGTCCTCTAAATCGGCGGCATAGAACTGCCCGCTTTCATTGGCCCGTTTCGCCACCTGATTCAGGTTGTTGCTGCAATTCTGAAGAAGGTACGCCATCCGACGCAGCTGTGGTAAATCAAGATTCAGGCAGTAACCATCCAGAGCCATTTTTCGCAGATAAGAGCCAATGCTCAAAATACCGCAACTTTCCATCTTCTGACGAATGCGTTCCAGTTCGACTTTGCTGACCCGGAAATGGAGCTGCTGGTCGCGACGGTCGTTCACCGGGCATCACCATCCTTATCCAAGTAAGATTTGAATGGTCGGACAGGCTCCACTTTATCAGCCTTTTCTTCCAGAGCTGCCAGCACAGAGGGGCGGGCATCCGGCTTTTCTTCCGCTTCGGGTTCTGTCCGGCTGGACTGATGCTCCATGTTCAACAGCGCATCCAATTCTGCAAGGCGGGCAGACTTGGTTTGCAGTTCTTCCTCCTGCGCAAACGGCTTGGCGATTTCAACCTCTGCGGCCTGCTTTTGCTGTTCCAGAGAATCCAGTGCGGCCTCAGCATCGGCAATGCGGTCGGCAAAATTGCCGATGGCATTGTCCAGACGGACGATGTTGCCGCGAGGGTCATCGCCCAGCGGTACCGGATAACTCAGCTCGCCGCGGAGAACGATTTGATGCTCATTCTTGAAACTGTCAAAGCGAATGTTCAGCTCAAAGCCGCGATAGGTGCCCAGCAGCATCATATCCGCATTCGGCATCTCCTTGCAGGCGAGCATCAGCCGCTCACCAGCTGCTTTTTTCTCATCGAACACCATGCCCTTGATCGTCATGCCGCAGAAGTTCTCCTTATCCTGCGGGTGTGCGTCTGCGATTTGGGCATCGTTTTTCAGAGCCGCAATACGGTTCTTCGCTTTCTGAATTTCCTCCGGGTAATGCTTGAGCAGCTTATCTTCCAGACGATATTTTTGGTTCTGGTAATCCGAGCGCAGCACCTTGAGCCTTGCTACCTGCACATCCAGATCCATCTTTTCCCGGATGCGCGGGTCGCCTGCGCATAGGGCCTTGACCTCGGCATACGAAAGAGCCTGCTCATCCACATCATCACAGGAGCGCATCGGAGATTTGCTCGTCATGATCTGCGAAATAAACTTCTGCTTGTTTTCCAGCGTTTGCCAGAGGTAGGCGTCGAATGTCCCCTCCGTGACGTAATTATAGACGTAAACTTGTTTGTTTTGTTGCCCTGACGGATGATTCGGCCGTTGCGTTGGGTCATATCGGACGGTCGCCAGCCTACATCCAGATGATGCACGGCCACCAGCAGGGTCTGGACATTGGTGCCTGCGCCCATCTTTGCAGTGCTGCCCAGCAGGACACGCACCTTGCCGCTGCGGACTTTGGAGAACAAATCCGCTTTCTTACCTTCAGTATCAGCGTTGTGGATGAACTCGACCTCCGATTCCGGCACCCCGGCGGCAAGCAGCTTTGTGCGAATATCATCGTAGACATTGAACGAGCCGTCTCCCTTGGGCGTGGACATATCGCAGAAAATCAGCTGCGTCAGATTATCCTCTTTGGTTTCGTTCCAGATACGCAGAACATTGTCGACACAGGCATTCAGCTTGCTGTCCGGGTCATCCGGGGTGAGCGGATTCATCAGCCGCTGGTCAAGGCCGATTTTACGTCCGTCCGAGGTGATCTTCAGCATATTGTCCACCGAGGGGTCAACCGCACCGCTATGCACCTCAGCAGCACGTTCGCTCAGGGACTTCACCATGTCCTGCTGGATTTCCGAAGGTTTGACCACGACAGTTTCAAACTTGGCTTCCGGAACAGGCAGATGCAACTGGTCGGAAGTCTTGATGTCCGCTGCCTCCTTGAACATATTCATCAGCTCCGGCAGGTTAAAGAACTTGGCAAAACGTGTGCGCGCACGGTAGCCGGTTCCTTCCGGCGCAAGCTCAATGGCCGTGGTGGTCTCGCCAAACGTAGAAGCCCATGCATCAAAGTGGGGCAGTTGTTTCTGCTGGAGAGTGCTGTACTGCAAATAGCGCATCAGTGTGTACATTTCCGTCATGGAGTTGCTGATGGGCGTTCCCGTTGCGAAAATCACACCGCGCCCGCCAGTCACTTCATCCAGATAACGACACTTGCCGAACATATCGCTGGACTTCTGTGCTTCGGAGGTAGAAAGGCCAGCAACATTGCGCATCTTGGTGTAAAGATATAGGTTCTTGTAGTTCTGGCTCTCGTCCACAAATAACCTATCTACGCCTAATTGTTCAAATGTGACCACATCATCCTTGCGGTCGGTGGACTGTAGCTTTTTCAGTTTCACCTCCAGTGTTTTCCGTGTCTTTTCCATCTGTTTCACGGTAAAATGCTCACCGGACTGTTCCTTGGCCTCTGCAATGGCTTTTTCGATTTCCTCGATCTGATCTTCGATGATCCGTGCCTGCCGTTCCGCAGAAAGAGGGATTTTCTCAAACTGCGAGTGGCCGATAATGACGGCATCGTAGTCGCCGGTTGCGATGCGGGCGCAAAAACGCTTTCGATTGGCGGGTTCAAAGTCTTTCTTGCTGGTAACGAGCAGCTTTGCATTGGGGTATAGCCGCAGGAACTCGCTGGCCCACTGCTCGGTCAGATGGTTGGGTACCACGAACAGGCTTTTCTGACACAGGCCCAAACGCTTAGATTCCATTGCCGAAGCTGCCATCTCAAAACTTTTGCCGGCACCCACCTCGTGGGCGAGCAGGGTGTTCCCACCATAAAGCACATGAGCAACTGCATTGCGCTGATGTTCCCGCAGATTGATCTCCGGGTTCATACCGACAAAATGGATATGGCTTCCGTCATACTCGCGGGGCCGGGTACTATTGAACAACTCGTTATACTGCTTCACCAGCAGATTCCGCCGCTGCGGGTCTTGCCAAACCCAGCCTGCAAAGGTATCCTTGATGGCCTGCTGCTTCTGCTGGGCAAGCATCGTCTCCTTCTGGTTCAAGACACGCCGCTCTTTACCATCCTCCTCAATGGTATCATAAATGCGGCAGTCCCGCAAATTCAAGGTGTCCTCCAAAATCTTGTAGGCGTTGGCCCGGTGGGTGCCGTAGGTTTCGGTGGACATGATATCATACATTCCGGCGGCAGATTTGTTGCCGATGCGCCATTCGGACGTAAATGGAGAGTAGCGGACTTGGATCAGGTTGTTATAGCGGATGCGGTAGGGCGGCTGAAAAGTCTCCATCATAAACTGCTGCACAATGGCGGGATTCAGCCATGTGGCACCCAGTCGGATGTCGATTTCTGATGCTTCAAGGTCCTTCGGCTGCGCTTTGGTCAAAGCCTCCACATTGATCTTGAACTCCGGGTGGCTTTCAGCGGCAAGCTGAGCCATGCGCAGTTTATTCCGCACATTGCCGGAAAGATACTCGTCCGCAGTCTGCCAGCCTGCTTCCGGCTCATCTGCATCCGCAGAAGGGTCTTTGAAAATCACGCCTCGCAGCTCTGTGGTAATACGCTCATAATCGCCGGGAGAGCCGAGAAGTTCCGCCATATAGGGCAGATCAACACGGCCATGTTCTCCAATGGACACTGCCAGTGCTTCGCTGGGGGTGTCCACGCTGGTGACCGTGTGCTCTGGGCGAATCGTTCGCTTGGTGAACATATCCGCCTTGCTTTTGAGCTGTTTATTCTCATCGAGATTTTCCAAAGAGCAGAGCAGATAGTAGGAAGAATCATCCTCAAACAAACGCCCATTTTTGCGGTCGTTGAGCAGACCGTATTTTGCGGTAAAAGCGTCATAAGCTGTGTTCAGCTTTGCTTGGGTTGCCTTAATGTCCTCATCCGGGTAATCGTCCAGCTGCTCCTGAATCAGCTGGTTGACGATCTGCCGCAGTTCCACCATGCCGGTGACACGGGCTTTGGCATTATCGGACAACTCCACCTGCGTCATAATCGAATTTTCTCGGTAGTACACCTCACCGTCCACCACGGTGTAGGAGAAGTTTTTTACATCCGGGTCAGCCGGGAGAATATGCTTCTCGTTTTCGGCATCCGCAATATCTGGTGTTTCCACCTCAGCTTCGGTGTATTGCCCCTCAATATGCTGTACCACCTCGGCAAGCTGGTCGGCAAGGTTTGCGCCCTCGATGGGCGCAACGGTCAGGTCATGACCATACTGGGTGCTTTCCAGCGTAAGCTGCCCCAGCACCATCTCCGGGTGGTCTACGAAATACTGGTTGATGGCAAAACCATCTTCGGTCTTGCCAAGCTGCACCCAGTCCGGCTCGTGGTCGATGGGGCGGTCACGCTTTTGCAAAAAGATAATGTCCGAAACCACTTCGGTGCCTGCATTTGCCTTAAACGCATTGTTGGGCAGACGGATGGCACCCAGCAAATCGGCTCGTTCTGCCATGTGCTTGCGGGCGGTGCTGTCCTTGCTGTCCATGGTATAGCGAGAAGTCACAAACGCCACGATGCCGCCCGGACGCACTTGGTCGATGGTTTTCGCAAAGAAATAATTGTGGATGGAGAATCCCAGTTTGTTGTACGCCTTATCGTTGACCTTGTACTGACCAAAGGGCACGTTGCCCACCGCCAGATCGTAGAAATCACGGCGGTCGGTGGTCTCAAAGCCTGCCACGGTAATGTCGGCCTGCGGATACAGTTTTTTCGCAATGCGCCCGGTGATGCTGTCCAGTTCCACGCCGTACAGCCGACTGTCTGCCATGCTGTCCGGCAGCATTCCAAAGAAGTTGCCCACGCCCATACTAGGTTCCAGAATGTTACCGCTGTGGAAACCCATGCGCTCCACGGCATCGTAGATACTACGGATGACGGTAGGGCTGGTATAGTGGGCGTTCAGGGTGCTGGAACGGGCAGCAGCGTACTCATCCTCGGAGAGCAGCCCTTTCAACTCTGCATATACCTTTGCCCAACTATCTTTGCCGGGGTCAAAGGCATCCGCCAGACCGCCCCAGCCCACATACTGGGAAAGCACCTGCTGTTCCTCGGCAGTGGCACCTCGGTGCTCCTGTTCCAGCTTGAACAGGGTGCGGATGGCTTCAATGTTCCGGGCATATTTCTGCTTTGCGCCGCCCTCGCCCAGATGGTCGTCCGTGATACGGAAGTTTCCGGCAGGCTCCGGCGCAGGTTCAGCATTCAGGGCTTCATCCAAGGCGGCGGCATCCGGGAAGGTCTGCACTTCGCCGTCAATCACCGTAGAGATGGGCAGTTCGTCTAGTTCCTCATCGGTCAGTTCAGACACATCCGGCTCCTCCTGCCGCAGTGCATTCTCGAACTGCTGCTTGTTGATGACCTCATTGTCCCATGACTGACCGTGCGCACTGGTGTCGATGCGCACATCGGTTTCGCCAACATAGCCGATGGTTCCTTCAATCGTTCTGGTGGGAAGGTCTACTACAACTTCGTCCCCGACCTTATAGCTGACCTCTTTTTCGGGAACCAGATCAATGGCTGCGGCCTGCTGTTCTTCGTACAGTTCTCTGATGTGCGGAAGATGCTCATTGCGGAAAATGGGCAGTCTGTTTTTCGTCAGCTCCATGTCCTGCAAGCTGACGGATTTGAACGTAAAATTAACGTGTTCTACCCGAAAATCTCGGTCATCCAGCTTGATGATGCTGCCGATTGGCAGATAATCCGCTTCCCGGAGATATTTTGTCTGGTGGTGGGAGCCATCTTCGTTCAAGCCAGCCAGATAGACGTTGTTGCCCGCTGCCCACAGCTTTTTAGATTTTGCTGCCCACTGCTCACTCGGAAAACCAGTTACTTTGACTTTGCCAAGCACATTTTCCTGTGACAGAAGATTGGTGCGCAGAATCCGCTCCACAGCAACGGCATCTTTGTCATAGAACAGATAGTTACCGTTCAGTTCAAAGCCCACGAGGGTGTTAGGATACTGTTCTTTCAGAGCAGTGTACTCTGCGGCAACAGTGCCATCCAGCATCGGAAGCTGACGTTCAGCTTCCTGTCTGGCAGTACGCTGCTCTTTTTCCTCATCGGTCAGGTAGCGGTCGGATTGGATCATCAGGTCGATATACTTTTCCACCTGCGCCCATTTCAAGGTGATTTTCTGGTGGTCGGGGTAATGGTCAAATTCCAGACCCTTCCAGTCGTGATTCACAAAGCCCCGGCTTCCGTCCAGAAAATCGTGGGAATGCCCACCAATGCCGTACTCCTTTGCCAACGCCTTGGCACGGAGTTTTCGGTCAGGCTGGGTCTGGTACAGTGCCATAATGCGTTGCTTGCCACCTGCAAACCCAGAACCATGCCGCCGCAGCTCGTTCTCAATTTCAGCCTGCGACAAAACAAAAGCGGAGGACGATTTCTCGCTCTCCGCTCGGTCAATCTTCTCAATTTGCTGGGCTTCGGTGGGAAGGACGGCATCCAGAAAACTTAGCTGTAGATCAGCTCCGTCAGCACCAGTTCCTCTGCCTGTGCTTTCAGGCTGTTCATGTGCTGCACCCACATCAGTTGATTCTGCGCTTTGTCCGGGGCTGGGTCCTGCTTCAGAAGCTGCGCCATGGTCTGCTGCATCCGGCTCTCTGCCGTCTGCTCCACCTCCATCAGGTGTGGATACAGGCTCCCGTTCAGGAGCATCGTGTTGTACAGCACCGGGCGATGGTTCATCAGGTACGTCCGGCGCAGCCTGCCGTACTTGCCCAGCGGCTTCCGGGGCTGGTTCAGGGTCAGGTTCGGGAGCTGGTAGTCCCCGACGGTCGAGTAGGTCACGTTCCTGCTGTTCGTATTCATATTGGCTCCTTTCTGCATTGCGGCGGCGAATGGTTGTTTTAACGGTGCGTTCGATGTTTCGCAGCACCTCCCGGCTCATGTCGCTGACGGCTGCGCCGAGGGTGTAGACGGCATCCGGGGTGGAAAAATTGTAGACTGCCTGAAAATCGTCCTTGTCGAACCACCCGGCAGGCTCAAAGCCGCAGCGTTCCAGCAGCGTGTAGGTGACGCTGATGGCGGCAGCGGACTTGAACTGCATCTCCACCCCGGCTTCATCATAATCCATCAAGAGCGACCCGTCAACGATGGCACGGATATCGCCACCGTTGTTGTCCCAGTAATCCGCCACCAGCTTCCCTGCAACATCTGCAAGCTGCTGGCTGACACGCTCTCCGCTGATACCGTAGGTTTTGCTCAACATTTCCGAAACAGGCTGTTTCAGGTCGTCATTGTATTGCCACACCTCCGGGTCACGGGAATTGCGGCGCACCCCGGTGTCGCTTACGTCAAAGACGTAGTGCAGCCGGGGAAATCCGCTGGATTCGTCCAGCAGGGCGATGCCCTTGGCACCCCGGCGCACATAACGGTTCATCCGGTTGTTCCAGATGTCAAAGTCGGCGCAGGCAGTGGCATCGGGGCGCTGGGCGTAGATCATCAACTGGTCTGCAAAGGGGTACTTGTACAGCCGGGATGCGGTGGTCAGGTAGTCCGTCCAGCTTTCCCAATACCGGGTCAAGCCGTTGGCTGTGCGCTGGGCAAGGGCAAGGTATTCTTCGGTTTTGCTTGGCATTTTGGCCTCCTTCTTCAGATTTTAGGGTATAAAAATAGCGGGCAACCGTTTTGGGGTTGCCCGCTGAGGGGATGGATTGATTTGACTGCTTGAATATTGGCTTTTGCGTTTACAGTGCTTTTCTCGGGCAGGCCTTTACGCACTCCATGCACAGGATGCATTCCGTGCCATTGAGCCGTTTTCGGGAGTTGTCCGTCATATCCACATTCATGGGGCACACCTGCCTGCACTTTCCGCAGGAGGTGCACTTTTCCTTATCGCACGTTACCCTGAGCAGGGAAAAATAGCTCATCGGCTTCAAAAAGACCGTTACCGGGCAGAGATACTTGCAAAAGGCACGGTTGTCTTTGCATCGGAATGCCAGTACAATGCCAACCGCATAATACAGAATGTTTCCAACAAGAAAAGAGACAAACAGGATCTTTTCCATGTTTTCGGCGTGCATCAAAAAAAGTGCCGCCACATAGACAAAGGATGCTGCAAAGGTGATGTATCGAAAGAACCCCAGCTTTTTCCTCGGTGCCTGCGGTATTTTGTAGGGCAGAAGATCCAGAACCATGGCTGTCCAGCAGGCGTAGCCGCACCACCCCCGCCCAAAGATCAGTGGACCGAAGATTTTTGCCACTGCGTAGTGGATGGTAGCTGCTTCAAAAACGCCGAGGAACAGGTAATACCAAAATCCTTCGATCTGCATATTCTCGTGGGAGAGAACACCGAGGTACAGCAGCATATAGCTGCCCACCGCCCACTGCACGAACTGCCGGGCGTAGCGTTTTCCCGCAGCAAACAGCGCCGTGCCTACTCCAAGGCAGCCCCCGATGTAGCTGAAATTAAGCAGGTAGAACAGGTTGCCTTTTGCGAGCCACAGCGCCACCGCCACCGTTTCAAACAACAGGAACAGCAGCAAGGACGGAACATATTTGTAAAGTCTGTTATTGTTTCTCATCGTTTTTTACCCAGAACAGTATTTGGTTGCCCGGCAGACTGGAATTTATTTTTCAAACTTTTTATGACACTTTGGGCACTCTTTAGGGATTGGTCTATAACCAACAAGTGAGCAGCCGCAATAAGGACATTTCATCATAATGAGATGATATACAATGCTGCCAATCACAACTATTGCACCGATTAACAGGCACAGGTTGATTTTGTACTCCTTTGTTGTCATTGCGCCTATTACTGCGAGCAATATTCCTGTTACCAAGATGAGACAAGAAATGAGAGCGTGCTTTTGTGGGCTATTGTTTTTCATATGGTCACGCTCCTTTGTCAGATTCCGAATTGTCGATTTCAGTATACCACATCGAACCGCATTGTAAAAGAGAGTATGTATACCGCCCGTAGGCGGCAATAATCAGTCCGGGGGAAATTCCAGTTCGGCAAACTCTGCATCGGTCAGCAGTTTCAGTTTTTCGATAACACATTCTGACAACTCCCGCAGGGCGGTCTCATCGGGCATCAGATAGCACTGCATCAGCCGCAGTTCGTGGATAAGCCCCAGCCGGGTGCCGGTGTTGTAGAGCATCATCAGCATGAGTTCTTCATGGTAAAGTTCATGGCCGCTCCTTTCTTTTTACATCCGCTGGGATTGCACTCCGGGGCATCGCGCTTTTCCCTGAGATTCATCAGCACCGAATGGCGTTCCGGCTGCTTGTCCAGAAACCCCCGTAAATCTTTGAAGCCGATGCTGTCCACATAGTGCACAGACACCTCGCCATTGCGTTTGAGTGCGATTACATCGCTGACCGACAGGCTGTGCCCCTCAAAATCCTGCGGACGGGAGAGGTTGAACATCTGAAACAGTTCTTCCAAAACCTCGTTGTTCGGCACATCCTGCCACATGGCGGGCAGATCAGCATAGTAGGTGACCTCGTAATGCTCCGGGTCGGGCGTTTTGCCCCGACGATGCAGTTCCCGCATGGAAGCAAATCTTTCATCGAGGATTTTTTCGTCATGCCGCAGCTGCATCACCATATAAACATCGCACCCTGCGTTCAGAAATTTCTGCGGGATGTCTGTCATGGGTTCACCGTCAAAATTCTGGTTCCATTTTTGCTGCATCGTCCACCTCACAGTTCCGGTGCAGAATGTGCAGAGGATTTTGGCGCAGACATATCACTTGCCAGTTCTGCCAGCTTTTCCAGTGTGGAAGGGCGGTGGTCTGCGCTCAGTTCCTCAGCTTCCGCAACTTTATCCATGACGGCATCGTAGTCCTGCAACAGCCGCCGCCCCTTTTCCAAGTGGTGCGCTTCCAGGATCTGCTCACGAGCTTCCTGAATGGTCAGTTCCGGGGCATCAAGATGCCCACCGTCCATTACGGAATAATCACTGTGGTAAATAGTGTAGTCCCAGCCGTCCTCACAGGACTGGATAGCAAGATAGCCCTTGCCGCCCAGTTCCCATGCAGCCTGCTCGTCCTGTGTCTGGATCTCCGGGTAGAAGTCTGCATGGTTTCGTTCCATGACCTCGGCAAACTGGCAGATGTGGAACACATTGCCCAGACCGCCCATGTCAAAGTGGTAATCATCCAGATGTTCCACCCGTGCTGTAAAACTGCGCCCATCCGGGTAATCCACCTGAATCACGCCGCCATCTGGAATGCGATAGAGGTCATCATAGTGGCTGTTGATGAGACGAATGTCTTTCGGCAGCGTTTCCGGCTCCCAGATGCGCCGCCTGCCGATGCCCGCCTGCGGGATGTTTTCGAGGATCTTTACGCTTTCCTGTTGGATGGCCTTACGGTCATCGTCCGAAAGTTCAAACAGATACCAGTTCCGGGCGGCAGGGATAGTGTTTCGTCCATCGGGCGGCAGGTTCTTTTCCGAAATTTGCCCGCTTTCCAGCGGCTCACCGGTCACCTTGTTGTAGGTCGCAAAGCCGACCCCTGCACCGTTTTCCCGGAGGTGGAGATAGCGTTCATCGTTAATCAGGTAGACGGCTTCTTTTTTCTGCTCCATCAGCAGCCACCCTCAAATTCCAGCGAAAACTTGCTGCGGCCATCGGGTTCGGTGCCCAGCAGCACGGTGGCGTTGTAGGTCTTGCCCTTGGCGCTCTTGCAGTCCTTCAGCCGGACCCGGCCATCCCGCAGCAGCTTGTCCGCCACATGAGCGTCCAGCCGCTTGCCCAGACGCTTGAAGAACGCATTGTCCTTCCACAGGACAAAACGGCACTCCCGGTTCTCGCAGAACCAGCCCTTTTCACGCTCCACAACACTTGCACCGCAGTTGGGGCAGACACCAATAATTTTGTTTTTCATAAGCGCATTCGCTCCTTTCACGGCCTCGGTGGTCGTTACCAGCGAGGAGATCATCTCTTTAATTTCAGTCATAAAAGTTTCCGGCTCCATTTCGCTGCGCTCGATTTGCAGCAGCTTTGTTTCCCAATCGGCGGTCATTTCGGCAGACTGGATCTCTTCGGGCATCACGGTGATGAGGGCTTTGCCCTTGTCCGTGGGCAGCAGCACCTTGGTTTTCTTGTTGCCTTTGCGTTCCAGAAAGCCCTTCTGCACCAGCTTTTCGATGGTAGCAGCTCTGGTTGCCGGGGTGCCGATGCCCTGACGTTCCACACCATCCGGCATACTATCCGCACTGGCGGTTTCCATAGCGTGCAACAGAGTGTCCTCGGTAAAATGCTTCGGTGCAGAGGTCTGCCCCTCTTTCAGTTCGGCACCGGCAATGCTGCACTGGCTCTGCTCCTGCACATCGGGCAGAGCAGCCTGTTTTTCTGCTTGCCCAACAGTTCGCCCAGCATTTTCCGCTCCATGGCTTTCCATCCCTCGGACAACATCACCTTGCCTTTTGCAGAGAATTCCTCCCCGGCGCAGATGGTGGTGAGCATGGTTTCTGCATAGCGGTGCGGTTCGCCTACGGCACAGAGCAGCCGAGCGGCAATCAGCCGCAGGACATTCCGCTCACCCGCAGGGAGGGCGGCAAGGTCTGCGTTTGCCATGCTTTTCGTGGGCAGCAGCGCATGGTGGTCAGTGACCTTGCTGCTGTCGATGACCTGCTGCACATGGATGGGAACCGGTTCCTCCACGGCAAACACCTTGCCCGTGTCCGTCACCAGCCCCGGCAGAGATGGCACCATATCCTCCGTCAAAAAGCGGCTGTCCGTGCGGGGGTAGGTGATGAGCCGTTTTTCGTAAAGACTTTGGGCGTAATCCAAGGTCTGCTGTGCGCTGTACCCCAGCAGGCGGTTGGCATCCCGCTGCAATGCAGTAAGGTCATAGAGCTGCGGCGGGCTTTCGGCTTTTTCCTTGCGTTCCATCTTCTGCACCGTGACACGCTCCTCCTTTCGGCATTTGGATAGCAACAGCTCGGCATCCGCTTTCTGTGCAAACCGCTTGCTGGATGCGATGCCGCCGTCTGCAAGGGTCAGGGCGACCGTGTAGAACTTCTCCGGCACAAAGGCGGCAATGGCGGCTTCCCGCACCACCGTCATGGCAAGCACCGGGGTCATAACACGCCCCACCGCCAAGGGCTGGTTGTACAGACATGAAAAAAACCGGGACGCATTGATACCGACCATCCAGTCGGCGCGTTCCCGGCAGAGTGCTGCATTGTACAGCGCATCGTATTCAGTTGACGGTTTCAGGTTTGCAAAACCCTCCCGGATTGCGGAATCTTCCATGCTGGAAAGCCAGAGCCGCGAAAATGGCTTTTTGCACCCCGCTTGTTGGTAGACAAGTCGGAAGATCAGTTCGCCCTCGCGACCGGAATCTGTAGGATAGTTCTCGGAGGTGACTTTTCTGACTTTGTTACTCGATGGCATCCAATGGGCCGATAAAGCGGTAGAAAATCTGGATTTTCTGGACGTATTCGCCATCGACCTTTTCCGCTCTGGATACCAGAATCTTGTCAATCAGCTGATGCAGAATCTTATAGTTCAGTTCGGTGATACCAGCGTACTTGCTGACTTCATCAATAAAATCCTGAATCTTGTCCAGCTGATCGTGTTCAGCACGGCCTTCCCGCTCGTACTGCTCAATCTTCTCGGTCAGTTCAGCCTGTTCTTTGTCGTAGCGATCTGCAAGCATTTGAAAACGTTTCTCCGGGAGAAGTCCCTTTGATACGTCCTCATAAAGTTTTGCATACAGGTCTTCGATTTCTGCGATTCGTGCTTTACACTGCTTCAAATCCCGTTTGTGCTGCGCCCGGTCAGAGGACACCCGGAGGTGCATCTGATTTGCAATCTTCTTCACAAGGGCTTCCCGATTGCTCACAGCGGCCTTTGCGTGTGCCTGAATGTCCGCAAAGACAGCTTCATGCAGAACACGGGCTTCCAAATTATGCGAGTCACAGGCTTTCGCACCATATTTCCGATAAGTGCTGCAACAATAAAAGGTCTGATCCAGAACACTGTTACGTTTGCGCCTGTGCTCGACCTTGACTAACATCGTTCTGCCGCAGTCTGCACAGCGGACGATGCCTTTGAAGATATTGTCGTAGTCGGTCTTATCGCACATAAAACTACTGGAACGGCTGTAAAGGATTCGCTGCACGTTCTCCCAACGGTCTTGTGGGATGATTGCTTCATGTGTATTCGGAACGATAGCGCGTTCTTCAAACGGAATATAACGCCGCTTTTTGGATTTCATGGACACGGTGGGCTTGGCTTCGTAGATGATGTGTCCGGCGTAGACTGGGCTGTGCAGAACCTGACTGATATAGGCACTGTCCCAATCATACATCTTTTCATCATCAATAAAGCGGCCAAACATCTCTTTCTTGTAGTAACACGGCTTCAAGACTTTTTCATCGTGGAGCCGCTTGGCGATGCGGTGAAGCCCCAGCCCTTCCTCTGCCATTGAATAGATATACTCAACAACGGGGGCGGTGTTCGGGTCGATCACAAGGTGATTGTGGTCGGCAGGGTCTTTCTGGTAGCCAAACGGTGCGCCGCTGGAGATATACTTTCCGCTTTTCTTGCGTGTCCGAAGGGCACTCTTGATTTTTCGGGAAGTGTCTTTGGCGTACATTTCATTGATGATGTTTCGGAACGGGGCAATATCCATCTGAGATTGCTCGTTGGAATCATAACCATCGTTGATTGCAATATAGCGGACACCGTGTTCAGGAAAGAAGATTTCCATATACGTTCCGGTTTCGATGTGGTTGCGTCCAAGTCGGGACTGGTCTTTGGTAATGACTGTTGCCACCTTTCCTTCCCGGATATCATCCAGAAGTTCCTGAAAGGCAGGGCGGTCAGAGTTCGTACCGCTGTAACCATCATCAACATAGTACTGGCAATTCCCGAAACCGTTGCGTGTGGCATACTCCATAAGCATTGACTTTTGAGTGCGGATGCTCAGGCTTTCGCTGTTTGAACCGTCATCTTTTGACAGTCGGCAGTATAAAGCAGTTACTTTTTTGTCCTTTTCCATGTGTACCTCTATAATGGAAAAGAGACCTCATCAATCACATTGTAGCGGATGCTGCGTGACGATGCAAGCCCTTTTCCGCAGTAAAACGTCCAATTAGCCAGCGGCGAGATACGATTCGGCAGTTTTACGAATTTCTTCTTCCACAAGCCGCTGAAAAAGCGTATTCATCGGCACATTGCCGATATAATGGCGTTCCACGATCAGGCGCACGGACTTCGGACTTCTCGGCGCACGTTTGCGTGTGGTGGGCTTCTTCTCAGATTTTTCTTTGTTCAAGGGCAGACCTCCTCATTCATGTGGTGCAAATACGGAAAGGAATGGATGGATTCTATTCGTTTTTCTCTTTTTGTTTTATTACGTTGGTTAGGTGAAAGTTTTCTTCGATACAGTCTTAAAGGCTGCTATACTGCATAGGAAAAATATCTTTTGCAGATGCCATTAAGAATCTGCATCACAGAATCGTGATTTTGGCGGTTCTTGAATCGTGAAAAACGCAGAACTATTCAACATTTGGAATTTTCACAAAGATGTGATTGGGCGAAGAAAACCGCGTTCGTCTGCGCTCAATCAATCCCGCAGCGTCCAATTCCTTAAGCGCACTGGAAACACTGACAGTGCTGCGCCCTAGCTGCTCAGCCAAAGAGCAAATCGTAAAAATGACAAACACGAATCCACGTTCATCTATCCAGAGATTTTTCTGCGAGAGTGTGGCACGGTCGAGTAGCAACACATAAGTCATTTTTGCAGTCTGACTCAGGTCAAGTTCCAAAAGGAAGCGTGGGTATGGGAGAAACGGCGGCAGCGGAGTTTGCGTGGTAAGATATTCTGAAATGTTGATCACCTCCAGCTGAAGCAGAAATCAGGAACAAAGAGTATGTAACGAGAATTGGAGGGTTCCAATTCTCCAGTCGCAGAAAAGCACGAAACAAGTGCTCAACTGCGTTAATAAGTTAAGGTCTCCCATATTGGTCCTCGACTTCCCTAGGAGTGGGGAATCGTCCGGCGGCGGGCTTGCACCGCACCATTGGCATTTCAGCCACCCCGTCTTCGTTATGACCGGGCTGCGAGTTACAGAAGTACCTTTTGTGAAGTACCGGACGATTGAACTATTCACTTGTCAAGGAACATATGGAAGATTTCTGGACTTTGACGGACGAAAAACATCCTTCTACTTGGTAGCCGATGAAAAAGGCCATTTCGTAGCATTGCAAGCAATTTTGTAAACAAAACGTCATAATAGTCCGAGAATGGTCTTGAAAAAGATGCCCTACACTTGGTAGGCATCGAGAACGCCTGTTTCGTAGCATTGGTGAGAAACTTGTAATTGAATTGTAATTCTTGAGACCAAATCTCCGCTTTTGAAAAAATCCTCTCAATAGGTAGGCAACGAAAACAGCCCAAAGACAACCATCTTTTTGAGAATTAACAAAAGGTCACAAATGACTAGCCTTCAAAGAAGCGTTTCTACTATTAACAGAAAAAGTGGCCTAAAATGGGGGGTGTTGGAGAAAATTTCCACCTTAAAAATGCGCCTTTACTCACTAGCCAACGAGAATAGCCAAAAGCCAACAAAAACGAATTATGTATTTCTGCCACTGATTGCAACAGCATATCGGTGACAGAAAGATCGTTTAGAGCGATTCTTCGCGGTTTGGGGGAGTGGAAGTCGTTTTGTGGTGGGACTTTTTCTGCTGAAACTGCTCCAGCTTTTTCTAGCACCGATTCCTTTTCCGGGGTCTTGCCGCCCGGTGCGAAAAGCTGCTGCTTGTTCAGCACCATATCAATATACTTGCGGACACTTTTC
>ENA-OQJC01000014-OQJC01000014.1-human-gut-metagenome-genome-assembly--contig:-NODE-14-length-43075-cov-3.946982_pt1 | contig 43075 bp, 24 predicted proteins | sample MGYA00242600_ERZ504766 | MGnify/ENA primary metagenome ERZ504766 (study PRJEB26092, sample SAMD00036364) | human gut metagenome | host: Homo sapiens | study: EMG produced TPA metagenomics assembly of...
GGCACAATCACCAATCCCATAGCCACGATTACGGCGATCACATTGCGGGTGGCTTGGCGCACGTCACGTACGAATATTTTCCAGATAAGCTTCATCGTGCGCCTCCTTGCCCAGACTGCCCAGACTGCCCAGACTGCCCAGACTGCCCAGACTGCCCAGACTGACCGGACTGTGCGGTGTGCGCAGTCGGCTCGGCGGCCTGATCGCCGAACAGTGTGAGTCGTTCAGTGGTTTCGCCGATATTCGGATTGCTGTCCATCGCCGCTTCGTGACGTCCGTGGCCGTGGAAACGCCGCCACACATATCCGTTGAGCATCACATTGCGGAACTCGTCGGCACTCATGGCGCTGACGCCAAGCTGCATGGCGTAGGCTTCGCGTGCGTATTCAACCACAATGAGATAGGCGTCGATAAGAATAATCGACAGAATCCAAGAGGTCAGCATGGCGATTTTCTCTTGGGTGACGAACAGCAGCACCAGGAATACGAACGGGAGTACGGTCAGCAATGCCAGACCGGCAACGATCATCTTTGGATACCGTGCGAAGAACCGGTGCGCGCGATGGGCGATGATATCGCGCAGTTCCTTGCTGTCGGACACCGTGCGGAATACGGAGTTCAAGCTCACCTGTTCGTTCACCATGCTGTTGTGCTCGGTGATCATCAGGTCGGTATCTCCCAAACGACGGTCGAACAGCGCGTTCAGGTTCATCGCATACCGGCGTATGACAAGTCCCACGAAGAGTGCCGCCGGCAGATACCAGAACAGGTGCAGCATGTCGAGCCAGTAATGGTTCGCGTACAGGCCGGCAATCGGGCCGCGCATCGCGTTGATGCCGTAGGTAAAGGGCAGCCACGGGTGCAGTTCGCGGAAGAAGTTCGGCATCATTTCAATCGGATACAGGCCGGAGGCGCCGGGTATCTGCACAATGACCAGAATTACGGCGATGGCTTTGCCGATATGGCGGAACGCCACGGCCAGTGCGTAAATAATGTTGATGTATACGAACGAACAGAAGATCCCGGCCAAGATGAACAGCAGCGGATGCTCGCATTGGATGCCAAGCACCAGATCGCCGATGGTGGCGATGACGGCTTGCAGGAATCCGATGGTGACCAGCAGCAGCCAGCGGCCAAGATATGCTTGCGTAGCGGTGATACGGCGAATGCCCTCGCGGTCGACCTCAAGCTTGTAGATGGCGATTAGCACGAAACCGCCTACCCACAGTGCCAGATTCGTGTAGAACGGGGTGACTGCGGACCCGTAATTGTCGGTGGCATACACGACTTTCGTGGTCAGGGTGACGGGATTGCCCATGAAGTCGCCGAATCCCTTGTCATCCAGATGCAGCGTATCCCGGATTTTCTGGTAAGCGGCGGAACTATCGAGCGTGGCGATATCGGTGCGTACGGTGGCGACATCGCTGGCCACCTGGCGCAGCGAATCCTGCGTGCTGCTGATGGTGGTTTTTGTTTGGTTCAGGGTATCGACAAGCTGGTCGAACAGCCCGTCGGCCTGATCCAAGGTGCCGGACAACGAAGTCAACGTGCCATCCAGCGTGCCGTTCAGGGCGGCGAAACTGTTCAATGATGAGGTGAGCGACGGCATCACGGTGCCGGTCAGCGAGCCGCGCGCGGTATTCAGCGCCGCGATGCCGCCGGTGGTGGTGTTGGTCATGGCTCCGGAAAGGTTCGTGGTGGCGTCTTTACCGGAGTTGATGAACTGTGTGGTGTCGGTATGGAAGGTGTTGAGCTGTGTCTGCTGTTTGCTGATCAATGAGTTGAGCGCATCGATTTGTTTCCAGATGTTCTGGCCGACCGGGTCGGTGGTGTCTTTGCCGATGCCGGCTTTGGTCAGCGCGTCTTTCAGATCGCTGATTGACGTTTGGGTGGCGTTCAGTGGGGCCGAAAGTGTGTTGGTGATGGTGTCGACGGAGTTCTGCGCGCTGTTGAAGGAACCGGTGATGCTGCCGGCGGCGTTGTTGACGTGAACGGCCAGTCCGGAGAGTTGTGCTGAACTGCTGTCGAGCGCGCCGACCAGTGTGGTGGAGAAGGCTTGTGACCCGGCCTGTGTTTCCGCCAACAGTGTGCCGGACTGGCGGGAGGCATTCTGCGCGGCCGCGACGGTCTGCTTGAGTGAGGCGGTGGTCTGTTTGGCGTCGGCGAGAATCGTGTCTGATTGGGCCAGCGTGTCCTGTAAGTCGGTGAGTGAATCCTGAACGGTGTTCAGCGTGGACATCACCGTATTGAGATCATCGATCGTATCGTGCTGGACTTTGCCGGTGACTTGGTCGAGATCGTCTCCCGCTTCGGAAACGGCCGAGGCAACGGTGGTGGCTACCGTGGTGACGAAGGCGGAGTTGATCTGCTCATCGATGGTGGTGGCGCCGGTGTCGGTGATTTTCGGCGCGATCGCGTTCTTCTTCTCATTGACGTAATACTTGATTTTCGGCTGTTTGGAGGTTCCGGTCACCGATTCGACCAAGCTGGCGCTGAAATCCTTGGGCAGCACGATGGCTGCATAGTATCCGCCGGTCTCCACGCCGTGGACGGCCTGTTCCTCATTGTCTACGAAGCGCCAGCCGAGTTCGTCGTTCTGCTTGAGTTTCTTGACGACCTGCCGGCCCGCATCGAGATGGCCGACCAGATCGTTGGTGGTGCCTTGGTCTTCATTGGCTACGGCCACTTGCAGATTGCCGGTGGCTGAATAGGGATCCCAGTTGGCGAGAATGTTGAACCATGCGTACAGCGAGGGCAGCATTGCTACGCCGAGCGTCACCACAACGGCAACGGGATTGCGTAAGATACGTCTGCAATCGCGTAGAAAGACTTGCCAAACCGTCCGCATCCAGTCCCTCTTTTCCGGTTCGTAATCATTGCGGCCACATGCAGTCTATTCCCACCACTGGTGCGAATACTGCTGGTTTGGCGGGTTTTCTTGCAAAACTGGCCGTTGGTTGTCCGCATAATGGGACTGATATGTGAACGTTTGTTGATGGTGCGACACCGGCGGGATGGTTGTGCAATTTTGCCGGTATCCGGTGATGAAATGTTGAGGTGTTGGAACTGAGTCGTCGCAGTGCTGAGACCGAGACGACTCAGTGACGAGCCTATCCGAGGCTATCTCGTTGGTTCTGGTCTCACTGATCCAGACGGAAGCCCTGAGCGGCGGCCTTGTCGAGCAGTGTCTGATGGCTGACATCCTGCCGACTGATCGTGGCGACCTGATCGCTGAAAGCGTCCACCGGACGGTCGGCTTGGCGCAGATCGTAGTACCGGTGAACTTCCTCGTCGAAGGCGGGCAGCTGGTCGAGTACGCCATCGGCGTCAGCCGGGTAGGTGTTCTCGAAGAACTGCATCGTGCGCGGCATGCGCGGCTTGACGGTCGGGTTCTGATCGGGCTTGCCGATGGCCAGACCCAGCACCGGATACGTGTATTCCGGCAGATTCAGCACGTCGATAAGGCCGGGGATGTTGTTGAGCAGAGAGCCGAGAATCACGCAGCCCAGTCCCAGCGAATAGGCGGCGGTCTCCATGGCGTGCAGGGCCAGCACTGCGTCGTTCTGAGCTTGGGTGAAGCGATAGCTGTACTTGAGATGGAATTCGTCGGAAGCGGGATCGATACCCTTGCGTTCGGCGATGCGTGCGTTGCGGTGCTCGTCGATGACGAACACGTACAGCAACGGCGCGGTGGCGATATACGGCTGATGGCCGAATTCGGCGAGCTTGGCTTTGATGGCCGGATCGGTGATGCGGATGGCGGACCAGTCGTTAAGGAACTGGCTGGACGCGGCATGTTGGGCGACGGTTTCGAGCGTGGCGCGGGTATCGTCGTCGATGGCCTCGTCCTTGAACTTACGGATGGAGCGGCGGCCCAGAAGAGCCTCGATTGTTGCGTTGGTAACCATGGCTTTATTGTCGCACGGCAGACGCCGGACGCCACGGTGGATTACCTCACAGTGAAATGCCGATATTGTGTGGCGGAACTGTGCTGGACTGATGGTTCCTGTCGATTGACTGATGGTTCCTTGACGAAATTCCAGCGATGAGTCATCAGTCAGCCAACAGAAACCATCATCCAACCGGGGGATTAGCGGCTGGGCTTGCGATGGCGGTGGTCGACGAACGCCTTGGAGCCCCGATCCGACAGCTGCGAAACCACTGCGCCGAGTGCGGCCGAAACGGCGGCGAATGCCAGACTCATTGCCAGACTTTGCGGCGCGTCTGCCGCCAGTCCCTTGCGCAGATTGCGTTTGCTTGTGCCCTTGTCCCATATCATCTGGAATGCTTTGCCGGCAACCAAGCCTGCCAGCGCTGGGACTGCCGACTTGATGAGCTTGTCGCCCAGAGAATCAGGGTCGTTGAGCCGGTCCTCGCGCAGCCTGTTGACCTTCTCGTCGATGCGGTGCAGGCTGTCGACCGCACGGTCGGCGCTGGAGGGGAAGTCGGTGTTCGTTTCGTCGCTCATGACTCTCAGTCTAATAGCATCTCAATCATCTCAGCGCAAAAGATGGGCGTTAATGGTGGAGTCATGAACGAGCGCAGACTAGAGTGGAGGCATGAGCGAACAGAACGTGAACGGCACCGTTGCCGTCGAGAACTCTCGTGGCGGCAACGGATTTTTGGTGTTGCTGCGCCACGGCCAGACCGTGTGGAGCGAATCCGGGCAGCATACCGGGCGCACGAACATCCCGTTGACCGCGGTCGGCGAGCAGCAGGCAGCGGATGCCGGAAGGCGCCTGCGCGAAGCTTTCCCCGAAGGATTCAGCCAGGGCTGTGTGTTTTCCAGTCCGCTGAAGCGGGCGTGCCAAACCGCTGAACTGGCCGGTTTTGCGGACCACGGTGTGTTGGACGGCATCGCTGAATGGGATTACGGCCGAGCCGAGGGGCGTACGCGCCAGCAGGTGAGTGAGGCCAGCGGTTTTGAATGGGATGTGTGGCGTGACGGGCCGCGCTCGCTGACGCCCACGCTGGAGGGCGATTGGGTCGAGACCTTACCTTCGGGCGAGCAGGTGCCGGTCCATGCCGGGCCTGGCGAGACGCTGGAAGAAGCAGCGGTACGCGCCAAGAGCGCCATCGATGAGATTACGCCGCTGCTGAAAGACGGCCATAATGTGCTGTTGGTGGCTCATGCGCACATCCTGCGCATCCTCACCTCGCAATGGCTGGGCGTGGACCCGCATTTCGCACGGTTGCTGCGTTTGGATACGGCGCACTACTCGGTGCTCAGCGTCTATAAGGGAGATAACGTCATCGAACGGTGGAACGCCTAGCCCCGGTTGCGCTGCGATTGCGCTGGCCTGCCCGCTACTGCGGGCGGGCCTTTATTGTTTGTGGCGGGAATTGCGGTATGTCGATAAATGATTTGCAAACGATAGCGTCGGCGTGTTGTTTTTTTTTGATGGGTATAAGTGGCAATCGATTGCCATGAAAGATATGTTAGCGCTCTCATGATTGCGAACGCTTGCATTGCGATAATGAGGCAAAAATGACTGAATTAATGGGATATTTGTTGACAATGGCCTGAAAATGATGATTTATGACGCGCTGATATTGCTATCGTTTGCAAAAAGAAGCAAACCGTTGCACAATAGTGCATGTCGATAGTCGTAAAGGTGCGTGCTAGCGTACCTGTCCTGACCGGGGACGGCCGGGTCGACGATGAAAGAGAAAGGTTCGATGATGAATCGTACAGTCAAGTCAGCAGTCGCAGTGGCGGCCATCGCTGCAATGTCCCTCGGCACTTTGGCGGCCTGCGGAAGCTCGACCTCCGGCGATGACGCCAAGGGCAAGGTCTACTACCTGAACTTCAAGCCGGAAGCGGCTGATCAGTGGGCCGCTCTGGCCAAGGAGTACACCAAGGAGAAGGGCGTTGATGTCAAGGTCCAGACCGCGGCCTCCGGCACCTACGAGCAGACCCTGAAGTCCGAGATTGCCAAGACCGAGGCCCCGACCCTGTTCCAGGTGAACGGCCCGGTCGGCTACCAGAACTGGAAGAAGTACACCGCCGACATGTCCAACACGGATGTGTATAAGGAACTCACCAACCAGGACGTGGCCCTGAAAGACGGCGACAAGGTGGTCGGTGTGCCGTACGTGATGGAAACCTACGGCCTGATCTACAACAAGGACATCCTTAACAAATACTTCGCGCTGGATGGTGCCAAAGCCACGTCCATGGACGAAATCGACAACTTCGACACCCTGAAGGCCGTGGCCGACGACATGCAGGCCCGCAAGGACGAGCTCGGCATCAAGGGCGCGTTCACCTCCGCCGGCTTCGACTCCAGCTCCGACTGGCGATTCAAGACCCATCTGGCCAACCTGCCGCTCTACTATGAGTTCAAGGACGACAACGTCACCGAGCAGCCGGCCACCATCAAGGGCACTTATCTGCCGAACTACAAGAAGATCTTCGACCTGTACATCACCGACTCCACCACCGACCCCACCCAGCTGAGCGCCAAGACCGGCGATGATGCGAACTCCGAGTTCGCGCTCGGCGAGGCCGCCTTCTACCAGAACGGCACCTGGGCTTGGACCGACCTGCAGAAGGCCGGCATGAAGGCCGAATCCGTGGGCATGATGCCAATCTACACCGGTGTCAAGGGTGAAGAGAAGCAGGGCTTGGCCACTGGTTCCGAGAACTACTGGTGCATCAACGACAAGGCCTCCGACGCCGACAAGAAGGCCACCGAGGACTTCCTCTCCTGGGTGATCACCTCCGACACCGGCAAGAAGGCCATCTCTCAGGACATGGGCTTCACCACCCCGTTCAAGACCTTCGATGACGTCGAGTTTGACAACCCGCTGACCGAAGCCGCCGTGGAAGACCAGAAGTCCGGCACGACCCAGGTTTCTTGGAACTTCACCATGATGCCGTCCGAAGAGTGGAAGAACAAGGTCGGCCAGGCACTGCTCGAGTACGCGCAGGGCACCGGCAAGTGGGATGCCGTCAAGACCGCCTTCGTGGACGGTTGGGCTTCCGAATACGAGGCTTCGCACTGAGTCTCATAGAGTCCCATAGCCGATAAGTAACAATCCGCGGCGCCCCTGCCATTTCCTTCTCCGGGGGCGCCGCTTTGTATTGCTGAGTCTCGCACAAAATCGTCCGCCGCAAAAAAGTGTGAGGCACGCACCCGCTCAATCGCACACTGTGTGTCCATAGATTGGCGATTTTTCGCCATTTCCCACAATGTGCGATTGAGCGTTACTGTGCGGTTGCCTCACACTTTTTCCATGGTGGGCTTTGTTGTGTGAGCCTACTTAACGCGGGAGGTGGAGGAGCGGACCTTCAGCTGGGCCGGGAACACGATGTAGGGTTGCTCAATCGGCTTTTCGTCAATGAGATCGAGCGCCATGCGGGCTGCCACGCGGGCCATTTCCACCGGATCTTGGCGGATGGTGGTCAGGCCGATATCGCCGGTGTAGAAACTATCGTCGTAGCCGATCAACGAGACGTCGCCGGGCACGGAGAATCCATTGCGCTCCAGCTGGAACATAAGCGGCAAAGCAATGCCATCCTCCTGGCATGCGATGGCGGTGGGCATCTCGTCTTGGCTCATGAGTTGGTTGACTACGTCGCTGATTTCATAACGTCCATCGTCATCGACCTTGCAGACGATAACCTGCGGCTCGATGCCTTCCCTGCGGCAGCAGGTGGTGAATGAGTCGAATCGGCTTTGCACGGAGAAGCTCAGCGACACCTCGCGATTGGTGCTGATATAGGTGATGCGGCGATGTCCGAGATTGATAAGATGGCGAGCGGCCAGCGTGGAGCCCTGCACATCGTCGATATTGACGGCGGCGGTAAAGCCGCGGGCTTCGGGCTCGACTGAATTGATGCCGACGATCGGCACGCCGACCGAAGCCAGTTGCGCGATTTCGTTGTTGTCGATATCGAAAGACGCCACAATCACGGCATCGGCGTTACGGCGTACCGGCAACATCTCGAAGAATTCCTTGCGCTCCTCGATGCTGGAAATCTGGAATACCGAAATATCGTAGCCCTGCGTGTGCAGCACCTCGTTGAGTCCCTCGATGACCGAGGCGGTGAACCACAGGCGGATATGGCCGCTCATCAGTACTGCGATGCGCAGGGAGCGGCCGGATTTCAGGGCTGCAGCCGAGCGGGAGAGTGAGAAATTGAGTTTGTCGGCGATGGCGAGCACGCGCTCGCGGGTCTTGGCCGACACCAGATCCGGTCTGGTGAAGGAACGTGAGACGGTGGAGATGGAGACGCCGGCCTCGCGGGCGACATCCTGAATGCTCGTAGCCATTGCAGCCCCCTTTGCGTTGAATGGAAAATCGCAATACACATGCACAACTGACTCCAGTGTACATGCTGATTGATTGATTTGCGGCGATGACAACGATTGTATTACAAACGTTTGCAAAGTAGCTATGACGGCGTTAGATTGGCTTTATATAGCCATTATCTTAGTTGAAAGAAGATTGTTGGAGCCGGAGTATGCTCGAGCTTGAAACGCTGAAAATGACAACGTTTGACATATAATGATTCGACGTTTACTATGAACATAGGCTTGAACGAGAACAGGCCGTGCATGCGGTTCTCGATCGGCAAGCTCGCATTGAGTTGAACTCCGCAGCCGGCGCACGATGCAGTGTCACAACGCAGCGGACTCAAGGAGGAGGAAAAGTCATGATCAGCATGGCTGGCAAGGCGATACGCAGATGGTGGGCGCTGTTCGCGCTCCCCACATTCGCCGCATTCATCATCGGGTTCCTGGTGCCCTTCATCATGGGCGTCTACTTAAGCTTCTGCGAATTCACCACCGTTACCGACGGTGAATGGGTGGGGCTTAAGAACTATGGCAAAGCGTTGAAAGACAAGGAATTCCTGCACGCGCTCGGCTTCTCCACCGCGTTCACCATCGTGACCACCATCGTGATCAACGTGATCGCCTTCGCCATCGCCTACATGCTGACCAAGGCGATCAAGGGCTCCACGCTGTTCCGCTCGGTATTCTTCATGCCGAACCTTATCGGCGGCATCATCCTGGGCTACATCTGGCTGCTGCTCCTGAACGGCGTACTAGCCCACTGGGGCCGCGCCCTGACCTATAAGGCGTCCTACGGGTTCTGGGGCTTGGTCATCCTGGTGTGCTGGCAGCAGATCGGCTACATGATGATCATCTACATCGCCGGCCTGCAAGCCCTGCCCACCGATGTGCTGGAGGCCGCGGCCGTGGACGGCGCCAACGGACGGCAGACCATGTTCCGCATCATCATCCCGCTGATGATGCCGTCCATCACCGTGTGCTCCTTCCTGACCGTGACCAACGGTTTCAAGCTCTACGATCAGAACCTCGCATTGACCAACGGTGCGCCGAGCAACATGTCTGAAGGTCTGGCGCTGAACATCACCCGCACCTTCTACGGCCGTATGGGCTGGGAAGGCGTCGGCCAGGCGAAGGCCGTGCTGTTCTTCATCCTGGTCGCGGTCATCGCCCTGATTCAGAACAAGCTCACCACGAGCAAGGAGGTGGCAGCCTGATGAACGAGAACAAGCCTGTGAAGCATGGCGCATTATGGACCGTGCTGTTTGCCGTTGTCTCCCTGTTCTGGATTTTCCCGATCGTCCTGGTGCTGATCAACTCCTTCAAGCAGAAGGCGTACATCTCCAAGAACGCGTTCTCCCTGCCTGCCGGCAAAGCGTTCGTGGGACTTGAGAACTATGTGCGCGGCATCGAGACCACGCAGTTCTTCGCCTCCTTCGGCTGGACGTTGCTTATCACCGTCGGCTCGGTGGTGCTGATTCTGGTGTGCACCTCGATGTGCGCATGGTGGATCGTGCGCGTGAACAACTGGGCCGCGAAGCTGCTCTACACCCTGTTCCTGTTCAATATGATCGTGCCGTTCCAGATGGTGATGTTCACCCTCTCCAAGATCGCCGACATGCTGAAGCTCAATACCCCGTGGGGCCTGTGCATCGTGTACCTCGGTTTCGGTGCCGGTCTGGCCGTGTTCATCTTCACTGGCGTGATCAAGGGCATCCCGCAGGAGCTTGAGGAGTCCGCCATGATCGACGGCGCGTCAGTGCCGCGCATCTTCTTCCAGATCGTGGTGCCGATTATGAAGCCGTCGATCGTCTCGGTGGCCATCCTCGAAGCCATGTGGATCTGGAACGACTACCTGCTGCCGTACCTGACGCTCGACCTCGGCAAATACAAGACCATCTCGGTCGCCGTGCAATACCTCAAGGGCGGCTACGGTTCCGTGGATATGGGCGCCATGATGGCCTGCCTGGTGCTGGCCATCATCCCCATCATCGTCTTCTACTTGGTATGCCAGAAGTATATAGTCTCTGGTGTCATGGCGGGCGCGGTCAAGGGCTGACGACTCGCGTCGTCAGCCCATGGCTGGAAGCCCAGTGGGCTTCCAGCAGGCTCCAGGCTGAGCCGCGACAGCGGCGAAGCTAATGATGAGCCTCGTCGTAGGCGAGTCCGTAATTGCAGGGCCGAAGGCGGAGCGGTCAAGGGCTGAGCCCGACAATCTGCGGGGAGCCAAGAGCAGCACAAGGAGTAGTTGATGAACTGGCTGGCACCGGACTCGAAATTCATGCGCGCGTGGAGCAATCTTGTTGACGGCGTGTGGATCAACATTCTGATGCTGGTCACCTCTATTCCGCTCATCACCATCGGTGCGGCCCTGACCGCCGGTCATGATGCTTGTCGCCGCTCCATCGAGGGCGAGGGCAAAGGCGTAACCGCCAACTACTTCAAGTCATTCAAAGCCAACTTCATCAAAGCCACACTGCTGTGGCTGCCGTTCTTGGTGGCGCTGATTGCACTGGTCTGGTCATGGATCGTCCTGCAGATCACGCCGCTGCTCATCATCAAATTCGCGCTGACCATCCTCTGGCTTATCGGTTTCGAATGGGTGTTCGCGCTTCAGGCACGCTTCGAGAACACCGTGGCCGGCACCTTGAAGAACGCCTTCATCTTCGGCATCTCCCACATCGCGATGACCGTGGCCCTAGTCCTCGTGGATGCCGTGTTCGTGGCGCTGCTGGTGGCCAGCTGGTTCTACATGCCCGGTGGACTGTTCCTCCTGGTGATCCTTGGTTACGGCACCATGCTGATGCTCCATATCCCCGTCGCCGAGCGTGTTTTCAATCCATATCTCATTGACTAGGCGGGTTCTCTCGCGAATATGCGGCGATCTTCGAGGTCTGAGCGCTCTCTGTCCACGCAAGCGCGGTAAAGATAACAAATTGATAACAGTTTGGGGCGGCTGGCGGAGCGGGGTGCCGATTGAGGGGGTATTAGTGATTGGTTTGGAAGGGGGCTTTTGACATACGGGGGGTGTTCGGACTGGGCGGTTGCCCCCGTAAGTGCTTATATACATAAGGAATCTGGCACACTGAGTCTCAGTGCCGTAATGGTATCATCGCAAATAATGTTTGCGTTCACGTAGAGGCGAACGAGACACCCGACAAGTGGGTCGAGTCAAAGGACAAGGAGAGATGCGGTGAAGCATTGGAAGAAGATGGCAGCATCGTTGATTGCAATATCAACGATGGTGGCAGTAGTTCCGACGACGTATGCCATGGAATCGGAAGATTCCCAACCACAGACAACCGATACCGCGACAGTGCAGACTACTAAGGCTGCTGAACCGACGCTGCTCGCCAGCTGGGACTTCACGGGCAAAAACGGCACCACGAACAGCGCGATTGCCGATTCGACCGGCAAGTACAACCTGACGCTGAAGGACGGCGCCAAGATCGAACAGTACGGTGACCGCAGCAACAACGAGGCGCTCTCACTGCGCGGCGATGGCCAGTACGCCCAGATCGATGACCAGCTGTTCAAGGATGCGGGCGACTCCTTCACTCTGGAGTTCGCGTCCAAGACTCGTCACGACAACAGCGGCAAGTTCTTCTCGTTCATCGTCGGCAAGGACGGCTCGAACGACGCCAACACCACCGATCAGTCCAACGCCAACAAGTACCTGATGTTCTACAACAGCAAGACCGCCATCAAGGGCGTTATCTCCAACAACAACTGGGGTAACGAACAGGGATCCAAGGTCACCGTTTCCGGCAACGACAACAGCTGGGCCGATTACAAGATTGTCGTGGACGGCACCAACCTTGCCGTGTTCCGCAACAATGCCCTGATTATTTTCAAGGCCAACACCGGCATCAAGATGAGCGATCTCGGCGCGACCACCGCCTACATCGGCAAGTCGTTCTACTCCGTCGATGAGTACTGGAATGGTGCAATGGATGACATCAAGGTCTACAGGGGCGCTGACCTGACCATGCCGACCGCCGTTGCGATTTCCGGCACCGGTGTGGTGAACAACAAGCTCACCCTGATTGAGAAGGACTCCACCAAGCTCACCGCCACCGTCACCCCGGACGACGCCGTGAGCAAGAACGTCACCTGGTCCTCCTCCGATGAGTCCGTGGCCAAGGTCGCCGCAGACGGTACTGTAACCGGCGTTAAGGCTGGTACTGCCACCATCACCGCCACCACTGAGCTGGGTGGTGTGAAGGCCGAACTGCCCGTCACCGTTGAGCCGATGAACGCCCAGAACGCCGCCGCAGCCGACCTCGATGCCGCGATTGCTGCGCTGAAAGTTCCGGCGGCCGAGAATCTGCCGCTAGTCGCCAAGGGCACCAAGAACGGCTCGGCGATTACGTGGAAGTCCTCGGACGAGAAGCTCATTACGTCCACTAACGAGAAGTACGAAAACAAGACCACTGGTGCCGATGACCCGTATCGTGGTGCTGGCATCATCAATCGTCCGGCCTACGGCGACGGTGATTCCAAGCCGGTTACGCTGACCGCCACCGCTTCCTACAACGGCGGTGAGAAGGTCACCAAGACCATCGAGGTCACTGTCAAGGAGAAGACCCGCATCGCGCCTGACACCGGCTATGCGGCCGTCACTTTTGAGAGCGACAGCAACGGTGGAGAAAAGGCCTGGGTGGCTTCCACTGAGAAGAACGATTTCTTCACGTTTAAGACTCGCAACAATGGCCAGGCGGTACTTACCAATGATGCAGACACGGGTGGCTTGCGTGACATGTTCGTGCTGCGTTCCCACGAAGGCGACAAGTACTACCTGATTGCCACTGATCTCAAGGTCTCGTCAATGGGCTGGAGCCAGAACCAGGTTAACGGTTCTCGGAAAGTTGAGGTCTACGAGTCCACCGATATGATGAACTGGACCCGTACCAACGGCGACGGCAACGGCGGCATCACCATCAACACGCCGAACGCCGGTATGACCTGGGCGCCGGAAGCTTACTGGGATGATGACCTGAACGCTTACGTGGTGTTCTTCTCTTCCCGCATGTTCACTGATGACACCCGTACCACTCCGGTCAAGAACGACAAAACCGGCAATAGCTCCTATGCTCAGGTGCGTTACGCCATCACCCGCGACTTCGTGAACTTCACCGAGCCGCAGATGTGGCAGGACACCGGCTACTCGCGCATTGATTCCACCGTGCGTAAGATCGGTGGCTACTACTACCGATTCACCAAGAATGAGCAGGGCGGTGCCGCTGGCGATTACATCACCACTGGTAAGAGCATCTTCCTTGAGCGTTCCAAGGTGCTGACTGCACCGACCACCGAGGCATCTCCGGGTCAGGACCCGAACACCGGTTGGCAGCTGCTCGAGCAGGCGTTGCTGCCGTTCGAAGGACCAGAGACCATCAAGCTCAACAAGGATGACGAACTCAACACGAAGGACGACGACGGCTACATTCTGCTGTCCGACAACTTCGCCTACCGTGCATTTATGACCACGGGTGCCGAGCTTTCCAAGACCACGTGGGACAACCCGATGACCAAGCGTTACCCGGACTTCAACAACGAAAAGAAGCCGGTCAAAGCCGAGCCGGGCGCTCAGGGCTACATCACTCAGGGTGCTAACGGCGGTCTGCCGGACAAGGTGCGTCACGGTGCGTTCGTGAACGTGCCTGAGTCTGTGCTCAAGGTGACGAAGTCCTGGACCGCTGCCAACCCGACGCACATCGAGGCTGTTGACTCCACCACCAAGGCCGTGTACAACGCCGGCACCCGCGAGCTCACCGCCACGGTGACCTCCGCCGATAAGGGCACGCTCGCCGGTTCGGTGAAGTTCTCTGCTGGCGACTGGTCCAAGACCGTGAAGCTCGACGCCGAAGGCAAGGCCACTGTGACCCTCCCGGCCAGCGTCTCTGGCACTGTTGCGGTTGCTTACGACGGCTACACCGATGGTTTGGTCAATCCATCCGATACTACGGTTGACGGCATTGAACAGGGCAAGGTCGATTTGGCTGAGCTCAACAAGCAGATCGCCGCTGCCGAAGCGCTCAAGGAATCCGATTACACGGCTGATTCCTGGGCTGCGCTCGCCAAGGCACTGCAGGTCGCCAAGGCTGCGCTCGCTTCCTCCGACCAGGCTGTGGTTGACAAGGCCGCCGCTGATCTGAGCGCCGCCATCGCAGCATTGCAGAAGGCGGAAACGCCCACCAAGCCGGATACCGGCGATGGTGACAACAAGGGCGATAACGCAGGCGACAAGACCGACAACAAGACCGATGACACCAAGTCTGACGGCAAGTTGCCGGCCACCGGTGCCGCCGTATATGGCGTGAGCGGTGCCATGGTGCTGCTCGCCGCTGCCGGCATTGCGCTGTCCATCTGGCGCAAGCGCCGCGCATAACTGAGTAGCTGCTCACTGCAACGCACAGAAAATCGCACAGTATATGTGTGATTTTCTGTGCGTTTTAATGTATAACAGCACATGCGTCATTTTTTTGGCTATTCGCTGTTTGTGGTGGGTGATGGTCAAGTGGTGGTGACGGCTTTGAGGTCGAGTCTGCCGCAGGTCAGGTAGATCATGGTGGCGAAGTAGTCCATGTTGCGGAAGCCTCTCGCCCGTCGTTTGACGTTCTGGATGACGCTGTCGGCGCCCTCGAGCACGGCGTTGGTGTACGGGTGCTCGAAGTAGGCGACGATCTCGGCGAAGTGGCGTCGGATCATGCGGGCGAAGTCCTTCATGGGCTCGAGCCTCGAGTGCATCATCCACGAGCACAGGCGATGCAGGCGCACCCATGCCTCGGACGGGGTGCGGCTGTCCGTGTAGATGTCCTGCAGGACCTCGCGCATCCGGCAGGCGCGGCCGGTCTTCAACCGTTGCCTCGTCAGGTTGCGCTTGGTCTCCACCTGCAGTTCGGTCAGGCTTTCCTCGTTGCGCAGCCACAGGTACTTGGTCCGTTTGAGCAGCGGGTTGGAGCGGCCTTCCGTCTTCCCGGCCTTGTCGACGGCCTCGTTGGCGTGCCTGGCCACGTGGAACCTGTCGACGATCCGCCGCGCATGGGGCAGATGCTCACGGATGCCCTTCCGGAAGCCCAGGCTCATGTCGCAGGCGACCAGACGCACATATTCCGGGACCCCGTTGTGGTCCATGAAATCACGCGAGAACCGTTCGACCGTGGCCGGGTCCTTGCCCGGCGTCACGTTGATGACATCGTGCTCCACGAGATCGGCGACCACGGTGATGCAATTGCGGCCCCTGCGGCTGGTCTCGTCGATGCCGATGGCCTCCACACCCATGTAGTCCTCCAGCCTCCTCGCCTCGTCGACGTAATGGGCGACGGACCGCCACAAACGGGTGTCGGTCTCGTCCAATTGCTCGGCGAGCGTGCTGACGGGCAGGTGGCGGGCCATCTCCACGGCCCACGCCTCGAACAGGAGCGTGAACCCGCTGCCGGGCCTGGCCCACGGGGCGGGCACCGGCATCACCCCGCACCCAAACCACCCACCACAAACAGCGAAAAGGCCAAAAATTAGTGACGAAACACGAAACACCGACTTGACTAAAAACACCGCCCGCCGGGGCATGGGTCAGGCTATACCGCCTGTGCTCGTGGATGATACACTCGAGGCTCGAACCCGTGAAGGAACCCGCCCGTCTGGTCCGCCGCCGCTTCGCCGAGGTCGTCGCGTACTTCGAGCACCCGTACGCCAACGCCGTCCTCGAGGGCGCCGACAGCGTCGTCCGGAACGTGAAGAGACGGGCCTGCGGCTTCCGTGACATGGACTACTTCGCCACCATGGTCTACCTGACCTGCGGCAAGCTCGACCTCAAAGCCGTCACCACCTCCCCCTCAGTGAGAGTTTTTTGCAAATTGGCCCGTACCCGCACCTCGTCACAGCTTGTATAATCACGATTATACTAATCGTGATACAATAAATCGTGATGCGATAGAAATACGCCGGCGTATGGCATAAAGGAGGCGGGCAGCATGGCATTCATCGGACGAGACGATGACCTCAAGCAACTGCAGGAATGTTTCACTGAGCGTAGGGCACAGCTTGTGTTCGTCTACGGCCGCAGGCGCGTGGGAAAAACAGAGACGCTTATTCAACTCGCAAAAGACAAGGAAACCTTATTCTTCGCGGCGCAGAATGCCACTAAAGATGAACAGCTGGCATCGTTCTCCCGTCTCATGTTCGAGGCGGGTGCCCCGGGCAAGGATTATCTGAGTCAATATCCTTCTTGGGAAAGGGCGTTAACCGAGTTAACCCGGCTGCCAGAGCCGAGCGATGGCGGCCGCAGGCTTGTGATATTCGATGAGTTTCCTTATCTGGTCAAATCTGATTCGTCATTGCCGTCAGTGCTACAGAATCTTTGGGACCACACGTTGCGTCATGCAAATCTGATGATTGTGATTTGCGGCAGTGCCATGAGCTTCATCGAAAAGGAGCTGTTGGGAGAAAAATCGCCGCTATATGGTCGTGCGACCGGCATCCTGAAGATGCTGCCGATGCCATATTGGGATGCAGCGCAATTCTTCCCCAACTATAGTGGCGAGGATAAGGCGCTGGCCTACGCAATCTGGGCGGTATCCCGCGTTACCTAGAGGAATTTGACCCAGATGAGACCATAGACGCAAATGTCAAGCGGCATATTCTGAGACGCATTGCTCCGCTATACAGCGAGGTTGAATTTTTGTTGCACGAAGAACTGCGGGAAACTGCGAAATATAACAGCGTGATACGGGCGATCGCGCTCGGCGCAACTTCGCTGAATGAGATCGCGACACACACGATGATGGCAAACGCAACAGTATCGTCGTATCTCGCCAATCTTATGGAACTGGGGATTGTGGAACGTGAGTTCCCAGTCACGGCGAAGCCTAAGGAGCGGGCGAAAGGTTCGCGTGGGCTGTATCAGCTGAACGACAATTTCTTCCGATTCTGGTATTCGTTTGTATTTCCGTATCGCTCGGAATTGGAGCGGGGCGATGTGGAAGGCGTATACGAGCGTCATATCAAGCCGGTATTACATGATTTTGCCGGCAAACCGTTCGAGGGTCTGTGCCGTGAATGGATGTGGCGTGAGAGTGCTGCTGGACGGTTGCCCTTCCGTGCGCGTGCGGTTGGCCGTTGGTGGGATCGTCAGGATGAGATAGACGTGATGGCCGTTGACAATGCGTCTGATGCTGCCATTGTGGGCGAGTGCAAATTCCGCAATGCGCCGGTGGACCGTTCCGTGCTGAATCTACTGCGAGACCGTGCTGCGCGAACCGGTATCGGCCAGCGAACATACCTGCTGTTTTCGCTTCGGCGGTTTCGATCAATCACTGGTCGACGATGCTGCGGCGTCTCAATCCGACGTTCAGCTCGTCGGCATCGATGAGCTGTTTCATGAATAAATCCCATTTGCGAATAGCTCTCACTGAGTGCTCATCAGTGAGAGCTATTCGCAAATGGAGCCTTACTTCTTCGCCTGAGTGAGCTGGTAGGCGGCGAAGAGGATGGCCAGCCAGATCACGCCGGCGATGACGGCGATGCGGTAGCTGGTGGAGAAGCACATCAGCACCACGACCAGCGCCAGGAACGCCAGCACCACCCACGGGGTCACCTTGGCAAACGGCAGTTTGAAGTGAATCGCGTCCAGTGCCTCCTGGCCGCTCAGACCGGCCAGCTCGGAATCCTCGGGAGCGCCGCCCGCGGCGACCACCTTACGGAACTTCATTTCGGTGAGCATGATCATCGTCCAGTTGATGATGCCGGCAATGGTGGCAATCGACATCAGGTAGTTGAACGCGAACTCAGGCCACACGAACACCACGACCACGGCGATGGCGGTGATCGCGGCGGACGTCAGCACGCCGGCCACTGGCACGCCGCGCGAGTTGAGCTTGCCCAAGTAAGCGGGCGCATTGCCCTGCTTGGCCAGCGAGTACAACATGCGGGAGTTGGCGTACAGGCCGGAGTTGTAGACGCTCATCACAGCGGTCAGGCACACGAAGTTCAAAATACCGGCAGCCGCGTGAATGCCCACGGAATCGAAGATCTGCACGAACGGGCTGGACTTGCCATCGATGGTGTTCCACGGCACTACGGCCATGATCACACCCAGAGCGCCGATGTAGAACACGAGGATTCGCCAAATAATATCATTGGTGGCGCGCGGAATCGTGGTCTTCGGATCCTCGGTTTCGCCGGCGGTGATGCCGATGAGCTCGGTGCCGCCGAAGCTGAACATCACCACAACCAGTGCCATCAGCAGGCCGGTCCAGGAACCGTCGGAATTCTGCCCCATCAGGCCGTTCGGGAAGAAGCCGTTACCCACGGTGAACCAGTTCGCGAAGCTTGCGCGCACGCCGGATGCGGTGGGCAGGACAAAGATGATGACGGCCAGGCCGCCGATAATCATGGCGATCACGGCCACAATCTTGATGATGGCGAACCAGAACTCGAACTCACCGAATTTAGAGACGCCCAGCAGGTTGGCGGCGCAGATGATCACCAAGAACACGGCCGCCGACACCCATGTCGGAATCGCCGGGAACCAGTAGTTCACAAACGAACCCACCACTGATAGCTCCACCATCGAGACGAGGATGTAGTTGAACCAGTAGTTCCAGCCGGAAATAAAGCCGGCGCGCTTGGACCAGTAGCGGGTGGCATAGTAGCTGAACGCGCCCGCCTTCGGATCCTCAACGGACATTTCAGACAGTGCACGCACAATCGCGAAAATCGCGAAGCCGCCAACCAAGTAGGCGAGCAGAATCGAGGGGCCGGCCAGCGCGATGGATTCGCTGGAACCATAGAACAGGCCGGTTCCGATGGCGCCGCCCAGTGCAATCAGCTGGATATGACGGTTCTTCAGTGACTTGCGCAGCGTGGCCGGCACCGGCACGTCGTCGGTTTCGCGCGGCTTCTTAGGCGCATCAGCAGTACTCATTGTGCCCTTCTCTCACATTTCTTGGGTTTTGGCGCACGCGGGGCTTGCCGCGATGCGCAACGTTCGTTATTCTATGCCGCCGTATCGTCTCAGAAATGGTCAATCGTCTATTTGTGCGCTATCGCAAGCGCGGGCGTGGGCGCGGCCGGTGAGCAGGCGAAGCTATAGCGAGCGATGCTTATGAAACCGCACGCTTCACTGAGTTCACTGAATTCACCGTGTTCACTGCGTGGCAGGCATACACATGGTGAAGATGGTGTGGGACACCGATTCGGGAGAGGCCGCGAGATCGGTGGCGAGCCAATATTGCAAAAGCCCAATGCTGCCGGACACGGCGAATCGCATACGCATCTGCGCCTCGGCTGGGTAACCCGCCGAAGATTGCAACTGTTCGCCTACGCCGCGCTGGCTGTAAAATCAATCCCAGCAGCTGCTGCTGGAAGCCGATATCCGCTTTCGGGCTCATCAATACCTGCAGATGCTTGCGATTGTCGGCAATGTACTGGCAGATGCGCTCAATAACATGCTCGATGCCGGCAGAATCTGGCTGGGCGAGTAGCTGTTCGAGTGCGGTGGTGACCCAGGCCATGGTTTCGTCTTCAATGTCGTGCAGCAGTTCCTCGATGCTCGCATAATGCGCGTAAAACGTGGAACGATTCACATCGGCCCGCTCGCACAACGCTTTAACGGTGATGGAGCCGAGCGGCTGATTGCGCAGCAACTCGATAAGCGCGTCCTGCATGGCACGTCTCGTGTAGCGGGTGCGGCGGCTTTCCGTCAATTCTTTGGCCATGGCCTTCTCCCCAAATTCCGACAACCCACAATCCAACTGTTGGTTGCAGAACCGACACAGTGTTGTTTTACTTGAGTATAGCAGGAAGTTTTGGCGGGGCCTATGGGGCTAGGTGGCTGCCACGAGCGCGTTGGAGGTGTGCGATGGCGTATATCGAATTCGACCATGTGGTCAAGGAATATCCTTCTGGTAGCAGTGTGATTCGCGCGCTCGACGAGGCCAGCTTTACCGCCGAACAAGGCGAATTAAGCGTGATTCTGGGACAGTCCGGTGCCGGCAAAACCACGGCATTGAACATTCTGGGCGGCATGGATACCGCCACAACCGGCCGCGTAGTGGTCGGCGGGCGCGATATTACGGGCCTGCGGAAAAAGGGACTGGTGACCTACCGGCGCAACGACATCGGCTTCGTTTTCCAGTTCTACAATCTTGTGCCGAACCTTACCGCGCTGGAAAACGTGGAGCTTGCCTCACAGATTTGCCCCGACCATTTCGACCCGGTGGAAACCTTGTACAAGGTCGGGTTGGGGGAGCGCATGGGGAACTTCCCAGCGCAACTGTCCGGCGGCGAACAACAGCGTGTATCCATCGCCCGCGCGATTGCCAAAAAGCCGAAGCTGCTGTTGTGTGATGAGCCGACCGGTGCGCTCGATTACGAGACCGGCAAGGAAGTGCTGCAGTTGCTGCAGGATATTTGCCAAACACAAGGCATGACCGTAATGATCATCACGCATAATTCCGCGCTTGCACCGATGGCTCACAAAGTGATTCGCTTCCGCTCCGGCAAGGTGACCAGCGAGGAGGTCAACGCAACGCCGCGGCCCATCGCCGATATCGAATGGTAGGTGATTGGCGATGCTCACTGCAAGACACTCTGTGAAACGCCCCGTGAAACAAGCGAGGCGATTCGTGAAACAACCTGTGAAACATTCTGTGAAACGGCGGAACCTCGACGATAGCGGCGGTCGAGGAGCGGGCGTTTCTGCGGTATTTGCCAAAGATACGTTGCGTTGCTGGCTGCGCAGCTGGAAGAGGTTCGTCTCGATCGCCGTCATCACGCTGCTTGGCGTGGCCGTGCTGACCGGCATCTACGCCGGATGCCGCGATGCTTTTCTGGCGGCCGGTCGTTTTTACGATCAGCAGGGACTGCATGACCTGCAGGTGCTATCCACATACGGCCTGACCGATGATGATGCGGCGGCACTGCGCCGAATCGACGGTGTGCAAACCGTGCAGCCCGAACGTTCTCAGACGGTGACCACGTTGGTGGACGGCACCAAGAAAACCGTGACCATGCAGGAAATCGGTACCGAAGGGCTTGATCAGCCGTACATACGGCAGGGCAAACTGCCGAACAAGGCCGGCGAAGTGGCGGTTACGCAGCAATTCCTGAACGATAGCGGACTCAAGATTGGCGGCACCATTACTGTGACGCCACAAGACACCTCTTCATCCGTCATATCGGTAGCGGCCACGGAGACTGACGATTCCAATAATGCCGATACGGTAGGTGTCGCCGCCAATGCCTCGGCATCCGATGCGAAGTCCGACGCCAATACGGACGCCGACGCCGAGCAATCCCCGCAGTTCCCCACGAAACTCACCATCACCGGCGTCGTACTCGACCCGCGCGACCTCAACAATCCAGACGGCTATTCGGGCATGACCTCCTTCCGGTCCACCTCATCCGAGGACTATACGTTCTTTGCACCCAGCGACGGCGTGACCGGCAATATATACACTGCGATATCGGTTGCCGTCACTGGTGCGTCCGATTTTGACACGTTTTCCGATGCCTACGATGAAGCCGTCAAAACCGTGGCCGACCGTATCGAACATCAGATACAGACCACACGCCAGAAAGCCCGTCGTCAACAGATCGTCTCCAGCGCGCAGCGCAAACTGGACGATGCCCAAGACGAGGCCAACGAGCAGCTGGACGAAGCCCAGAAGCAGATCGACGACAACTGGGCCGAGCTGGAAGCCAACGAAACGACATTGCAAGATAGCCGTACCGAATTGGAGAACAACAGGACAACCATTACCGATGGCGAACGGCAGCTCGCCGATGGACGTGCGCAGATTGCATCGGCCCGTCAACAGATCGCGCAAGGTCGCCAGCAGATAGCCGAAGCGCGCACCCAGCTCGAATCGGGCAAAGCGCAGCTCACCTCGGCTCGCAAACAGCTCGATGCGGCGCAAACGGAACTGACTGCCAATCGCACGAAAATCGAACAGGGCATTACCCAAATCGACCAAGGCGTGGCACAAATTGATCAGATGCTGTCCATGATTCAACAGGCCGACAATCTACTGGCGCAACTTGACCCGAATATCGACTTCAACTCACCCACATGGCAGGCCATCAAGCAACTGCTCGCGCGCCTTGGCATTACCGTGCCTGAAGTGCCGTCAATCAGCGATCTGCGGCAACAGCTGACCGCCAAGCAAACGGAACTGCAAACGCAGCGAGACAGTCTGGCCCAGCAGAAAGCCGATTTGCAGCGCACATTAAACGAAACCATTGCCCCCGCACAATCCACCTTGGACCAGCAGAACGCGCAACTGACCGCCAAGGAACAGGAAGCGGCTGCAGGAGAGGCACAGCTCAATACCCAATCCGCGGAACTCGAAGCGAATGCCGCAACCCTCGAAACCCAGTCGGCGCAACTTGAAGCGCAGGCCGCCCAACTGGCCAGCGGCAAGCGGCAGCTCGAAGAAGGCGAGCGGCAGCTGGAAGAAGGCGAACAACAGCTCGCGGACGGCAAGGCGAAACTGGATGATGCGCAGTCTGAACTCGATGCGAAGCGAAGCGAAGCGGAAAGCGAATTCGCCAAGCAGCAACGGCGCATCGACGATGTGGCCAACGCACGTTGGTATGTGCAGACACGCGCTTCGATCGACGGATTCAGCTCGCTCAAATCAGACGTCAGTTCCATCGAATCCATCGGCCGCGCATTCCCGATTGTGTTCCTGCTGGTCGCCGTGCTCATGAGCCTGACCACCATGACCCGCATGGTCGAGGAAGACCGCGGACTTATCGGCACCTACCTTGGACTCGGCTATGGCGGACTCGCCGTGTCCAGCCGGTATCTGCTGTTCGCGTTGCTCGCCTGCTTGGTCGGCGGCGGCATCGGTCTGCTGGTCGGATTCCTTGGCATCCCGGCATTCCTGCTGGTGGTGATTGAGGGACTGTATATATTGCCCGGTGTGCGACTCGAATACGACTGGTTGTACGGTTCGGCCGGCATCGTGCTGTTCGTGGTCGGCGTGGGCGTGGCCACCGCGCTCGCCTGTCGCGAGGAGATACGGCACACGCCCGCCGCGTTGATGCGGCCGAAGGCACCGAAAGCGGGCGCTCGCATATTGCTGGAGCGGATTCGCCCGGTATGGAGCCGGCTGAACTTCCTCGGCAAAGTCACCGCGCGCAATATCTTCCGATTCAAGTCGCGCTTGATTATGACCGTGGGTGGCGTGGCCGGTTGCACAGCGTTGATTATCTGCGGATTTGCGATTAATGACACCGTCGACACGATTGGCGTCAAACAATACGAGCAGATCTACCAGTACGACCTGATGGTCGTGGCCAATGACGATGACGCCACCGCGATGCGCAAGCAGGTGGCACAAGATGGCCAAACCACCGAAACGCTGAATCTGCGCGTGGATAGTGGCGAGATGAGCAATGCGGCGCAGGAAAGCGAAACCGTGCAGCTGATGACCGTGCCCAACGATTCGCTGAATATCTTGAACGATATGGTCACGCTGGAACAAGCTGGCGATGATGGATGGTTTGGGCTGCCCAATATCTTCGGCAAAGCGGGTGGCGGCACTGTAGCGCTGGACGATAGTGGCGTGATTGTATCGCAGTCCGCCGCCAACTCGCTGAATATTCATGCCGGCGACACCGTCACGCTGGGCAATGGCGGTAGCAGCCGGGCCAAGGTGCAGGTCACGGCCGTGACGCGCAATCTTATTGGCTCTGATGTGTACATCAGTGAGCGACTGTACGACCAGAAGTTTGCGGCCGGCGGTGTGACGTCTTCGGCTTCGGGAGATGGCACTGCCTCGACCTTGACGTGGAACGCGATGCTCGCCAAGCTGAAAGGTTCCGAGACCGAACAGGCCGAATATGCGGATCGGTTGGGCGAGGAATCGTCGGTGCTCAAGACCGTGAGCTGTGCGCATCTGGCCGCCACGTTTAAGTTCGATTTGATGGGTGCCGTGGTGGCGCTGATTGTGGGGCTCGCCGGCGGCCTGGCGCTGGTGGTGCTGTTTACGTTGGCCAATACGAACGTGTCCGAACGCATCCGCGAGATGGCCACACTGAAGGTGCTGGGCTTCTATGACCGCGAGGTGCACAACTACGTGAACCGCGAGATGATGATATTGACCGGTATGGGTGTGGTGGTTGGTCTGCCGCTTGGCAGGTGGATAGGCGGATTACTGACTGCTGCGTTGAATATGCCGTCGCTGTATTTCGAAGTGGAAGTGCACTGGTACAGCTATGCGATTGCCGTGGTGGCGACGCTGGCGTTCGCGCTGCTGGTGCAGCTGTTCACCAACCCAGTGCTCGATCGCGTAGACCCGGTCAGCTCGCTCAAGTCCGTGGAATAGAGGTGGAAGTTCAATTTGGTGTTGATGAATTGAACTTTTTGGCGGAATATTTACAGTATCATCGCATGTATTCTTGAGCTGAGCGGTTTTCGTGACATATTTCGGTGATACAGTTTGAACTTGTTTTGAACGAGTATCGCGTCTGGTGCGTAACAATCGGGCGGCAGAGAAGAGAAATGAAATCAGTATGGCCGATACGAATGTGAATGGTGGTACACAGCAGGCTACGGGCAAACTCAAGTCTGTCGAAAGCCTGGACCAGACCAACGAGATGGAGCGTGGCCTGAGCAATCGCCACGTACAGTTCATCGCCATTGGCGGCACCATCGGCACCGGCTTGTTCCTGGGTTCGGGCAAGTCGCTGGCACTGACCGGCCCCTCGATCGTCTTCGTGTATATCCTGGTCGGCGTCATCATGTTCTTCCTGATGCGCGCCATCGGCGAAATGATGTACAGCGACCCAAGCCAGCACACCTTCATCAATTTCATCACCCGCTACCTGGGCAACGGATGGGGGCATTTCGCCGGCTGGACGTATTGGGCCGCGCTCGTGCTGCTGGGCATGACCGAGATCACGGCCGTCTCCACGTACTTCATCACCTTCTTCGACACGTTCGGCATCGACCTGACCCATTGGAAATGGCTGATCGAGCTGTGTTTCCTGGTGTCGCTGGTCTCCATCAACCTGATTGCCGTCAAGGTGTTCGGCGAGGTGGAATTCTGGTTCTCGATGATCAAGATCACGCTGATTTGCGCGATGATCGCCACCGCCGTGGTCATGATCGTGATCGGCTACCATTACCCAGCCGTGCAGATTCACGGCGTGGACCACGTGAGCCCGGCCGGCCACGCCGGATTCGACAACCTGTTCGCCAACTTCTCGTTCGCGCCGAACGGTTGGATGGCCTTCCTCATGAGCTTCCAGATGGTGTTCTTCGCCTACGAGATGATTGAATTCGTGGGCGTCACCGTCTCCGAGACCAAGAATCCGCGCAAGGTGCTGCCCAAGGCCATCAACGAGATTATCGTGCGCGTGCTCATCTTCTATGTGGGCGCACTGGTGGCCATCATGTGCATTGTGCCGTGGACCTCGTTCAAGCCGAACAAGGACGGCTCCTTCGCATCCCCGTTCATTATGATGTTCCAGTATGCCGGGCTGAATTGGGCGTCTGCGCTGGTGTTCTTCGTGGTGATTACCGCCGCATCTTCCGCGCTGAACTCGCTGCTGTACTCGGCTGGCCGCCACCTGTACCAGCTGTCCGAGGTGTCGCCGAACCCGACGCTCAACAAGCTCGGTCAGGTGTCCGATCGCAAGGTGCCGGCCCGCGCCATCCTGGTGTCCGCGGCGCTGATACTGCTGTCGCCGATCGTCAACGCCATCCCCGGCGTGTCCGGAGCGTTCGTGCTGTTCTCGTCCGCCAGCTCCGCGGTGTTCCTGTTCATCTACATCCTGACGCTGATGGCACACCGCAAGTACCGTCGCTCCGCTGATTTCATTCCGGACGGGTTCGTCATGCCCGCTTGGAAGGTGCTCAATACGGTGGCAATCGTGTTCTTCGTGTTCATCTACCTGACGTTGTTCCTTGCGGACGATACGCGCAATTCCGCGATTGCCGGCCTGGTGTGGCTTGTGGGCTTCGGTGGATTCTCGATGCTGCGCGAACGCTACCGTAGCCGCGATTTAAAGGCCGCACTGGAACACAAGGAGTGATTGGACGGGCTGATTGGCTGGCGGCTATTAGTTGGGTGGCTGTTGGCTGTTGGCGGCTGACTGGCTAGCGGCCGATAGCCAATGACTGGGCTGATCGTCAGCCAATCGGCTGCCTATAGGTCTCATTGATACATTCGGTCATCCGATTAGTGCATTTGCGCGGACAATTAGTGCATTCGATCATCGGATTAGTACATCAGTGTGCAATTATTAGTACAATTAGCCGCCTAATTAGTACATTAGGACATAAAACAATGTCCTAATGTACTAATTAGATGCTAAAATACGATAAGTGCCATGTCCTAATGTATGAATTATCGCTATGAAGGGCGGAATGCGATGACGCAGGATGAACTTATGCAAGTGCTGCAGGCCGGTGAATCATCTATGGTCGAGTTCAAGCGCTGCAGCGAATTGCCTCATACGGATACTTTTGAGACTGTATGCTCATTCGCCAATCGTTCTGGTGGCAGCATTTATCTTGGCGTTGACGATGACGGTCAAGTGCTCGGCGTCGATTCTAAGCGCGTTAGTGAGATAGAGCGCAACGTTGTCAACGTAGTGTCTAATCGTAAGATGTTCGAACCGGCTCCAATGGTGGAAACGGAACATATCGAGTACGACGAACGGATTATTGTTCGTATTTGGGTAGCTCCGAGTTCTTCGGTTGTGCGGTTCAAGGGCGCAGTGTTTGATCGCATTGCTGATGTGGATACACACATCGAAAGCGATATCCAGATTAGTCAAATGTATATTCGCAAGCAGAACTACTATTCCGAACGGCGAATTTTCCGTTACGTGACTCCGTTTGATTTGCGTCCTGAGCTGATTGCGCGAATGCGGCAGCTGGCGGTCGCTCAGCGAGCTGGGCACCCTTGGGGAACTATGTCTGACGAAGAACTGTTCCGCAGCGCCAAGCTATACGATCGTGATTACACGACCGGCGAAGAGGGCTTTAATCTTGCTGCAGTGCTGCTCTTGGGCAAGGATGAAGTCATTTCCTCGGTTTGCCCAGCGTATATTACTGATGCCGTGGTTCGGCGAGACAATATTGACCGATACGATGACCGACTTATGGTGCGGACCAACTTGTTCGATTCGTACGAGCAACTCCGTGAATTTACTGAGCGGAATCTGCCTGACCGCTTTGTGTTAAAGGGCGATAAGCGAGTGAGCCCGCGTACGATGATCGCCCGTGAATTGGTGGCAAACAGCCTCATGCATCGGGAGTATTCCAGTCCGGTGGTGGCGCGTGTCACCATTGATAATGAATCCATCCGGACGGTTAATGCTTCGCGCTCATTCTTTGAAGGTCGAATGAAGCTGGGCGAGTTCACGCCAATGCCAAAGAATCCGATTATCGCTAATGTGTTTGTGCAGACCGGCATAGCCGAGCAGCTGGGTAGCGGACTGCGGAATCTGATAAGAGCGTCCCGGCAATATACTGAGCGAGAGCCTGAGTTCCGCGATGGTGACATATTCGAGGCGACGATTCCTATTGTTCCTGCGCTGAAGACCGTGGATGGTTCTGGTTTTGCTAGCGTGAGATCTGTAGTTGAGAAAGATGCCGAAGAGGGTGCGAGGCTCATTGGCGGGGAACGTGTGGATGGTAAGAAAGCAGATGCAACCGCATCGGGTGAAATTGATTCGCGGGCAGCGATGCTGTCGGCGATGAATCGACGCTTGACAGAGGTTGACTATGTGACTGTACCTGAACTCGCCAAGATAACAGAGCTCGATAACAGAACAGTCCGTAAATTCCTAAACGGTTTAGTTGCGCAAGGAAAGCTGATTGCTGAAGGCAACACGCGTGGTCGGCGTTATCGGAAGGGATAGCGGGCGCGATATCTCGATGCAGTGGGATTCACTTAAGGGCTACGGCAAATATGATTCGTAGCGATTGGGCCAGCGCAATTCGAATGGCTCATGACTTTGTGCGTCGTTTGTGGTCTCTGAAGTTGTTTGCTGGGTGACGGTTTTGTGATAAAATCGCTCATATCAAAATGTTTGCGTAAACATTTTGGCTGCGCCGAAAGAAGGAGTCGACGTAGGTCATGTATCAGGCAAAGAGGCCGGCTCAGTGAAGCAAAGGCCGATTTTTCCGGTATAAGGCGGACAGCAGGAACACTAAGGAGACCAATGAAGGTACTGAGCAAATCGCTTGCTGCAATGGTTGCGGCGGCAACACTAGTGGGAGGAGGGGCGTTTGCGGTTGCCGGCACTGCGTATGCGGCTGATAACGATGCCATTACCGTGACCCCGAACCCGTGGTATGCCAACAGTTTCGATGGCTGGGGCACCTCGCTGGCTTGGTTCGCCAACGCCACCGGCAGCCTCGGCGAGGAATCGGCCATCACCACCAATCTCGGCGATGACGCTTCCAAGGCTAAGGCTGTGGAATACGGCAAACAGCTGCGCGAACAGTTCTACCAGTCCATCTTCGGTGATGAAGGACTGGACCTGAACATGGCCCGCTACAACGTGGGCGGCGGCAATGCCTCCGATGTTGCCTACGGCTACCCATTCATGCGCCAAGGCGCTGCCGTGCCTGGCACGTGGAAAGATGACGCCACCGGCTCCGGCACGTATGGCAATGGCGTAACCACCAAGCAGGCCGACAAAGACAAGCTGGCTGCGGCATTCGACCCGACTGACGACAACCAGTATGACTTCTCCAAGTCCGCCGCCCAAGACTGGTGGATTGAGCGCGGTGCCACCGGCGATAACCCTGACATCACCGACGTAGAGGCCTTCGCCAACTCCGCTCCGTGGTTCCTGACCAACAGCGGTTACGCCACTGGTGGACGCAACTCCGGTAGCAATAATCTTGCAAACCCTGAGAAATTCGCTCAGTACATGGCCAAGAACGTCGAGCACCTCGAAAGCCTTGGCGCAAACGTTGACACGGTCGAGCCGTTCAACGAGTCCGAGACCAGTTACTGGGGCACTCCGGGCGACATGGCTTCGAAGTACACCGATGAGAGTGATGACAACACCAAGCTCATTAACAACTACTGGGATAAGTACTACTCCGACAAAGATAGGTCCGTCACCCCATACTCCAACGCGCTGAAGAAGCCGCAGGAGGGTATGCATGTCAGCAACGCCCAGCAGCAGCAGACGATTACCGCACTCGCTGAGGCGCTCAAGGACAATGATGACACCATCATCGCAGCCACCGATGCCACGAACTCCGCCGACTTCGTCAAGTCGTACAACCAGTACCCGCAGGCGATCAAGGACCTTATCGGCCAGTACAACGTTCACGCCTACTCCGACAGCAACCAGATGCAGTCGCGCGATATCGCTCAGGCAGACGGCAAGAAGCTGTCGATGAGCGAGGTGGACGGCTCCTGGCAGTCTGGCTCCTACAACCCGTACGGTTTCGACAACGCGCTGGGCATGATGAGCAAGATCAGCTCCAACGTCACCCGCCTGCAGTCCAAGGACTTCACCTTCTGGCAGGTGGTCGAGGACCTCTACAACATGCAGATGGGCTCGAATGTGAATCCGGCCGGTGAGAACACCAACTGGGGCACCGTGCTCATCGACTTCGACTGCACCGTGGCTGGCATGGACGGCAAGCTCTACTCCGAGCGCCGCGTGAACAACAACGGCGGTACCACCGATGGACTTGAACCGTGCACGGTTATTGCAAACGCCAAGTACAACGGCGTCAAGGCCATCACCCACTTCATCCACGCGGGCGACAAGGTCATCGCCAACAACGATGAGGACAACAACATGACTGCCACCTCCGACGATGGCAAGACACAGACCGTCATCCACCGCAACTCCGGCACCTCTGACCAGACCTTCGTCATCGACCTGTCGAAGTACGGCGAGATTGCCGACAACGCTTACGGTGAGCTCTACCTGACCACCGAAACCTCTGCCGAAGACAAGAACGCGGGTGTCGATTCCGCCACTCCGGAAGTCTTCGCCAAGACCAGCAACGTCAAGCAAGCTGAAGGCTCTGTGATGATTGACAAGGCTGCCAAGACCGCTACGGTCACTGTGCCCGCCCGTTCTATCGCCTCCATCCAGCTCACTGGCGTGACCGGCTACGCTAAGGATGCTGCCGTCGAGACCGGCGACACTTACCAGCTCGTTGGTAAGCAGTCCGGCAAGGCCGTGGCTGATACCACTTCTGGTGATTCCGCGCTGTCCCTGGCCAACGTCGCTTCCGATGCCGAGAACGCCAAGAAGCAGACTTGGACCTTTACCCAGATCGAGCAGCCCGCCGACTCCGAGCGCCCTGATCTCAAGGCTTATGTGATTACTAACGCCGAAGGCAAGGTGCTGGTGTCCAAGGATGGCACGAACGCGCTTTCCAACGAAACGGTTGAGGCCGCTAAGTCCGACCCGGCTGCCAAGTGGATTCTCAACACTTCCGATGGTTCGACCTACCAGCTGCTCAATGCCGCGACTAAGACGAACCTCGATGTGGATAACTCTGGTACCACAGTCGGCACGAAGGTTGGCTTGTGGCAGTCACCGAGCGGCACTTCGCCGTCCGCCAACCAGACATGGACTCTACGCAATGTAACGCCGACCAGCCAGAAGGCCGTGAACGTGCAGACCGCCGTTAACGAGAAGGCCGCGCTGCCGACCGAAGTCACGCTCTACTACACCTGGGGCGAAGGCAAGGCCACGGTTGCCAACTGGGATACTTCCAAGGTCGATGTGGCCAAGGAAGGCACCTACGAAGCCACCGCTACCGCCACCGATGTGTACGGCAACGAGTTCAATGTCGCCGCTACGGTCTACGTTGGCGCGCTCACCGTTTCCGATCCGGTATCGGCTACAGTGCTGGCCGGCACCAGTGCGAGCGAGGCGAAGGCCGCGCTTGAGGCTGCGCCGGTGTATCTGCACGTCAAGGCATCGCCTGCATTCGAGGGCGATGCGGCTAAGGTTACGTGGAACTTCGATGGGCTTGATACCAAGCTCGCCGATGCCAAGGCTGGCGACAACATTGCCGTGACCGGTACGTACCAGCTGGACGACGCGACCACGATTGCGCTGAAGGGCACGATCTATGTCACCGCCGCCACGCCTGAGAATGTGGCCGACACTGCTTCCAGCCTGACCGTGACCAACCAGCAGACGGAATACAGCAAGGGCGATCAGTGGAAGAAGCTCACCGATGGTGACACGTCAGCTGAAGCCTGGGTGACGTGGAACTCTGCTGGTGACTATTCCGCCAGCCCGACCGCCACGATTGACTTCGGCTCTGAGTGTGAGCTTAGCAGAGTGACCATTACGTATGGTGACAAGGCTCCGGCTTCCGCCAAGGCCGAGTACACCACTGATGGCGAGACGTGGATGCAATTCGGTAGCGATGTTAAGCCTGCCGCAGGCCAGACGGTGACGTTCAAGGCCGATAAGGGCACAGTGAATGCCACGAAGGTGCGCATTGTGAACACCGTGAACAACGACTACATGAACGCCACCGAAATTCAGGCATTCGTGACGCCGGTTCAGGGTGCTGCGAAGAACATCGCCGCGGCCTCTGGCACGAACTTCTCGGTGAACTTCCAGGAGGGTGCCTCCGCTTCCAAGGCCATCGATGGTGACACTACGTCAAAGGGTTGGTCCACTTGGGCTTCCACCGCCTCGACGGTGGACCCGGTCGCCACGTTCACCTTCGACGAAGCTCAGACCATCACCGAAGTGAAGACCTTCTTCTACTACGATGGTCGTGCGTCTTGGCCGAAGAGCCAGACGCTGGAATACCAGGATGAGGCTGGCGAATGGCATGGAGTCGGTACCAAGGATGGCTGGAAGATACAGGCCGGCGATGCCGGCTCTGGCTCCGACGGCATCACCGCCGCCGACACCCCGACCGTTGACTTCGTGCTCGGCACCCCGGTAAAGGCCAAGGCCATCCGCCTGACTAACACATTGCAGGACACCAAGGTGTACATCAACGTGGCTGAGATCCAGGTGTTCGCACAAGACAGCACGGTACTCACCCCGCAGCCAGCATCCGATGCCACGCTGGGCGACCTGCGTCTTGACGGCGAAACCGTTGAAGGCTTCGACCCGGCCAAGACCGACTACACGGTTGATCTGCCGGTCGACGCCGAGGCAAACCCAGTGCTGCAGGCCTTCGCCACCGACAATGCCGCCGCCGTCAAGGTGACTGGCGACGCGGTTGAGAACGGCAAGCTTGGCGGCAAGGCCGCCATTACGGTGACCTCAGCCGACGAGTCTGAGACGAAGACCTACACGGTGACCTTCAACGCCTTCACTTTGGCTTCGCTCAAGGTGATCGGACCCACGAAGACCGAGTACGCCATCGGCGACAAGCTCGATACCGCCGGTCTGAAGGTGACTGCCGTCTACCAGAGTGGCGACAAGACCAAGGAAGTGCCGGTCGCTCTTGACGACCCGCAGCTTGCGATTGGCTCGTTCGACTCCACCACCGCAGGCAAGAAGGCGATTACCGTCTCCTACCGTGGTGTGACCGCGACCTTCAACGTCACGGTCAAGGCCAACGCAGTCGCCCCTGGCCCTGAAGAACAGAAGCCCGGCAGCACCAACAAGCCCGGTGCCACCGGCAACGGCAACAAGAACACGGTGGCCAACACCGGTTCCAATGTTGCCGCCATCGCTGGCGCTGTCGCTCTGCTGGCCGCTGCCGCGGGTGCATTGTTCATGCTGCGCAAGCGTGCATAGCACCCTCGCACAGTAATGGGGGAAGGAACAAGCCGGCAATATTGACTATTGCCGGCCGGTTCCTCCGCTCTTTGAGCATAATTGGTCCGACAAGTTGAATACTGAGTTTTCAGTATCGGTATATTGATTTGTCGGCCCTTTTCTGACTTCGCGGATAGCGACATAACTGTTTGTTCAAAAAACCGTTATCATCAATCAAGGAACCAAATCAATGAAGATAAACAATAAGGGCAAGGGCGCTCTTATCGCGGCAATTACCGCCGCGGCAACGCTATTGTCATGCGGGCTGGCCGCTGCAAGTGCCAGTGCGGCAGGTGTGGATTACCTGCCTACCATCGGCCAAGTGCCGACATACACCAAGTTCCAGCCCACAGCCGATCCGGGCAAGAACGCTAGCGATTACTTCCAGCCATATTGGTATGCCAAGAACGCCAATGATAATGGCGGCACACACATCCAAGCGCACGGTGGCCAAGTGGTCAAGGTTGGCGACGCCTACTACTGGTATGGCGAAGACCGTTCTAACGGTTACGACAACAGCCCCGGTGTTCATGCTTATATGTCGACAGATCTATACAACTGGACCGATCTTGGTGTGGCGCTGCGTGCGGTGACCAGCAAATCTCAGTTGACGGATAAGAGCAATGCCGATTACGCCTACTTCGACAAGGCCTACAACCTGACCAAGTCCGACGGCAGTGTGGACGCTGCCAAGGCCGACGCAATCTTCCCGTACCTCAACACCAACCCCGATCAGGATGGTGATGGCGCGGTTGATTCCGTACAGGGCATTTTCGAGCGTCCGAAGATCATCTACAACAAGAAGAACAAGCAATACGTGCTGTGGTGGCATTCCGATGGAAGCACCACGCCGGGCGGTTCCAACTATGCACGTGCACTTGCGGGCGTGGCTGTTTCCGACAATCCGGCGGGCCCGTTCACTATGGTGGGTGCCTATCGTTTGCCTAACCAGAACAATTGGAAAGAAGCCGCAGGTAACCCCAGCTGGGGTGAGAACGGTGACAGCCGCGATATGACTGTGTTCGTGGACCCGAAGGACGACAGTGCCTATGTACTGTATTCTTCCGAAGCCAATGCCACGCTGTACATCGCCAAGCTCAACGATGATTACACCAATGTAGTCAAGACCACGAATGTGGACCAGTCCGAGGGACAAAAGCAGTACTCTGCTGACGGGCAGTACCCATACATTCTTGCAGACGGTACTACGGATGCCCCGGTGCGTGGCGAAGATTTCCAAATCGTCAAACAAAATGGTTCGCTGGAAGCTCCTGCCGTATTCCAATATGACGGGCGTTACAACATCATCGCATCTGGTGCAACCGGCTGGGACCCGAACAAGCAGACCTACTACACCGCCGACTCCATGCTGGGAAGCTGGACCCGTGGCGTGGAAAAGGCGATGCCAACGAGAACACGTGGTACAACAACATGCCGGAAGGCGCGGATGGTCTGTTGTCTGTGGGCGATACCCGCGGCACCACATTCGGTTCGCAGTCGGCTAGTGTGCTCGCAGTAGATCAGGAGAAAGGTCACTTCATCTACCTTGGTGACCGTTGGGATTCCGGTAAAGCCGATTCCACCTATGTTTGGCTGCCGCTGACCATCGGTGAGAACGGCACCATCGAAATGCATAATCCTGCTCAAGAAGGCGAGCCCGACGGCTGGGATCTGAACTATTGGGACAACCATGGTAGCGCCAAGGGCAAGCTGGTCAACTGGACTGTGGAAACCGGCGATGATCTCCCGAAGACCGTGAACACGGGCGGAACCGTTACTCTGCCGGACACCGTCAACGTCAAGGAAGGCGACGATACCATTGCTACCAAGGTGACATGGAATGTGGAAGGCGGTACGGCAGTCAGCAAGTCGACCAAGGCTGCCGGCAGCACCTACGCATTCAATGTGCCGGGAACCTACACCATTACAGGCACTCTTGCCGAGAGCAGCAACTTCAACCCGGGCCGCACATTCCGCAGAACCATCGACGTTTCCTGCTCCAACCCGATTTCCGGAAGTTGGAAGGAAGCCCATTGGAAGGGCGGCAGCGCGTGCCAGGTCGCCGCATCCGGCGGTACCTATGACTTCACCGTTACGGACAACGCCAATCGTGGTGTCTGGACGGATCGCAACGAGGGCAGCGCGGTGTACCAGCCTGATGCTCTGGACGTGAACGAAACGTTGGAAACCACGGTCAAGCCGCTCGACTTGGGCGGTAATGGCGATCCGCGTGCCGGCCTGGTGGTTCGTAACGGTCTTGCTGACGCTAACGGCGGCAAGGGATATGCCACGTTACTTGCCAGCCCAAGCGGCATTTACATGCAGTACGATTCCAATGCCGATGGCTACATCGATAAGGAAACATCGCATGTTGGTGCCGGCTTCGGCGACCAAGTGCAACTCAAGCTGGAGCGCGCCGCAACCGATACCCTGAAAGGCTACTGGCGTGCTTCCGCGAACGATGAATGGCAGGATGTCGCTACGGTAACGCTGACCGGTGCGGACGCAACCGGGCTCGATGCCGGTGTCTTCGCCACGTCGAACAGCAATGCCGGCGCATTCACCGTGGCCTTCAACGGCACTGCGTTCGGTTCGCAGACTGCTGCTGTGGAGTCCATCGCGGCTAAGGACCCTGAAGCCACTATCGCCAAGGGGCAGATGCTCGCGCTTCGGGACGTGACGGTTACCGCCACGCTCACCAATGGCAAAACGCGTGTGCTGGAGCCAAGCGAATACACGCTGGAAGGCTTCGACACCACCAAATTGGGCGAGCAAACCGTGACGGTGCGTCTTGTCGCTGATTCTTCAGTAACCGCCACGTTCACCGTGACTGTGGAAAGCAACCTTGCCCGGTTGTTCTGCTCGTCCGCTGCGGCCTCGAAGTATGAGCCGGCCAGTAGCTGGGCCTCCGCTTCTACGGCCGACCTGACTTGCGACAACAACCTGAGCACCAACTGGTCGAACTGGGGCACCGGCGACACCTCGCCGTGGCTCAGCTACACCTTCGATAAGGCATATCAGCTGGGCAAGCTCAGCGTTGCGGTGGATAAGGCCAAGGGCGAGGCCGCTCCGAAGAGCTTCACTGTATCGTACCTAGCTGAAGACAGCGCCACGTGGACTGATGCCACGCTGCCGGCAGTCACTGTGAATGGTGCTGCTGGAGCCGTGACGGAAGCCGATGTGAGCGCTCTGCCCGCCACCAAGGGCATTCGCCTCAACTTCACCTACGCCGATGGCAATGACTATGCCAAGATCGCTGAAGTACGCATCGCCGAAGGTGAAGCAACGCCAAAGCCGCAGCCGTCTAGTAACGCCAATCTTGCTGATCTGACTGTGGATGGCAAGACGGTTGACGGATTCTCCGCGGATACCACCGAATATGCCGGTGCGCTGGCCGGAGACGCTGCTTCCTACCCGACGGTGGAGGCGACTGCTGCTGACGCAAAGGCTACGGTGCAAGTGGAGCAGGCTTCGGCCGAGAACAACGGCGTGGCCACGGTGACTGTAACTGCTGAGGATGGCACGGCGAAAACCTACACAGTGACATTCGGCGAACTGCCTCAGTTGGCTGAGCTTGCTGTGGAAGTGACCAAGGATTCCTATCAGGTAGGCGATAAGTTCAACGCTGCCGATGTGAAGGTATCCGCCATTTACAAAGTCGGCGATACTGAAACGCTGCGCAAGCTGATTGATCCAACTGATGGTGATCTGAAGTTCACTGGCTTTGATTCTGCCACCGCAGGCACGAGGACCATCACCGTCTCTTATCGTGGCGTGAACGCGACGTTCGAAGTCACGGTCACGGCCACGGAGGTCACTCCCGGCCCTGGAGAGCAGAAGCCCGGCGATACCAACAATCCTGGCAACACTGCTAAGCCCGGTAGCACTGCCACGAATAAGCCGGCTGCTAATGGCGCTGCGCCCCTTTCGAATACGGGTGTTGCCGTGGCTGCCATTGCGGTCGTGGTTGTGGTGCTGACAGCTGCGGCTGGTGCCTTGCTCGTCATCCGCAAACGCCGCGCATAACCATGGCAACTGCTGAGTGGCGTGGATTGCGTTGCTATTGAGCAATCTGCGATTCACGCCACTCAGCGAGCGCACCCGAGTGCGCCCGAGCTTGCGCAATGCAGGCGCAATACAGTGCAAACAGTACAAAGCAACAATAATGGCCGTTCTGAGCCAGCTGCTCCATGCGAGGGCAGCTGGCTCAGACCGGCCATTGTGTCTGCAAGTACATGCAATTAGAGCATGAACATGTGGAAGCCGTTGAGCGTTACTGGTTGTTTTGCTTTGTTGTTGCGCTCAGCAGTGCGACGGACGTCCGCCCGCAGTGTAGTGCAGCGCTCCGTGAACCAGTGCCGATGTGAAATGCATGTTGCACATGCCCGCTTCTTCTGCTTCGTGCGTGCAGCCGGCGATGCTGCATAGGTTCATACCCCGAATCATGGTCATACCCCCTCTTTGGGATGGCATCCGTGCCGCCATCTGCCTTCAGAGCATAGCGGACAATTGTTGCATTGCCTAGGCGGTACAACGCTTTCTGTGGCCTGTATCACATCCTTGCCGGCGTTCTGCGGCGTGGTTGGGCGTGTACATGTGCACTTGTGCGGTTTTGTTGTGTGTGATTTGGGTATACGGATAGAGTTTCTTCTCTGCAGTGGCAAGGGCCTCTCGGCCGGCGAGCCGGCTGATTTCTCCCATGCGTTGCTCAATGATTTCCGTTTTGCGAGTCTGAACGGCAAAATAGCTCTGGAGAAGCGCCACTTCTTCTTTCTTTGGATCACCGTTTTGAGCAATGAGATAGCAGGCGTATCGGGTGAGCTTGACGTCCGCGATGGAGCGGGTGGCACCGCTGCCGAGAGTCACGTCTCGCGTAGTGTCACGGAAATGGGATTCAACGGATACGCCGGAATTGTCGCAAGCTTGCTTGGCTCGTGTAATAGCTTTGCTGAAGTTTTCCCATCTGTCGTACCCCATATAGGTCATTAGCTCGCGTGCATACCAATACTCAACTTTGGAGTCCTCGGTGGTGTGTGCGATAGTGCTGAGTTCGCTGGTTTTGCGTGTGATTTCGTCGCGGTTCATGGGTGTGTCCTTATGTTTTTCATGACCATTTTCGTGACTCCACGAAAATGGTCAAAGCCAATAATTGCAATGGTTTTGAGGTATGGGCGCGCTCCGCCCAACTGGTCTGTCTTCGTCCGCCTTTTCGACCAGATACCTCATGGAGCACAATGCCAACGTCGCTACCGTTGGCCCAGCAAATATTCTTAGACGACGCCCCGAAGTGAATATCTATGCGGCTTTCAGAATATCAAAGAGCGTGGAGTGTGTGCATTATGCGTTCCAAAAATAGTTTCTAGTAATGAATTGTTTACGGTGTGAGATATTCTTGGGGTGTTTGCGGCGCTCTGCCGTGTGGCGAATGGGAATGGATGGTGCTCTTATGGGATTTGAGCAGGAAGCAGTTAGTGAACTGTATGCCAGCGTGTGGGGCAATCGTTCGACAATGCAGAGGGAATTCACTCGTGGAGCCCATGGTGAGCAGTTCGTGCTCCGGGAGCTGTCCATGAAGGGGACGCAAACGCCATCGCAATTGGCATCGGCGCTGCAGGCCAGTTCCGGCCGCATCTCCACTGTGCTGTCGTCTCTGGAGAAGAAAGGCTGGGTCACGCGTGACATTGATTCCAAGGATCGGCGCATTATTCGCGTGAATCTCACTGATTCCGGGCGCGAGCAGTCTCATCGGATGAGAGAGGAAATGCGTTCCGCAATTTGCTGGATTTTCTCGCAAATGGGGGAGCGGCGCACGCGCGAATTCGTTGACCTGGTGTCTGAGTTCACCACATATATGTCGATTTGCCATCCGGGACAGCCTCGGCCGACTGCTGAACAGGTGCGTGAGGCATTCGTGGAGCGGGGCAAGCGCGTGGCTGAACACATGGCAGCTAAGCGCGCGGAGAACTAATCGGCAAGGCTAATTGAGGACGCTCACAGCGAACATGCAGAAGTGCGCGTAATATCTCACAGTGTAAGTAATCAAACAATAGAAACTATTAAGACATCGTGAACCGATAATCGCCGATAACCCAGCCAACTTAAGAACCAATCGTCAATAACCAATAACCAACCCAACCAACACAAGGGGAAACCAATGCTTCGCATCATGAAATACCTCTCCAAAGCGGAGATCGGTCAGATGCTCATCGCTCTGGTGACCATCGTCGGGCAGGTCTACTTCGACCTGAAACTGCCCGACTATATGTCAGACATCACCACGCTGGTCGAAACGCCGGGCAGCCACATGAAGGACATTTGGATTGCCGGCGGCAAGATGCTGCTCATCTCGCTCGGATCCGCGGCGTGTGCCATCATCACCGGCTACATCGCTGCGCGCGTGGCGGCCTCGTTCACCCAGCGTCTGCGCTCGCTCGAATTCCGCAAGGTCGAGTCCTTCGGCCCGGCCGAAATGAGCAAGTTCTCCACCGCCAGCCTCATCACCCGCTCCACCAACGACGTCACGCAGGTGCAGATGTTCATCACCATGGGTCTGCAGCTCATCGTCAAATCGCCGATTATGGCAGTATGGGCCGTGTGCAAGATCGCCGGCGAAGGCTTCGAATGGACGCTCGCCACCGGAATCGCCGTAGTGATTCTGCTGGCGGCCATCGTCATCATGATGGCCATGGTCATGCCGAAATTCAAGGCCATGCAGGCCCTGACCGACAACATCAACCTCGTGGCCCGCGAGAACCTCACCGGCCTGCGTGTGGTGCGCGCCTACAACGCCGAGGACTACCAGGAAGCCAAATTCACCAAGGCCAACAAGGACCTCACCGACACGCAGCTGTTCACCAACCGCGTCATGGCGTTCATGATGCCGCTGATGAACACCGTCCTGAACGGCCTGATGCTCGCCGTCTACTGGATCGGCGCTTACCTCATCGACGCCGCCGGGCTCAAGGACAAGCTCACCGTGTTCTCCAACATGGTCGTGTTCTCCAACTACTCCGTGCAGGTCATCATGAGCTTCCTGCTGATGAGCATGGTGTTCGTGCTCTGGCCGCGCGCCGACGTGTCCGCGCAGCGCATCATGGAGGTGCTCGACACTGAGCCAATCGTCGAGAACGGCACCAAAACCGCCGCCGACGTGGCCAAAACCGGCCAGAGGGGCACCGTGGAATTCCGCAACGTCAGCTTCACCTACCCGGATTCGCGCGAGGCGATGCTGGAAGGCATCAACTTCACCGCCGAGCAGGGCCAGACGGTGGCGTTCATCGGCTCCACCGGCTCCGGCAAGTCGTCTCTTATCAATCTCGTGCCGCGCTTCTATGACACCAGCCAAGGCCAGGTGTTGGTCGACGGCGTGGACGTGCGCGACTACGACCTGAAGGCCCTGCGCGACAAGATCGGCTACGTGCCGCAGCAGTCCGTGCTGTTCAAGGGCACCGTGGCCTCCAACGTGAGCTACGGCGATCAGCCGGGCGACCCGGCGGAGGTCGAGATGGCCGATACCTCCACCCCGGCCGGGCGCAAGCGCGAGGCCGCGTTGATCGCCGCTGGCGAGGCCGCGGAAGGTGCCGATATACCGGCCGAGCAGCTGAATCGCGTCAGGGCCGCCGCCGACGTGGCGCAGGCCAGCGAGTTCGTGGCGCGCATGGACGGCGGGTATTCCGCCGCGATCGCCCAAGGCGGATCGAACGTGTCCGGCGGCCAGAAGCAGCGCCTGTCGATTGCGCGCGCGGTGTACCGTCACCCGGAAATCCTGATTTTCGACGACTCGTTCTCCGCGCTCGACTTCAAGACCGACCGCGAAGTGCGCGACGCGCTCGCCCGCGAGGCCAAGGATTCCACCAAGCTCATCGTGGCCCAGCGCATCGGCACCATCATGAACGCCGACCGCATCGTCGTGCTCGACGACGGCAAGGTCGTGGGTCAGGGCACGCACAAGGAACTGCTCGACAACTGCGACGTATACCGCCAGATCGCCGAATCCCAGCTCAGCCAGTCGGAGCTTACGGCGTAGGGGGGGGACGGCAGCGGTAGCTCCCCATGTCAGGGGCTGAGCCGTAAAGGGAACAGCCCAGTGGGCTGTTCCCAGGCGAAGACGAGCTGATAAGCGAGCGAATAAAACAGCACAGCTGACTGAGGGGTAGTCGCGTACGGCTTCTCTCCCTCCGGCGCTTCGCGCCACCTCCTTCATCAGAGGGAGGTCAATACGGACTTTTAAGGAGTAAAACAAATGCCAAGAGGACCAATGGGCGGCAGGCGTGCCGTCGAAGAGCCCCATGATTTCGGCAAAGTCATGGGCAAGCTCGTGAACTATTGCCGCAACTATCTTCCCGTCATCATCATCGCGCTCATCCTGGGCGCGGCCGGCACCGTCTGCCAGATCGTCGGCCCGGACAAGCTCAAGGACATGACCAACGAGATCGTCAAAGGTCTGCCCGCCATCGTTAACGGCAGACCGGTGATGAACTCGGTAGATTTCGGCACGGTGGGCCACATCGCCTGGACTTTGGTGGCCCTGTACGTGGGCTACGCCGTGCTCGGCTACGTGCAAAGCTGGATGATGGCCAACGTCACCCAGCGCACCGCCCAGCGACTGCGCGAATCGATCTCGGTCAAAATCAACAAACTGCCGCTCAAATACTTCGACAAGGTCAGCTACGGCGACGTGCTGTCCCGCATCACCAACGATGTGGACGCCATCGGCCAGACGCTGGGGCAGTCGCTCGGCTCGCTGATTACCTCGGTGACGCTGTTCGTGGGCGCGCTGGTGATGATGTTCTACAACAACGTGATCATGACCCTGTGCGCCATCGGTGCCAGCCTCATCGGCCTGATCATCATGATGGCCATCATGAAGTCCTCCCAGAAGTACTTCGCCCGGCAGCAGATGGCGCTAGGTGACGTCAACGGCCACGTGGAGGAGATGTACGCCGGCCACCTCATCGTCAAGGCATACAACGGCGAGGCCGATTCGATCCGCCGCTTCGAGAAGTACAACTCGGACCTCTACGAGTCCGGCTGGAAGTCGCAGTTCCTCTCCGGCCTGATGATGCCGCTCATGAATTTCGTGGGCAACTTCGGCTACGTGGTGGTGTGCGTGGTGGGCGCGGCGCTCGCGCTCGACGGGCAGATCGAGTTCGGCGTGATTGTGGCGTTCATGATGTACATCCGCCTGTTCACTCAGCCGCTTTCGCAGTTTGCGCAGGCCTTCCAGAACCTGCAGCGCTGCGCGGCCGCCGCCGAGCGCGTGTTCGGCTTCCTTGAAGAGCCGGAGATGGAAGACGAATCCGGCAAGCAGGCCCTACTCGGCAAGAACTACATGGGCGGCCACGAAGTGAAGGGCGACGTGGAATTCAGCCACGTACAGTTCGGCTACGAACCGGGCAAGCCGATCATCCACGACTTCTCCGCCTCCGTCAAGGCCGGGCAGAAGGTCGCCATCGTCGGCCCGACCGGTGCCGGCAAGACCACCATGGTCAACCTGCTGATGCGCTTCTATGAGATTTCCGGCGGTTCGATTTCGATTGACGGCGTGGACACCAAGTCCGTGCCGCGCTGGAACGTGCACGACCAGTTCTCCATGGTGTTGCAGGATACGTGGGTGTTCCGCGGCACTGTGCGCGAGAACGTCGCTTACTCCAAGCCTGGCGTGACCAACAAGCAAATCGAGGATGCGTGCAAGGCCGTGGGCCTCGACCACTTCATCCGCTCACTGCCGGACGGCTATGACACCGTGCTCGATGACAAGTCGTCGCTCTCCCAGGGCCAGAAGCAGCTGCTGACCATCGCCCGCGCGATGGTGCAGGACGCGCCGATTCTGATTCTCGACGAGGCCACCTCCTCGGTCGATACCCGTACTGAAGAGCTGATTCAGAAGGCCATGGATGCGCTGACCGTGGGGCGTACGAGCTTTGTGATCGCGCATCGCCTCTCCACGATTCGCGACGCCGACATGATCCTCGTCATGAACCACGGCGACGTGATCGAGCGCGGTACCCACGAGGAACTGCTCG
>ENA-OQJC01000016-OQJC01000016.1-human-gut-metagenome-genome-assembly--contig:-NODE-16-length-42098-cov-5.326702_pt1 | contig 42098 bp, 30 predicted proteins | sample MGYA00242600_ERZ504766 | MGnify/ENA primary metagenome ERZ504766 (study PRJEB26092, sample SAMD00036364) | human gut metagenome | host: Homo sapiens | study: EMG produced TPA metagenomics assembly of...
GTTTGTCGAGCGACAACGCAACATATACGGGCACCGCGCGAATCAGCATGAGCATGACGATGAACGCGACGAGCAGCGCGGGCCGGCCTGCCACGGCGCGCACGTTGATCGCGGCGCCTGACACCACGAAAAACACAGGAATAAGGAATCCGTAGCCGACGCCTTCCAGTTTCATTTCCAGCGACTTGCTGCCGTCGGGGATGATGTAACGCAGGATGAAGCCTGCGGCGAACGCGCCGAGCACCGCGTCAAGTTCGAACAGTGCAGAAATGGTGACAAGGAAGATGAGCAGGAATGTGGTCAGTCGCATGAGCGTTTGCGATGACGTGTTCGCGTTTTCCGTAAGGAAACGGTACAGGCGATGGCCGGTTTTCAGTGCTTTCGTGGGTAGCATTGCGCACAGTAGACAGATGGCAAGGAACGCGCCGAGCACGAGCATGGTCTGCCAGCCGGTTCGGGTGGATAGCAGGATGGCCATGGCAAGGATTGGGCCGAGTTCGCCCCACGTTCCGTACGAGATGATGGCGTCGCCGATGGGGGTGCCTTCGAGGTTGCGTTCCTTGAGAATCGGCATGAGTGTGCCGAGAGCGGTGGTGGTAAGTGCTATTACCGTGGCGATGCCGTTGATGCCTTGCTTTGCGAAGAATGGAAGCAGGGTCACGACGAGTCCGGCGAGCCCCAAGGTGATGATCCATGTGACAAGGCCGACTTTGCCTTGATGTCCGGCGAGTCGTTTCGGGTCGATTTCATAGCCGGCGAGCAGGAATAGGAACGCCATGCCGAGCTCGCTCAAGAGTTTCACGGCGTCGTTCACCTCGATTACGCCCAGTCCGTACGGACCGAGTGCGGCTCCGGTGACGAGCAGCAGCACAGTTTGTGGAATGAACCTTCCTGGAATCAGCTGCGCCACAATCGGGCTGACGGCCGCCACCGCCATGATGATAGTCAATGAAACGAGCTCTTGCGTCATGTTTCTAGCCTAGTGAGTCTGCATGACGGTGTTCAAGGACGTGATGCCCCATGATGAGCCAAAGGGCACTCTGGGGCAAGGTTAAGTTTTTGTAAATTTTATGGGGGGGGGGTAATTCTATGAGCGTTACTATCTGTGCAAAATGGCGGAACTGTTTTGTTTTGAAGATGGAACTCCTTCTTTTCATTGGGGGAAGGGTGGGCTTTATTCGAGGGTTTTAACGAGGGTGCCAATGGGAAAGCTCCGATACGATTCTGAACCAAGCTGTTTAGGCAATATAGGGGGAGGGAAGAATGGTTGATGGAAAATTCACCGCAAAGGAGCGCGCGTATTTGGCCAGCCTTCCCGCAGTGGAAAGCGTGAGCGCGTCGCATATCCGGTATGCCGACAGTTTCCGCATCGAAGTCATGTGCAGATACAATGCGGGCGAATCGCCGGCCGCCATCTTCCGCGAGGCGGGTCTCGACCCGAAACTCATCGGATACAAACGCATTGAGCGGTGCATTGCACGCTGGAAAAAGCAGGAGGAACGAGACCGCCGCAACAGCAAGCGGGTGGACCGCGACGACCTGCGCGTCATTCGGCATCATGATCTTATGCGCGATGATGCGCAATCGTCGGCAACGGAATCGCAGGATGCGCTTTCGAAGCTCGCCCAAGCGCAACTCATCATCAACCAATGCGACGAATTGATCGCGAAACAGGCGTTGCGCATCGACGAACTGGAACGTGTGCTGCGAAAGCTTGTCGGGTGACGGCACGGTTGCGTGAGATGGAGGAAACGGCGGAATGGCATGACGGTCGTTGGCCGTCACCCGAAGAGGCTCCGATGGGTGGTCGACTTTCGTTGGAAAGTCGCTTTCCGTCGTTCGAAGAGGCGATTGACGTTGCCGACGAAATGCGTCAACGACGTCACGCTCGCGGCAAAACGCTGGCGATGCGTGCGATTGCGGCGCTGTTGATTGTCGCTGCGATCTGTATTGGCGGTTTTCCGGCGATGTTGCAGTATCGGTCGGCGCGTGATCTGTCGGGAACGTCGGTAAGATCCGCGCAGACGGTTGCGGGCTGGCCGTATCCGCAGGCGGATGACGCGTTCGCCGCGGCCCAGGACTATAACAAGCGGCTTGCGGAATCCGGACAGCCGATTTTGGGTGAGGCGAAGGATCCGTTCGCTGATGTGCGTGGAGGATCGCGTGCCAGTGTGTCCGATTCTGGTGAATCGGACAATGAAGCGGGTGAAAGTGGACCACAGTTGTCCGATTCTGGTGAATCGGACAATCAGAGTGGTGCGGGTACAGGCGCGGACGCCGGTTCCGCAAGCGCCAGTTCGGCGGACGCGGAGTACCGGAGTCTGTTGGATTCCGGCGGTGGCGTGATGGGTACGATTCGCATTCCGAAAATTTCCGTGAGACTGCCGATCTACCATGGCACCTCCGAATCGGCGCTCGCTTCGGGCGCGGGCCACCTGTACGGCAGCAGCCTGCCAGTCGGCGGCAAGAGCACGCATGCGGTGCTCACCGGGCATCGCGGACTGGTCGAGGCGGCCATGTTCACGCGGCTCGATGAAATGCGTGTCGGCGACTACTTCTACATCGAAGTGATGGGTCGAACGCTCGGCTATCAGGTGGACCGTATCACGGTGATCGAGCCGAACGACACGTCGCAGCTGAAAATCGTGCCTGGTGAGGATCGCGTGACCCTGATGACCTGCACGCCATATGGCGTCAACACGCACCGTCTGCTGGTTTCGGCCACACGTTCCGCCATTCCAGATGAGATTCCCGCCGAAAACGACGCGGTGAAGGATGCCCGCGCGATTGGTGCGATCACAGGTATTGCGACTCTCGTAGTGGGCGCGTTGTTGGTTTGGTTGCGACGCAAGCCGTGGCATATTCGCAGGCATGCTGCTTGGTGGCCGAAGCGCGGCTGATTCGGTTACTGCATGAAGGCGTGTCTGACATGCAATTTGAATATAAAAGTTGTGGTTGGCGAATAGAGCATGCGTGATTGCCATTATTGACTAATGGTTACGAAAGTGTGAAGAAGCGTCATTGCAGTGATTATCCCATCGTTTCTTCGCGATAACGTCGGGTGCTCTTCGTGGGTGACTTGTGTTGCGATTCAGCAATTTCCATCGATTGTGCGATACCCGACTTTCCCGCACTTAGGGTGTACGCATGGCAGTCCCTTTTCCTCTAGCTTCCAGAGTTGAAGCACTGTCAGGATTTTCCGGGCACGTAGAAGATGTTGCGAATCTTGGCATGAAGAGAGGTTGCGCGTCGTAAGACGCGTGATTGCACAGGATTTAAGGGGATGCTCATGAGGCATGCACATGAATATGAGGCGAAGCCCAGGGGAGGACTTGCAAAACGTATAGTGGCTGTGCTCGCATCGGTCGCCATGCTGGGCGGCATGGGTTATGCCACCACCTCCGCCGCGCTTGCGGAAGATACGCCGACCACTGTGGAAACCACCACGGACCAGAGCGTGACCACTGCTAACGAAACGACCGGTGACGGTAACGCCACGGATAACGTGGGCACTGACAATGCGGGCGATACTTCCGTCGACCCTACGGGCACTGAATCCGATACCAACACTGGTACGGATACCGGCGTAAACACGGCGAATGCGGCAAATGCCGGAGATGCTACATCTTCGGATACGAACTCGCAGACTGATACCGCTTCGCAGTCCGATCCGCAAACTGTCAACGCCGAGCAAAATAAGCCCTTCCGTAGTGGCGGATGTCACTGATTCCAACTGTATTTACGCTGGAACGAATGCTTTGCAGCGCGTGTGCTGGCTTGATATGTCCAAGTTCAGCTCAGAGACCGCCAAAGAAAAAGCCGGCCAAAAAATGACCGTGAATCTCGGCGGCGGCCTGACCATGTCATTTACCGCGCATTATTTCGGCGGGCGTACGGTCGTCGCCAGTGAAGTACCAACGTGGGATAATCGTGCAGCGCACCCAGGTGAAGCTGGATATCACGCAATCTTCGGTGTTGAGGGATATTCTGATTTCCCGACCGGAAGCAAGCCCGCGCTGTATCAAGGCAATGGATATCAGAACGATTCGAAGATACAGCTTTCAGATATCACCATTACTAAAAACGGTCAGAACGTAGCTGATCTGCAGTATTCGTTCGTTATGGCGGATGCGGAAAGCACTAACGAAGACGAGCAAATGGTGTACAAATCCAGTTCCGCGATTAGGCAACTGGGATCTTATCCAACAAGCGATAGCAATTACCGTTTCTGTGATCCGCAATTTTCGAATAACAATCAAACCATAACTTGCACGGGTAAGGATGGAGACAGCGTGCCTCAAGGCATTCGTCTGTATACAACGTCCGCTCCAACTCAGGTTTCCATTGAGATGAAGAACAGTGATCTTGGCTCTAGGCAGGGTGCGGCGTTCGGCGTTATTTTCTCGCAGGCTGTTGCGAAGATCACTGTAAACGGTTTGGCCAGTGGTGATACGAACACAACATTTAAGGCTGGTGTTTCGAATAATGAAACCGAAAGTCTTGAATCGGATTCGATCTCGTCGAATACGGCAGAGAGCGGTACCTTACCGATCCTCGCTAGCGCAGATGTATCGAAAACAGTTCGCTTCTACTTGGAAGGTAGTCCAAGTGACTGGTCTAAGTATGACGTGACATTTGAAGGCACTGACAATGGCAATGTCGTTTCCAATCTTGCTATCAAGACAGATGAAAACGGTCTGCGTTATGTCGACATGTCTGTTGCGGCCGATCATACGGTGCAAGGTCACTTCACGGTGACTGCCAAGCCTGAGCCGCTTGGAGTGCCGGAACATCATAAAACCATCGCCAAGAAGAATGGTGCCAACGATACATACACGCTGAACCTCAACGTGACGGGCAAGCGGTCCAGCACTTCGCAAACCGTCTCCCAGCCAGTCGACATCGCACTAGTGCTCGATAACAGCGGCTCGATGGCCTACTGCATGAGTGGTCGTCAGCCCTCCTACTTCCACCCGTGCAGCGGCGATGATGCTGTTCGCTCTGCAGCACTGAAGACGGCAGTGACCGCTTTCCTAGATGGCGTTGATACGCAGAATAAGACAATCGCAAACGCTGATAACAAAGTACAGGTTTCGTTGGTGAGTTTTGCTGGATCTGCATCTACGCTAAGCGGACTTACGCCTGACGTAACGACACTGAAAACTAAGGTCAACAGCTTAAAACCCCAGGGTGCCACTAATACTGCGGATGGTTTCAGCGAAGCTAAGTCCACCTTGGATAAGGACACACGAACTAATGCAATCAAGTATGTAGTGTTCTTTACCGATGGTGTGCCGACTACGAATAATGCATTCAGCAGTACTGTTGCGAACAATACATTGACGACCGCTAAGCAACTGAAAGATGCGAATATTGGTGTGTACGGCGTAGGCATCTTCTCCGGTGCTGACGCAAGCGTAACTTCGTACGATTGGCGGACAAATACGGATACGCACAAAGCCAATGTGTTTATGAATGCGGTGTCCAGCAATTATCCGAATTATGGAAGTGTTGCTTGGGATGATTGGTCTGGTGTAACGCTTAGTGGTGGCTCGGACAGGGGCTACTACAAGACCGCCAGTACGGCTTCTGAGCTGTCGAAGGTTTTCGAAGACATTCAGCAAACCATTACGACCACCAACGGATATACCGGCGTGACCATTCAGGATACGCTGTCGGAATATGCTGAATTTGCTGATGCCGATCCTGCAAAAAAAGCAAAAGTGGTTACCAATGATGACACTGATGTAACTGCGCAATGGAATATCAAGGTGAATGGCAAGACGATTACCGCATCGCCGAAGAGCTCTGATCCACTTCCTGACGGTGTGACTTACACGCTGCAGTTCGACATTAAGCCTACGCAGAAGGCGTATGACGATTATGCGGCGAACAAGAACGCTGAAAAAGATGGCTACGACGGTGTGACTGGTAGTGCTGGTTCTGATGCTGCCGGTAATGCCACGTCTGTGGACAAGCCCGGTTTCTACACCAACGACAGCGCATGCTTGGCCTACTCGGGTGACGGCGAAACACATGCCTGCAGTGATACGCCTTATACGGAGCAGCCGGTCGATCAGGTCAAGACCGGTGCCATCACAGTGCAGAAGAAGTGGGCTGATGCTGATGGCAAAGCGAGCTCAGAAGGCAATCCTGAATCGGTGACGTTCACATTGCAGATCGATGAAAAGGACTCGCGCGAAGCTGCGGCGACGGCTGATACGAATTGGACTGCAACTTTCGAAAACCTAGCTCCCGGTCACACGTATAAGGTGGTCGAAAAGGCTGTTGAAGGCTACGAAACTTCTTACAAGAGCCAAGACGTGACAATCACTGCCGACGAGCTGTGGAACGCCAATTCCAACGCGAATACGGCTGACAATGTGGAGGAGTGGAACGTCGCTGTCACCAACACTCACAAGAAGTCGACGTTGGCTGAAGGTTCGATCAAGGTGTCCAAGAGCATCAGCGGTCGTGAATGGAAGAAAGGTGACTCCTTCAACTTCACCATTGCCGGCTCTGACCCAGCCCAGAACGCTCCATTGCCCGATTCAGCTTCCGTCACGATCAATGCGAATACCGCAAATCACGAGGCGAGCTTCGGCAAGATCGTATACAAGACCGATGGCACCTACACCTACACGGTGAAGGAAACCAAGCCCACCAACGCCATTGCCGGCCTGCACTATTCCCAGGCGGAATACACGGTAACCGTGACGGTTCCTGCCGATATGGGCACGCCAACAGTGAGCATCAAGCAAGTCAAGGACGACAACGGCAAGACTGTTGATAATCAGTCTGCGAATGTCGCCAAATTCACCAATACGTATGTGGCGGTGTCGGCGTTGCCGTTGACGGGCGGAACCACGGATCGTCAATGGCTGCTGGTTGGCGGCTCGATCGGCGGACTCGCAGTACTGCTGGTTGGCGCGGCTGGCGTCTGGAACAGCAGGAAGCGTCTCGTCTGAGACGGTTCCTCGGGCTGGACTGCCCTACCAACCTTCACGGGGCGGTCCAGCCGCACATCACCAATTTTGTGGATCCGGAGCATGTTGGGCTTCAGATCCCGTTAGCAAAAACAAACACAGCATCAACAACACAATGAGAGGGGATTCTCATGAAGATGAGGAAACTTTTCGCCGGTATCGCCGCCGCTGCGACGTTGCTGGGCGGCATGGCCCTGAGCGCGGCAAGCGCACAGGCTGACGGCAGCGGCACTGTCGTCACTAGTAAGGTGAATTTCACATTCACTGCTCAGGACGCCAAGCAGCTGACCAATCGTAAGCTGGACGCCTACAAGATCGCTGACTACGTGCAGTACGGCACTGGTAGCAATGCAACGTACGGTGTGCAGACTGCCGACGGTGTTGACCGCGGTACTCTTAAGGCGGCACTTGAGTCTGCTACGGGCAAGACTGTCTCTGAAACCGGCGATCTGATGGCTTGGGCGCTCGCCGAAGGCGTGCTGTCTGTGGACAATTCTGCAGATGGTGCATGGAATAATAGCGCTTCCCGTAAGTTTGTGGAATCGCTGAAGACCACGACTGACAAGCTTGGTACCGCAGAAGAGGTTGATTTGGGTGCTGCCGCTAATGGCACTTCCGCTACTGTGACGCTCCCTGCGGGCCTGTACCTGTTTGTGGACGCGGATTACTCGGTTGGCACCAATGGAGCTGCCACTCCGTCTATCGCAATCCTCGTTGGCTCCGGTAACGTTAAGGATGGCGTGCTGAATCCGCTCACTGAGGCAACTGTGACCATTAAGAACCAGACCACCACTGTGAGCAAGACGGTGAGCGCTGCAACCGCTTCCGCCGGCCAGACGGTGACTTACACCATTACGAGCAAGGTGCCGCAGAACACGCAGTACTACAGCGATTACGCCTACACCTACACGGATACCCCGAGCGCTGGCCAGACCGTGAATCTCAACTCCCTTAAGGTGAAGGTTGCTAACGCCGAACTGAAGAAGGATACGGATTACACCGTGACCGGGGGCGCTAATGGCCAACCTTTCACTGTTGCCATCCGCTCCATCCAGACGCAGCGCGCAGGCGCAGAGATCGCTGTGACCTACAATGCCACTGTTACCAGTGAGGAAGCCGCCGGCAGCAAGGCCGTGACTAATACGGTTGTGCTCTCCGACAATGGTGCTGAAGCTACTGACAGCACTACCATCACCAACGGTCAGTTCTCCTTCACCAAGACCGACGCCCAGGGCAATGCTCTGGCCGGTGCTAAGTTTGAGATCGAAGGACAGAACGGTGCCTCGACTCCGTCCACTGCTACTGCGACTTCCGAGTCAAATGGAACGGTGACTTTCAAGGGTCTTGCGGACGGTACTTACAAGGTCACCGAGACCGAGGTTCCTGCAGGCTTCCAGCCGAATCTCAAAGCTGCATTTACCGTTACCATTACGAACGGTAAGGCCGTCAAGTATACAGGTGCCGATACCTGGGGCTTGGCTCCGAGCACTGAGGTCTCCGATAACTACACGTACAAGGTCAAGAACGTGAAGAACGTCACCCAGCTGCCGCTTACCGGTGCTGCGGGCACGACCCTCTTCACCGTGGTGGCGCTGCTCGTGGCAGGTGCCGGCGTTACCGTCGCACTCAAGTCGCGCCAGCGCGTGCGCTGATATGCGCTCAATCGCTGAAACAATAAGCGAAAAACGAAATAAGCGGGCATTCGCGGAAACCATCCGTGGATGCCCGCTTATCGTGCCTTTCCATACTTTTTAGGGGTGAAGGTTTTGCACGGGGCAATACGGGATCGAAGCGGGTGAAATCCGGTACCAAACGGCGAAATCCGGCATGAAAAAGGTATCCGCAGGTGGCGAGTAGGTGGCAAAACAGGCGTCAACCAAAGCAATCATACAGGGGTTGCAGGTGGGGGCATCTCACGACAATGGCACCCTACAATCGCAAGCACATCCATGAAAACAGTGGAAAGGCGGGTGTCATGGCACGAGGTGGGGGAGCGTTCAGCGACGAGGAAATCCAACTATTGCGCGGACTGCCAGCGGTCGCCAACGTAACGCGCAATCGCATCACCTACGCCGATTCGTTCAAGCAAGTGTGCACCATCCGCTACTTGACAGGCGAATCGCCAACCAAAATCTTCCGGGAAGCGGGACTTCCGCCGGATCTCATCGGATACAAGCGCATCGAACGGTGTGTGGATCGTTGGAAAACGTCGGCCATCAAATCCGTGACCGGCAGCGGCAACATGAGCGACAGCGAGATCATCGCGCAACTCGTCAACCGGTATGAGCATGCGTTCGTGATGAGGCGCAACCTCGATAGCATCACCAACAGGACGATGGAACATATTCCCGTCAAAGCGCAAGGCGACGACGGCATCGACGTGGGAACCGCGAGCATCATCATCAAACAGCAGGCGCGCCGTATCGACGAACTGGAGCGCGCGAACGCCGAACTGCGCGGGCAAATCGCCGCCACCGCCTGACCCAGACCATCGTTATGCTGCGTAAGTGTCTGATTCTGCAGAATCGGACAAGCGAGGCGCGATTTGTGTCGGACAGTTGGGCGTATCTCACTTATATATGGCAGTCAACCTGCGGAAATACGCCCAAAACGTACCCCCTAAGTGGTGTTTTGCCGTGAGCAAGTGCCATATATAAGCGAGAAAGTAGCGGTCAACCTCGTGAATCTGCCATATATAGACGAGATAGGGCGGCAGGGGGTATGGCGAGGCGAAAATACGGGAATAAGGTGGTCGGCTGGGCACGGTTGACCACAAACGGGATGCGCCAGTGCCGCAAAATCTGCGTACGTGCCCAAAAACAAAGCTTCGGCGGGCGCAATGTGCGGTTCGCGGGGTAGGGTAGTGAACATTATGACTTCCGAGAACACCAATTCCGCGGGCTCAAGCGCCGCGCACATCAAATCCGTCGAAAGCCTCGACCAAAGCAACGAAATGGAGCGAGGCCTGAAAAACCGCCACGTCCAATTCATCGCCATCGGCGGCACCATCGGCACCGGCCTGTTCCTCGGCTCCGGCAAGTCGATCGCACTGACCGGCCCGAGCATCATTTTCGTGTATATCGGCGTTGGCCTGATCATGTTCCTGCTGATGCGTGCCATCGGCGAAATGATGTACAGCGATCCTAGCCAGCACACGTTCATCAACTTCATCACGCGCTATCTCGGCCGCGGGTGGGGCAAGTTCGCCGGCTGGACGTATTGGATCGTGCTCATTCTGACCGGCATGACCGAAATCACCGCCGTAAGCACATATTTCGTAACGTTCTTCGGCACATTCGGCATAGACCTGAACTCGTGGAAGTGGTTGATCGAACTGTGCTTCCTCGTAGCGCTCACCGGCATCAATCTGATTGCGGTGAAAGTGTTCGGCGAGGCGGAATTCTGGTTCTCCATGATCAAGATCACGCTGATCGTCGGTCTGATCGTCACCGCCATCGTGATGCTGATCATCGGCTTCAGCTACCCCGCCACGCACATCGAAGGCGTGGACGGCACGGTGTCGGGTGCCACGGTGAGCCTTACGAATATCACCGACGGCTTCCAGCTCGCGCCGAACGGTTGGATGAACTTCTTCATGAGCTTCCAAATGGTGTTTTTCGCCTACCAGCTCATCGAATTCGTGGGTGTCACGGTGTCGGAAACGCAGAATCCGCGCGAGGTGCTGCCGAAGGCCGTGAACGAGCTGATCATGCGTATTCTGATCTTCTACGTGGGTGCGCTGATCGCGATCATGGCTATTGTGCCCTGGCGTAACTTTCACGAGAATTCCGATGGCTCGTTCGGTTCGCCGTTCATCATGGTGTTCAAATATGCGGGTCTTGATTGGGCCGCCGCCCTGGTGTTCTTCGTGGTGATTACGGCTGCCGCGTCGGCGTTGAATTCGCTGATTTATTCGGCCGGTCGTCACTTGTATCAGCTTGCTTCGGATTCCGAGTCGCCTGCGATGGCGCGTTTGGCTGAGGTTTCCGACCACAAGGTGCCTGCGAAGGCGATTGTCGCTTCGGGTTGCATGATTCTGTTCTCCCCCGATCATCAACGCGATTCCGGGTATTTCCGGCGCGTTCGTGCTATTCGCTTCGGCCGCCAGCGCTGTGGTGATTTTCATTTACGTGCTGACGATGCTCGCCCACCACAGGTATCGTCAGAGCAGCGATTTTCTACCGGACGGTTTCGTCATGCCCGCTTGGCAGGTGTTTGATTGGATTGCGATCACGTTCTTTGTGCTCGTGTATGTCACGTTGTTCCTGTCGACGGACACGATTGGTTCTGCGATTGCCGGTCTGATTTGGCTGGTTGCGTTTGGCGGATATTGCCTGCTACACGAACGATTCCAGAATCGCGATCTTAAGGAAGCCTTGCAGCAGTAACGTTTGCAGGTAACGCAGGATACAAGTAAGGGGCGTTTGCCGAACGTGAGTGCATCACGTACGTTCGGCAAACGCCCCTTTCAGCATGGTCTTTGCGCGAATCCCCATTACGGGATCCAGTGCAAATCAGCCGATGTAGTCGGCCTCGTTCGTCGGGCTGGACGGCACGGCATGATCTTCCGTAACCTTGCCCAAGCCAGACAAATACGCTTCACGACCCGCTTCGATCGCCTTCTTGAACGCGCGTGCCATCAGCGGAATATTGCCGGCGGAAGCGATGGCCGTGTATGCCATCACCGCGTCCGCGCCCATTTCCATGGCTTCCGCAGCCTGGCTCGGACGGCCAATACCAGCGTCGATGATCACCGGAACATTGGAGTTCTTGATGATCACTTCAATGAAATCGCGTGCACGCAGACCCTTATTCGAGCCGATCATCGCGCCCAGCGGCATTACGCAAGCCGCACCCGCGTCTTCAAGACGCTTCGCCGCAATCGGATCGGGGAACATGTACGGCATGACCACGAAGCCTTCTTTTGCCAGCTGTTTCGTGGCTTTGATGGTTTCCTCATTGTCGGGCAGCAGATACTTCGCCTCATGTTCGATCTCCACCTTCACGAAGTCCGTCTGGCACACTTCGCGGGCGAGACGTGCAATACGCACCGCTTCCTCGGCATTGCGTGCGCCGGACGTGTTCGGCAGCATGGTGATGCCTTTCGGAATGTAATCGAGCAGATTGTTTTCGGTGGTACGGCAGCGACGCAACGCCATGGTGACGATCTGCGTGCCCGCGTTCTCAATGGTCGCCTTGATGAGGTTCAGATCGTAGCGGCCGGAACCGAGGATGAAACGGCTGGTGAACTTGTGTCCGCCGAGGATCAACGGATCGGCGTCACCGGTGGCGATTTCGTCATACGCGTGCGCATCCGGTTCCGGCAGCAGTGCGGTGTTCGTGGTGGTGCCGACCAGCTCGTCGAGCGTGGCGTTCGGTGCCGCCGCGAAGTCTTTTTCCGCGGTGGTGATCGTGTTTTCGGTGCTCATGGTTAATCCTTACTATGTGATTAGTGTTGTGTCATTCGTTGCGATTTGCGATTTGCGATTGCAATTGCGTTTGTGTTTGCGTTTGCGTTTCGCTGTCAGGCGTCTTCTTCGCCGAGAATCAAGCGAGTGATCATATTGGCTTCATGGCAGGCGACCACGCCCACGCGCGGTGCCATCAGACCAGCGCCCGGCACCGGAGCGGTTTCGCCATCGCCGCAGAAGTAGAAATTCTTCGAAACGCGACGAGTATTCACCAAATTGGAACTGCGGAATCCCGCCATTCCAGAAGCGCTCACCAGCTTCTTGTCCGGCAGATTCTCAAGCACGGCATTCACCAGCATCGTCTTGTTTTCCGGCACGTCGAACGCTTCGCAGATAATATCCTCATTGTCGAACAGCGTCGGCACGTTCTCGTCGGTCACTTTCACGGTATCAATGGTGATATCGATAAAAGGATTGATCTGACGCAAGTTACTGCGCAATGCTTCCGTCTTGTACTGCCCAAGATCCTTCAAAAAATACTGCTGACGATTCAGATTCGTCATATCCACGCGATCAAAATCAATCAAATGCAGGTGGCCGACGCCAATGCGGGTCAACGCCACCGCAATCGTCGATCCGAGACCGCCGCAGCCGCAAATGGCCACGTGCGCCGCGTCGAGCTTGTCTTGCGTGGCTGCGGTATGACGGTCGAGCAGGGCCGCACGGATTTCTTCGCGGCTGACGAGCGTGGTCGGGTCGGGCTGGTTGTCGAAAGCGTGCTGGCGGGCGTCGATCTGCGCCTGCGATGCGGATGGTTCAAAAGTCATGGTTGTTCTCGTATTCTCGTTTTCCGTTCGTGCGTTGTTTTTGCCGGGTTGGTTGTGTTTTGTATGTTCTTGCGATTGTTACGCGTGCATTGCGCCGGTCGTAATCGCAAGAAACTTTGAAAGTGGTTCAGCCGCCCTGCACGAACGTGACGATTTCCAACGTATCGGTGCCCTTGAGCTGCGTCTGCGCACGCTGGGTGCGAGGCACGATCTCACCATTGAGCTCGACAGCCACGCGGTCGGCGCGCAGGCCCTTGCTTTCGATCAGTTCGGCCACGGTGATTGGCGTGGCGACGTTCTCTTCCTTACCGTTGATGATCATTGCGGTTCCCTTCTGTGTCTGTCGTGACACATGCTTTCCTGCACTCCGGATGTCCGTTTCTGGTGAATCGGACATCCGGAGGTTCATTGTTGGTCTTTAAATGTCCGATTCTGCAGAATCGGACACGCACGGCATCTATTTCAGTCCACGGATGTCCGTTTCTGGTGAATCGGACACGTAGGCGCTTGTTTGAGCCGCTTGTGCGTCCGTTTCTGCAGAATCGGGCACTCAAGGTTGGTACGAAAAAAGGGTCGCCGAAGGAACCGTACCCTATGAGGTGGTGCGCCCCTCCGTGACCCTAATCACGCGATATTCGGTTATCGCGAACGGAAGATGAGATACGCCTTGCGGCGTGAACAACCCGTCTCCTTACGGCGGCATTACCCGCATCAAGTCCTCGGTCGAAGCTCCGTGAGCTCCCTCTCAGCCTTTCGGCTCCCGTTCGGTTGTGCCTTCATCTTCGCGCACGCGCCCGACAAGCTTGCGCCGGTTCACGTTGGGTTAGTCTTGAGATGAACGTGTACGAATCGGCTATGTTCTTGGAAGGAAGGGGAAGATGATGATGAACGGTGAGTTGGCAGGATTTACGATTCCTCGGCTTGGTATGGGAACGATGGCTTTGGCGATTGAGGGGCGTCCGGATCGCGATACCGCGATTCGTACGATTCATGCCGGTTTGGACGCGGGTGTCCGCTATTTGGACACGGCTTGGTCATATTATTTGCCGAGCAAGCCCGGCACCGGCACTGCGGAAGACCTTGGCTACGGTGAAAAGTTGGTGCGTGATGCGCTCGCTTCGTGGAATGGTCCCCGAGATGCAGTGCTCGTCGCCACCAAAACCGGATATCGCCGTACTTGCGAAGCGGCCGCGGCCACTGACGGTACGCATGCGGTGGGCGCTGATGAGAGCCGCCCGCAAAGCCAGCGTTTGCAGGCCGAAGGCAGCCGCTACGGTTGGATTGCCGACTCTCGCCCCGAAACCATGATTCGTGACGCCAAGGAGTCCGCGTTGCACTTGGGCGTCGATACGCTCGACCTGCTGTATTCGCATGGCCCCGATCCCGCGGTGCCTTACGAAGACCAATGCGGCGCGTTGAAGCAGCTGCTCGACGAAGGCGTGATCAAATATGCGGGCATCTCCCGTGTGAATAACGAGCAGATCGATCTTGCGCGCAGCATTATCGGCAGCGGCTTGGTCGCCGTGCAAAACCAGTTCTCGCCGTCGCATCCCGATCCGGAGCATACGATGAAACATTGTGCCGAATTGGGGCTCGCATTCGTCTGTTGGTCGCCGCTCGGCGGATTCCTCGATACGTTCGATCAGAGCGCGTACGATCCGTTCCGCACGGTTGCCGCGCAACGCGGCTGCTCCTATCAGCGTGTGGTGCTGGCGTGGGAATTGACTCGTTACGAACGTCTGTTCACCATTCCCAGCGCTCGCAATCCGCAGGAAATCAACGATTCCTTCGCTGCAACGCAACTTCAGCTCACTCAAGAAGAGCTTGCGATGCTTCCTTGCTGATTATCGTTTCCTTTTTTGGGCGTTTTCCTGTACTTGCACGTTGCGATCGAAAAAATGTTTACAGTAAAAGATATTATCGAGACATAACTGATGGGTATCGAATAAGGCGAGGTGAAGCGTGGGCTTCGAGCGGGAGTCGTTTGACAAGCTGATGAAAGTGGTCTGGGGTAAGAAGTCTCAGATGCAGCAGGCGATGTCGCGTGATTCCAAGGGCGAGCCATTCATTATTCGCGAGCTTGAGTTCAAGGGCGCGCAAACGCCCTCGCAGTTGGCTACCGCGTTGAAGGTCACGTCGGGCAGGATCTCCACACTGCTGGCTGCGCTGGAAAAAAAGGGTCTGATTGAGCGTGAGGTCGATCCCGACGACCGACGCATTGTGCATGTGAATCTTACCGAGCAGGGGCGGGCGAAGGCCAAGCAGCAGCGCGAGGATATGCGCGACGCCGTCTGCTGGGTCTTTTCGCAGATGGGGGAGCGTCGCACGCGCGAATTCGTGGATCTTACCGAGGAATTTGCCACATACGTGACCATCTGCATCCCTGGACAGCCCCGCCCCACCGCCGAAGAAGTGAAACAAGCCTTCGCAAAAGCCAATACTGAAGATCCTGCGTAGGGCCTGCCGGCCGCGTAAGCGTGCGCCTCACATGTGCCGTTCGCGACTGTAAGCTTGGCCAAACGGCCTTGAGTGTGTCGCGAATGGTATATGTTGGCCGCGCGCGACCGAGCTGAGAAGAATCGCTCTCAGCAAATACACAGAAATATGAGATTGTCTTACATTGTAAGTAATTAAATATCGTAAGACAATTCAATAGGACTTATGTAAATCATTAATCGCAATTCGATCAACTCATGTAGTTGATCCAACCAATCCATCAATCGCAAAAACTTCAAACGCAACACAAGAGAAGGAATCCAAGCATGTTCCGCATTATGCGATACCTCTCCAAAGCGGAGATAGGCCAGATGCTCATTGCACTGGTCAGCATCGTCGGGCAGATCTGGCTTGACCTGACCCTGCCGGACTACATGTCCGACATCACCACCCTCGTGGAAACCCCCGGCAGTGAAATGCACGATATTTGGATCGCCGGCGGCAAAATGCTGCTTATTTCGCTTGGATCGGCAGCATGCGCCATCGTCACCGGCTATTTCGCGGCACGCATCGGCGCATCGTTCAGCCAGCGTCTGCGTTCCATGGAATTCCGCAAGGTAGAATCGTTCGGACCGGCTGAAATGAGCCGATTCTCCACAGCCTCGCTGATTACGCGTTCCACGAACGATATTACGCAGATTCAGATGTTCATCACCATGGGATTGATGATGATTGTCAAATCGCCGATTATGGCGGTTTGGGCCGTCTGCAAGATTGCGGGAGACGGTCTCGAATGGACGCTCGCCACCGGCATCGCGGTAGTGGTGCTGCTGGTCTCCATTACGATCCTCATGGTTCTCGTCATGCCGAAGTTCAAGTCCATGCAGCGACTGACCGATAACATCAACCTTGTGGCGCGCGAGAACCTCACCGGCCTGCGCGTGGTGCGCGCCTACAATGCCGAGGATTACCAGGAAGCCAAGTTCACCAAGGCCAACAAGGAACTCACCGACACCCAGCTGTTCACCAACCGTGCCATGGCCTTCATGATGCCGTTGATGAACACCATCATGAACGGTCTTATGCTTGCCGTGTACTGGATCGGCGCCTACCTGATCGACGCGGCCGACGCGGCCGACAAGCTCACCACCTTCTCCAACATGGTGGTGTTCTCCAGCTACTCCGTGCAGGTGATCATGAGCTTCCTGCTGATGAGCATGGTGTTCGTGCTGTGGCCGCGAGCGGACGTGTCCGCACAGCGCGTGCTCGAAGTGCTCGACACCGAACCGCTGATCACCGACGGCACCCGCAGCGATGCTGGCGAAGCAGGCAAGCAAGGCGAAATCGAATTCCGCAATGTTTCCTTCACCTACCCGGATTCGCGTGAAGCCATGCTCGAAGGCATCAACTTCACTGCCAAGAAGGGCGAAACGGTCGCGTTCATCGGCTCCACCGGCTCCGGCAAATCCTCGCTCATCAACCTCGTGCCGCGTTTCTATGACGCGACGCAAGGCGAGGTGCTCGTCGACGGCGTGAACGTGCGCGACTACACGCTCAAGGCATTACGAGACAAAATCGGATATGTGCCGCAACAATCCTTCCTGTTCAAAGGCACGATCGCATCCAATGTCAGCTATGGCGACAATCCGCTCGACACCACCGATGCCGGCATCGTCGACATGGCCGATACCTCGACCGCGGCCGGCAGAAAGCGCGAAAAAGAGCTGATCGCAACGCAAAACGAGCATCGCACACTCACTTCGGAACAGCGCGCCGACGTGCGCAACGCATGTGAAGTTGCACAGGCGACCGAATTCATCGCAACCAAGGAAAAGCAGTACGATTCCGCGATTTCGCAGGGTGGATCGAACGTGTCGGGCGGGCAGAAACAGCGTCTGTCGATTGCACGTGCCGTCTATCGTCATCCGGAAATCCTGATTTTCGACGATTCCTTTTCCGCACTTGATTTCAAAACCGACCGTGCCGTACGCGACGCGCTCGCCAAGGAAGCGAAAGATTCTACCAAACTGATTGTCGCGCAGCGCATCGGCACCATTATGGACGCCGACCGCATCGTGGTGCTCGACGACGGCAAGGTGGTCGGCCAAGGCACGCATAGCGAACTGCTGGAAAACTGCGATGTGTACCGTCAGATTGCGCAGTCTCAGCTGAGCGAAGACGAATTGAACGGCGGCAAGTCGGGCGAAAGCAAGCTGCCGGGCGAAACCGGCAAACCGATTGAAACTGGCAAGCCGTCCGTCGAAAGCGAATTGAACGAAAGCGAGGGTCGCTGATATGCCAGGAGGACCTATGGGACGCGGCCGCGGAGCCGTTGAAAAACCGCAGGATTTCGGTGGTGTGATGAAGAAACTGGTGCATTTCTGCCGCCACTACATTCCCGCCATCATTGTGGCGCTCGTATTGGGCGCGATCGGCACGGTATGCCAGATCGTCGGTCCGGACAAACTCAAGGACATGACCAACGAGATCGCCAAAGGCCTGCCTGCGCTAGTCAATGGCAAGCCGGTGCTCGGTGCGATCGACATGGACGCGGTCACGCACATCGCATGGCTGCTGGTGGCGCTGTATGTGGGGTACGCGGTGCTGTGCTACGTGCAAAGCTGGATGATGGCGAACGTCACGCAGCGCACCGCACAGGAGCTGCGCGAAGCCATCAGCGTGAAGATCAACAAGCTGCCGCTCAAGTATTTCGACAAGGTCAGCTACGGCGATGTGCTCAGCCGCATCACCAACGATGTGGACGCCATCGGCCAGACGCTCGGCCAGTCGGTCGGCTCGCTGATCACGTCGGTCACGCTGTTCGTGGGCGCGCTCATCATGATGTTCTACAACAATGTGATTATGACGGTGTGCGCCATCGCTTCCAGCCTGGTTGGCCTGCTCATCATGGGCGCAATCATGAAGGTTTCGCAGAAGTACTTCTCCCGTCAGCAGATCGCATTGGGCGATGTCAACGGTCACGTCGAAGAGATGTACGCCGGCCACACCGTGGTCAAGGCGTATTGCGGCGAGGCTGATTCGATTCGCGCGTTCGAAAAGTACAACGGCGATTTGTACGATTCGGGATGGAAGAGCCAGTTCCTTTCCGGCCTGATGATGCCGTTGATGAATTTCGTCGGCAATTTCGGCTACGTGGTTGTGTGCGTGGTCGGCGCTGTGCTTGCGATGGATGGCAAGATCGAGTTTGGTGTGATCGTTGCGTTCATGATGTACATTCGACTGTTCACCCAGCCGCTTTCCCAGTTCGCGCAGGCATTCCAGAACCTGCAGCGTTGCGCGGCCGCTTCCGAGCGCGTGTTCAGCTTCCTTGAAGAGCCGGAGATGGCCGACGAATCCGACAAGCAGGCGCTGCTCGGCGTGAACGGCAAACCGGTGCGCGGTGACGTTGAGTTCAGTCATGTGAAGTTCGGTTACGATCCGAGCAAGACGATCATCAACGATTTCTCCGCTTCGGTGAAGTCCGGTCAGAAGGTTGCGATTGTTGGTCCGACCGGTGCCGGCAAGACCACGATGGTGAATCTGCTGATGCGTTTCTATGAGATTTCGGGCGGTTCGATTGCGATTGATGGTGTGGATACGAAGTCCGTGCCACGCTGGAACGTGCATGACCAGTTCTCCATGGTATTGCAGGATACGTGGGTGTTCCGTGGAACAGTGCGTGAAAACATCGCGTATTCGAAGCCGGGCGTCACCGACAAGCAGATCGAGGACGCATGCAAGGCCGTGGGGCTGCACCACTACATCATGTCGCTGCCGAATGGCTATGACACAGTGCTTGACGACAAGGCCACGCTTTCGCAGGGTCAGAAGCAGTTGCTCACCATTGCGCGAGCCATGGTTGAGGATGCGCCGATTCTGATTCTCGACGAGGCCACCTCTTCGGTCGATACGCGTACGGAAGAGCTGATTCAGAAGGCCATGGACGCGCTGACCGTGGACCGTACGTCGTTCGTGATCGCGCACCGTCTGTCCACCATCCGCGATGCGGACATGATTTTGGTCATGAACCATGGCGACATCGTGGAAAGCGGTACGCATGAGGAGCTGCTCGCCAAAGGCGGTTTCTACGCCGACATCTACAACAGCCAGTTCGCCCTCACCGACTGATTCGCCGTTCTGGCTGGCTGATTCACAGGAGCCGCACGTCCCCAAAGACGTGCGGTCTTTGTTTATTTCGGCTGGTATTCGGCTGTTATGCGGATCGCAGGAAGAGTTCGGCCGGGAAGTTGCGGCTGACTGCGATTTGGCGGGATTCGTCCAATGTTGCGTATGTGAAATCGAACGTGCGTTGCAGTTGTGCTACGTCGGAAACGAACAGGGCCGTGGCCAGGCCGTCCGCAACGGCGGTGGGGTAGTCGCGTGCAAGATTGAGCGTTGCGTTTGCTGGAATGTATGCCCAGCTGGCTTCGGTTTGTTGCGCGGGCAGTCCGTCGATGGCATTGAGCAGATGATGAATGGCGATTTGGGTGCGCTCGTTGACTGCCACGTTCCAATGGCGTCGGCTGGGTGCGCTTGCGCACAACGCTCCGTTCGCAATATGTGCGATTCCGATTGCGTGGGACTGATCTTCCGGATCCTCAAGTGCGACGGAAATGGGCTGTTCCGCATGAATCAGCAAATCACCTCCCGCATCAATCACGAATTGTGACGACTGCAGCATGCGCCCGAGCAGATCGACGAGATAGCCTTTGCCGCAGGCGCCGAAATCCAACTGCACCGGCTCATGCGTTACCAATGTGGTTCCGTGGCGGGTCACATCGCGTCCCCAAACGGCGCGTCCGCGCAATGCGCCCAAATGCTCGGGCGCATCTTGTGTAACCGTGAAACTCAGCGACGCATCGTATCCAAGTCGAATCAAATCCTCGCCGACGCACGGATCAATCGCGCCGGAAGTGGCGGAAAATAGCGCATCATACAGATCGAACAGCGGCGCGCACCAATCCGGAAAATCGAAACTTCCGCCATGCTCGGCCTTGCCGATCGCCGCAATCAGCGAATCATTGCGGAATCGAGACAGCACGTGTTCGTAATCCTCAATGAGCGATTCCATTGCGGAACGCACCTTGTCGTCGATCGGCGAATCCACGGAAATCACCATACCGGTGCCGAGCGCCCTATAAAACGCCGTGACAAACGGCATGCGTTGCGTCAAAGAATCCATGCCTCCGATGCTACCCGCCCATTTCCTCCAGCTGCTGGGGGAAATGGGACTTTCGCGATGGGGCGCATGGTACAGTTGCCGGCAGGGCGTCAACATGGAGGTTGATATGGGGAACGTCGAGAATGCAAGTGCAGCCACGCGCACAACAAAAACGGTGAAGAGCCTGCCGATGCCCAAAGTCTGGGCTTTCGCCGTCGGCCAATTCGGCTGGGCGCTACTTTCCGGCATTATTTCGAATTGGCTCGTCTACTTCTACCAGCCTGACAGCGAAACCATCTCGCAAGGGCAAACCGTGTTCGTACCGCAAGGTCTTGCCGTACTCGGCGTGGTGACCGTAGTCGGCGGCATCACCGCGTTCGCCCGCTTCTTCGACGCATTCGTGGATCCGGCCGTGGCAAGTCTTTCCGACCGTTGCACATCAAAATCCGGTCGTCGCATGCCGTTCCTCAAATTTGCGGCCCTTCCGCTCGCCCTCGTCACCGTGCTGGTGTTTTGGAGTCCAATCAACGATACGAGCTGGATCAACGGCGCGTTCCTGTTCGTCACGGTGATCGGCTACTACATTGCGCTCACGTTCTACTGCACGCCCTACAACGCGCTGATCGCCGAGCTTGGTCACGATTCCAAACAGCAGCTCACCATCTCCACCGCCATTTCGTTCACGTGGGTGGCCGGCACCGCCATTGCATACGTGGCACCGGTGATTTGGGCTGGTTTCGTGCCGGGCTTGGGGCGTGTGAACGCCATTCGTTTGACGTTCACCATCATGGCGGCCATCGCATTCGTGTGCATGCTGGTTCCGCCGCTCACCATCAAGGAACGCGATTACGTCAACTCGCAGCCCACGTCCGAATCGACCATCGAATCGTTGAAGCAGACGTTCGGCGACGGCGAATTCCGCAAGTTCGTCTGCTCCGACGTGGTCTATTGGGTTGCGATCACTACATTCCAGACTGGTTTGCCGTTCTTCGTGACAAGCCTGCTCAAACTTCCCGAGACCACGACCACCATCTATTTCGTGCTCATGACCGCAGTGTCGGTGCTGTTCTACATGCCGGTGAATGTATTGGCGAATCGTGTTGGCAAGAAGCGGATTCTGCTGGTCGCTTTCGTGATTTTCACATGTGCGTTCGCGTTTGCGGGCGCGCTTGGCTCCGGTCTGCTCGCTGCGATTCCGCCGATGGCGCAGGGCTTGATTCTCTCGATTGTCGGCGCGATTCCGATGGCCGCGTTCGGCATTCTTCCGCAGGCGATTGTTGCGAATATTGCCGACGCGAGCTCGAAAACGACCGGTCAGGATCGTCAGGGCATGTTCTATGCGGCTCGCACGTTTGCGATGAAGATGGGTCAGTCGGTGGCGATGCTGCTGTTTACCGGCGTGAGCACGATTGGCATGGCGTCGGGCGCCGGCTATCGCATTGCGGCTGTTTGCGCCGCGGTATTGTGCGGCATCGGCGGTGTGGTGTTCGCGTTCTACAACGAACGCAAGGTGCTTGACGTGCTCGAATCCTGATTCCGTCCATGCGCCCGCTGGCCTCACGATTTTGTTTTTCGTTGCTTTTTCGGAATCGTGAGGTCACCAGGGCGGAATCGTGAGGTCAGAAAGTCCAGCTCCATCCCAAATCCCCCAATTCCCGAATCTTCCAATCGCACGAATATGCATGGAGAGGAACGGCGAAAACGCCTCAAAAAATCACTATGTGAGACGACTCGCGCGGATTACAGAAAAGAAGAATGGCGGAATTCCGCCATTTTAAAGGTTTCTACAACAAAACTGCCAAAAAATCAAGACTGTTCTTTCGATTTTTTTCGTTTTATCTTGTGAAGTCGGTGCGCACTGTGTGTATGGCAAAGGTGGCGCACTCGTGAATCGGATTGCGAACGGCTGAGAGAGGAAGCGGTCTTATGTCATCCTGCGATACGCAGCGGGCTACAAGTGTGTCCGGTCGCCTTGTCGCGTTCATTGCGGCATTGATGATCGCGTTGACCACGCTTTTCGCGACTACCGCAGTTCCGCAGCCGGCAATTGCCGCCGATGACGGTCAAACGAATTTTGATTCCTGGACTGCCGCTGCGAAGAACATCGAAGACCAGCTTGCGACTGCCGAAAAAGACTACAATGACGGCAATTACGGTCAGGCCGGCACCGATTTCCAGACCGCGCATTGGATCGGTTACGACGCATCCAACTTCTCGAAAGTCGTCAACGACACCATCAGTGCCGACAAGCAGAAGGAACTGCTGCAGCAATTCACCGATCTTGAAGGTCTTGCCTACCAGCAGGACCAAGGCGACGCCATCGCAGCCAAAATCGACGCGCTGACCGCCGAAATCAACGCAACCGCGCAAACGCTTGACGCGAACGCCGACCTCGCCAATCCTAAGGAATATGCGAAGCAGCGTGCCGCGCAAACCGCGGAAGAGCGCAAGAAGCTCGACGCGGCCAAGAAGAATTCATCCAAAGGCAAAGGCGACCGCACGTGGAGTGAGGTTGCCAGCGAAATGACCGTCATTCTCGACCAGGCATACGAGGCTGCCGCTGCCGGCAAGGGCGACGAAGGTGCCACGCTGGTCAACAACGCCTACTACCAGTACTACGAGAAGCTCGGCTTCGAAAAGAACGTGATGAACGTGATTTCCGGCGATCGTGTTTCGCAGGTCGAATACCAGTTCAAGATGACTCGTAAGATCATGCGCGACGGCGGTTCCGACAAGGAAATCAAGCAGCATGTCGACGATTTGAAGAGCTGGCTCGTGGAAGACGCGGCCACCCTGGACGGTGGCGCGTCCGGCAATGTCAACGGCTTCACCAAGCTCGTCACCAGCTCCGCCGGCCAGGCGTTCCTCATTCTGATCCGTGAGGGCCTCGAAGCGCTGCTGGTGGTGGCTGCGGTGATCGCCTACCTGGTGAAGTCCGGCAACAAGCGTTTCGCCAAGTGGATCTATCTTGGTGTGGTCGCAGGTCTGGCCGGTTCCGGTTTGGTCGCCGTACTCTTCACGTTCCTGTTCGGCGGTTCCGGCCCGGTTCAGGAGATTTCCGAAGGCGTGTGCGCGCTGATCGCCACTCTCATGCTGCTGTGGACCAGTAACTGGATGCTCAACAAGAGCTCCGTGGAAGCGTGGAACAACTACATCAGGAACAAGACCGAAGCGGCTGTGGCCGGCGCGCAAAGCAAGGTCGAATCCGGTCAGAGACTGGGCTTGGGCATGATCACCTCGCTTGCCATGCTGAGCTTCCTCGCCGTGTTCCGTGAGGGCGCCGAAACGGTGATCTTCTACGAGTCCATCTACTCCATGAGCCAGGATGCGCACGGCATGTGGGTTGGCGGTCTGGCCGCCGCCGCGGTGCTGATCGTTATCTTCCTGATTCTGCGATTCACTTCGGTGAAGATTCCGATCGGCCCGTTCTTCCTCGTCACTTCGATTGTGATGGCCGCATTGGTTGTCATTTTCGCGGGTGGCGGCATCCATGCGCTCATCGAGGGTGATCTTATTGAAGGCACCTACTTGAGCAGCGTGCCAACTAACGATTGGATCGGCTTGTATCCGTACGTCGAAACGATCACGGCGCAGGTGATTGCCGCGATCGCGGTGGTTGTGCTGTTCGTGGTCGGTTTCATCAAGAAACACAGGATGAAGTTGGCCGCGCAGGCGGAACAGGCTAAGTAAGCGCCAATCAATAATCACAAGTAAAGATTTAGAGATTTCCATAAGTTTCCAACGTTCCTCAAGGAACCAAAGAAAAGGAAGAGAACACAATGAAGAATAAGAAGATCGCCGCCCTGCTCGGCATCCTGTTGGCAGGCTCTATGGCCTTCTCCCTGTCCGCATGCGGCAATTCCAACGATTCCGCATCCGATGCCAAGTCCGACACCTCCACTTCGGACACCACCGACAAATCCAGCGATTCCAGCGCTGATGACAGCAACGGCGCCGGCTTCGAAGAGATTCAGGTCGACGAGAAGCACTCCGATCAGGATGTTGACGCTCTGACCGTCAACGCCGTGTACTTCCAGCCGATCGATATGGAACCGTCCGGTATGGGCCTGAAGGCTGCCGACGCTTCCTTCCACCTGGAAGCCGACATCCATGCCAACGAGAAGGGCACCGAGCTCGGCTATGGCAAGGGCGACTTCGTGCCGGACCTCACCGTGAACTACGAGATCATCAACAACGCGAACAACGAGACCGTTGGTTCCGGTACCTTCATGCAGATGAACGCTTCCGACGGCCCGCACTACGGCGCCAACGTCAAGCTCGACGAGGCTGGCTCCTACAAGCTCGTGCTGAAGATCGAATCTCCGGAGAAGAAGGGTTGGATGCTGCATGTTGATCCGGAAACCGGCGTTAAGGGCCGCTTCTGGACCGAGCCGCTCGAGGTCACTTTCCCGGAGTGGAACTACACCCCGCAGGAGTGGTGATCTGAAACGTGAGTTCCGGCACATGCCAAGCGAAATGGTTTGGATGTAAGCCTGAATTCATGTTGAGATTCAACTCGTGGTTAACGCCGTTCACGTATCGCGAAACGTATGCAAGTAGCGCGAATATGGGTACGGCGTTCGCGGTTGCCTGGATAGTCGTTCGACGCACTCAAGGCCGGTTGGCCGAGCCTACGGTCGAACAACCATCCAAGCAACCGCTCTCTTGCGTTTGAGGGGATACGCTTTTGGGAGATAACGCGCTTTTGGGGGAATCTTGGTAAGGGGGTTCCTTTTGTGTGCCGAATTCACTAGGCTTTGACAGGGATATATAACGAAAGGTGTGAGATGCTGACGCAGTACGTCACGGTGTTGCAGGGAACGCTGGCACCGGCTTTGCTGATTATGGCGCTGAACGTGATGCTCACGGTCGGTGAGGGGCGTGACAAGCCGTTGAGCGCGTACTGGCGTCTTGCGGGCTTCATTATTGGATTCGCGGGTGCCATTGTGTTCGCCGCGTTGCGTGCATCCGCGATGATCAATCAGCGTACGTTCGTCAATTACCCCACGTTGTGGTGTTGTGTGATTTTCGATATCGCAGTGTTCGTTGTTGTGCTGTTCGCACGTCGCATCACTACGAATTGGCATGATCATCGCGCGTTGCTCGATATTGCGAATGCGATTGGCGCTCTTGCGATTGCCGCCACCACCTTCCGTGCGTTGCCTGATGTTATTTTGCGTTTGACGATTTTCGTGGAGCCAGGAGATCCGATCTTCACTTCGGATATGCTGCTTCGTGCGCTTGGTTTCGTATTGGGTGCGGCCACTGCGATTGTTGCAGCGTTGATTTTCCGTACGATGCGTTCCACTGCGATTCGTTGGTCGTTCACCACGGCCGTGCTGCTGCTGATTGTGCTGCTGTTTGTCTCGCATTTCACTGATCTTGCGCAGATTCTGCAGTCCAAGCGCATCGTTCATTTCCCTACGGAAGCGTTCCTGGCGTTGGTGTGGTGCATCAATCATCAGCGTCATATGGTCATTGCCATGGTGTTGGTGTTCATCATTCCGGTGGTCGCCAGCATTGTGATGGGCTTCAAAATCAAGCCGGAAGGCGCAAACGAGGCCATTGTGCGATCGCATATCGCGTTCCGTCGCCGTGCGAAGGCGGCCGGCGCATGGAGTCTTGTTGCGATGATCGGCATCACGTTCGCGCTCACGTATGGTGTGGCGCAAACGAAGAAGGTCATTACGCTGTCTCCGCCTGAGGATTATTCGCTGAGCGACGGCGTGGCCACCATCAAATTCAGTCAGATCAACGACGGTCACCTGCATCGCTTCCAATACAAGGCGAAAGATGGCACGGTAATGCGTTTCATCATCATCAAAAAGAATGGTGGAGCGTACGGTGTCGGTCTTGACGCATGCGATAACTGCGGTGACGCGGGCTATTACGAGAAGGATGGCAAGATCATCTGCAAGAAGTGCGATGTGGCCATCAACCTCGCCACTATCGGATTCAAGGGCGGCTGCAATCCTGTGCCGTTCGATTATCAGGTTGAATCCGGCAAAATCGTAATTCAAACTTCGACGCTCGACGCATTGTCGACGCATTTCCAGTGAGCGGAAAGAGGTAGTCATGTTCTTTTTCGAATGATTTTCCGCTCGTTCAGCAGGCAGTTCAAACGCAGACTGCTGATCGCGGTCACCGTGTGCCTGTCGGCCACGGTCAGCGTGGCCATGCTGGGTGTGGTGTTCGACGTTGGAGACAAGCTGAACGCGGAACTGTCGACGTACGGTTCCAACATCACCGTGCAGCCCAAGGCCGATGCCGTCGTCAACGACCTGTACAACACGGGGGGTGACGCGAATAGCAACGCTTCCGGCACTTCCGAATCCGATCCGACCACATTTTTGAAGGAATCGGACGCACCGAAGATCAAAACCATCTTCTGGGCGTTCAACATCACGAATTTTGCCCCTGAACTTAATATCCATGCTGACGTGAACTGCGCGTCCGAATCGGTGGATTCCAGCTCCTGCAAGGCTTCCGGCGTGCCGATCGTGGGCACATGGTTCGCGAAGACCCTGCATATGGATTCCGGTGAATCCACGGTGGCGGGCATGAACGGCATGCGTTCGTGGTGGAAGCTTGACGGCTCCTGGCCGAAAGACGATAGCGCGCAAGGCCTGATCGGCACCACGCTCGCATCCAAACTCGGCGTGACCAAGGGAGATACCGTAACCCTCTACAAAACCACCGCCGACGGCAGCCGCAACAAGCAGCGGATCGCCATCACCGGCATTTACGATTCCGGCGATAGCGACAACAATGCGATGTACATTCCGTCATCCACTGCGCAGGTGCTTGCGAATCTGCCTGATTCCATCGACAAGATCGAAGTCAAGGCTCTGACCACGCCAGACAATGATTTGGCCCGTAAGGCGTCGAAGAATCCGAATGCGCTCACGCAAGATGAGTGGGAAACGTGGTATTGCACCGCGTACCCTTCGTCCATCGCCTATCAGATCGAAGAGGTTATTCCCGGTTCCGTAGCCAAGCAGGTGCGTCAGGTGGCCGCATTGCAGGGCGATGTGTTGCAGAAAACGCAGGCGGTGATGGTGCTGATGACCGTGCTTTCGCTGGTTGCGGCCGCTATTGCAGTGGCGAATCTGATGGCCGCCTCGATTGGTGAGCGCGGTTCAGAATTGGCGTTGCTGAAGGCGATTGGTGCCACCGATGGTGCGGTTTCTCGCCTGATGCTCGCTGAGACGGCTGTGATTTCGTTGATTGGTGCGATTGTCGGTGCGTTGTTGGGTTCCGGTGTTGCGCAGATTGTGGGACATGTGGTATTCGGTTCCGGCATTACGATGCGTCCGATGGTGTTTGTGCTGGTGTTTGTGTTGTTGACGCTTACCGTGCTGATCGCCTCGTTCTCGTCGATCCGTTCGATTCTGGGACTCAAACCTGCGGAGGTCTTGCATGGCCGTTGATTTCAACTTGGGTTCCGTAAACTCGGCCGCGGCTGCGGCCTCGGTCACGAACGGCACACTGTGCTGTTCGTCCGCGGAGGTGTTGCATGGTAGGTGAGTTCAAGACAGTCCGTAAGGGGCATGAGATGACTAATCGCAAGATGTTCTTCACCATGCTGTGGGGCGCGGTGTTCCGCCGTCGTTCGCGGGCCGTTATGGCCGTGATCGCCTCCATGGTGGGCGCTGCCACGCTGTTCTGCCTTGCGGCAACGTGTATTGCCGTTCCGCAGCAGATGAACGAGGAAATGCGTGCGTATGGCGCGAATCTTATCGTCACGCCGTCCGAATCAGCCGAAAAGTCCCACGGCATCGACACCGATACCGTCAAAGCGTTGAACCAGATGGTGAAGGGTTCATATAGCGCCCGTTCCGCCGCTTACCGGTATGAAAGCGTGCGCATCAACTCGGCGCCATACACGCTGGCCGGTATCACAACCAAAGACGTGAAAGCGCTCAACCATCATTGGAACGTGACTGGCGATTGGCCCAGCGAAGGCAATGTGATGCTCGGCCGTGACGTGGCAGACGCGCTCGGCGTCTCCATCGGTTCGACCGTCACCATCGGCTACCGCGCATCCGACGATGCGCAGGATTCCGGCGCTCTTAGCCAAACCGAAGCGCAAGCCAAAGAAAACGGCCGCGTTTCGTCCGACATTATGGAAAACACCGGCACTGAATTCCGTGTCGGAGGCATCGTCGATACGGGCGGCAGCGAAGACGAAATCGTCTACGCGGTCAACGCTGACGTGGCCAAACTGGCCGGTTTCAAACGCGGAGCGGACGTGATCGAATATTCCGTCAATGCGGTAGGCAGCGAACTCAACGATGTCGTCAAATCGATCAATGCGAATCCGTCAACCGGCGTGAAAGCGCAGACCGTCACCAAAATCACCTCATCCGACACTCGTATCATCGCCATGCTGCAAACCCTGTTCTGGATCGTGTCGCTGGTCGTGCTCGTGCTGACGTTTGTGGGCGTGGGCACCACCATCAGTTCCATCGTGTCTCAGCGACGCAACGAAATCGGCTTGCGCAAGGCGTTAGGCGCATCCTCGCGCGCCATCGGCATCGAATTCTATGTGGAATCCGCCATCTACGGACTGATTGGCGGCCTGATCGGCACTGCCATCGGCTACCTGCTGGCCCGCGTGCTGTGCGTATCCGTATTCGAACGTGCCATTGGCTTCAACTGGCTGTTGGGCGTCGCTTCGCTGCTGTTGAGCGTGCTCATCGCCGTCATCGCATCCATCCCGCCGGTTCGCCGCGCAACCCGTATCGACCCCGCCATCGTTTTGAGGGAGGAATAATCATGAGTTCCGAACATACGTTGAATACGTTGCTTGAATTGGATCATATTTCCAAGATTTACGGCGATTTGCGTGCCGTCGACGATTTGACTTTGACCGTTCCGCAAGGTGAATGGCTTGCGATTGTCGGTTCGTCGGGTTCCGGCAAAACCACGCTGATGAACATGATTGGCTGCATGGACACGCCTTCAAAGGGTTCCGTCATGCTGGAAGGCCGCAAGTTGGAGGATTTGAACGCCAAGCAGCTTGCCGACGTGCGTAAGAACATGATCGGATTGGTGTTCCAGAAGTTCTATCTGGTACCGCATCTGACGGCTGTGGAAAACGTGATGGTGGCACAGTACTACCATTCCGTAGTCAACGAGCAGCAGGCGTTGGAAGCATTGGAGCGCGTCGGTCTGAAGGAGCGTGCCCACCATCTGCCCGGACAGCTTTCCGGCGGCGAACAGCAGCGTGTGTGCATCGCACGTGCGCTCATCAACTGTCCGAAACTGATTCTTGCGGACGAACCGACCGGCAATTTGGATGAGAAGAACGAGAAAATCGTGCTCGACCTGTTCCGTCAGCTGCACGAGCAGGGCACTACCATCATCGTCGTGACCCATGATGCGCTCGTCGCATCCTGCGCCCAGCGCGAGATCATGCTCAACCATGGCGTGCTCGTCGGTGAGAAGTGGAATGATGAGGCCGCACGGAAGGTCTATGAGCAGGCGGGTGGCAAGCCGGCATACACCGGTTCCACTACGGAAGGCGCACAGAACGGCGAGACGGCCATCAGCTTCGCCGATCCGACCAAAGCCGCGAAAACCGGCGGTGAGGAATAAGCTGAAATCAGCCGAAATCGCGTTGAAATCAGCCGAACAATCCAAGCCATAGCACTGACGAATCGTACGGAGCGAACATGAGCAACGAATCATCGAATGCGATCAAAGTGATCGCACTGTCTGCGGCAAGCCTTGCGCTGCTGTCGGCATGCGGCGAACCCACGGCGACACCGATGGACGATGAATATGCCGGAAATTCCGGCGAAAGCGTGCAATCGCAGGAAGAAAATTCGAAGAACAGCGGTAGCGCCACCGACTCCGGCGATTCTGCGGATTCGGACGTCAAAAACCATGCCGACGATCCGAACGGCACTACATCCGACAAGCAAGACACCGGCAACTATGCCGACGGTACCTACTCGATCAACGGCCAGTACGGGCCGGTGGGCGAAGACACCATCGACGTGCATGTGACGGTCAAAGATCAGACCGTCACCAATGTGGAGGTTATCGGGCATCCGTTCACGTCCATCTCCAAAAAGCACCAGAATGCGTTCGCCGAAGCCATCAACGGCGTGGTGGACGGCAAGCCGCTCAAAGACCTCAAGGTAGACAAGGTGGCCGGTGCCAGCTGGACGTCGGAAGCGTTCAACAAGGCGTTGGACGTGGCCCGTCAGGAAGCGTCGATCCAGTAGGTCCAGTAGCGGCGAAAAGTCTGCAAACGTACAATGAGCGCCTCAGCTACAGCCTCACTCAAAGAGTGATTGAAGGCCGTAGCGGGGACGCTCATGAGTTTCAGATACTACTACGTGCAACTCTGCTCTGCAATGCCTTTCAGGCGGCCATAACGGGCCACAGAACAGCCGTCATGTTCTCAGGCCAAGGAATACTCGCGTCGCCATGCAACGCCTTACAGGCGAGCATGGAGCCGAGTATCGTGCTGAACAGGAATTGCGGATCCAATCCATTACGGAACACTCCGGCCCTCACACCGCGATCGACAAACTCAGAAAAACGCTTTTCCGCGGGAACGAGCACTTGATCGGCAATCGCATTCAACGAAGGATTATCGGAAGAAAGCACCACACCGACGGCTTTCAAACCAAGCTCACTGTCGAAAAAACAGCCCTGAATGCGTTGCAGTATCGTCAGCAGACCGTTTTCCGACAACTCGACATCGCTGAAATCCGGCAATCCCGCAACTTCCAACTGAACGCGGCGCAACAGATCGTCCGCATTCTTATAGCGACGGTAAATCGTGGTTTTCGCAACACCGGAACGACGGGCGACCTCTTCAATGGTCACCGCACCGACACCATCGGAAATCACAATCGCAAGCGTGGCCTTCATGATCTTATGATCGGTTTGCTCGCGAAGCTGCTCGCGCCGGCTCTGCGCCTTGCGAACGGCCTCATGCACGTCACTGACCGCGTCGGAAACCACATCGGAAACGGCTTCGGAAACCGCCTCATGCACTCCGGTAATCATGCGACCACCTTGGTGCTTTCCACCTTCGCCACATACCACTTATTGAATTTGACCAGCGGAATACGCAGCAGCAAGCCAATCAGCAGCAGCGGAATCAGGAACAGCAACAGCGAACCGATCGCATGCCAATAATCATTGTTGTAAATACCGGCAATGGCCGCACGCAATGCCGTAATCGCATGCGTGGCCGGCAGGAACGGACTGATATCGCCGATGATCTTCGGCAGCACGGCAAGCGGATACGCGCCGTTCGCGCCGGAAATCTGCAACACCAGCGTCAGCACGCCAATGGCCTTGCCCACGTTGCCGAAGCTCGCCACCATCGTGTAGGTGAAGAACGAGAACACGAGGGAGGCCACCCAGCCGGTCAACATGAACAGCCACGGGTGCACCGCCTGAATGTGCAGGAACAGCAGGCCGCCGCCCAGCGAGAACGTGCTCTGCAACAGTGCGATCACGGCGAACACGCCATAATGGCCGAGGAACAGCTGATGCGGCTTCGGATTGTCGAGCTCCTCACGATTCTTGCGCGACACCGTGGTCTTGAGTGTTACGGCCATAAGCAGCGATCCCACGAACAACGGCAGAATCGTGTAGAACGGAGCCAATTGCGAGCCGAAATTCTCCACAGGGAACACAGCCGTGCGCTTCACCTGGACGGGAGCTGCAAGAGCCGCCGCCAGCGAATCGGTGTTGTTGCCGAGCGCGTCTTTGACGGTGTCCATATTGCCGCTGTTCAGCGCGTCGGAAAGCGTGCCATTGAACGAAGACAGCGCGGTGCTCGCCTTAGTGAGGCTTTCGGCGGTGGAATCCAACACCGTGCGAATATTGGTCAGCTGCTTGCCTGCCGACTTCGTGGTGCTGTTGAGATCTCCCAACGCGCCCTTCAGATCGGTGGCCGTGCTGCTCAGTGCGGTGGCCGTGCTGCTGATCGAATCGGAAATATCGTTGAGCTGCGGCTTGAGCTGGCTGTCGAAATCGGTTTTGATGCCGTCGATGGAGGCCTTCGCCTGCTGGGCAAGCTGGCTCACGCGCTCGCGGTCGGCTGTGGTGTCGCTCACTTTCGCGTCGATATTGTCGGCGCTGGTGTTGAGTGAGTTCGCTAGATCGTTGAGTTGCGTAATGGTCGCGCCCACGTTGGTTTTGAGATGATTGATGGCGATTTTCGCGACTTCCGGCACCAGATTGTTGTTGCTGAGCTCGTCGAGGGCATCGTAGATGTTCTGATAGCCTTGCGCCTGCTTGGATACGTTCGCAGCCTGATTGCGCAGGGCGGTGGCCGTATTGCCGGCTTGGGCGCCCGCATTGTTGAATACGCTGTCAATATCGGTGGAGACAGCGCCGAAGCTGTTCGACGAGCTGCTCAACGCGGTGCTGAGCGCATTCGTGCTGGTTTTGACGGCTCCGGTCAGATCGTTGATGCCGTTCTTCGACTGTTTGAGCTCGTTGACGGCGTTCTTCGCGCTGCCGCTCACGTTGGAAAGCAGGCTGTTGGAGCTGTCGAGCAGGTTCTGCGCGCTCAACGTCAGCGAGCTGAACGTGGTCAACGCGGATGACGTGTCGTTCAGCGTGTTCGCGAAGTTGTTCATATTGTTGCTGAAGTTGGTGAGCGTGGCCTGCGATTTCGGTTTGTCAAGCTCATCGGCCAGCTGCGAGGCGATGTTGAGCGCGGTGCTCGTCAACGTTGCGGAGAACATTTCGTTGATCTGTGCTGCCACGGTGTCGGCTCCCTGGCCGGTGATCTTCGGAGCGAGTGCGTTCTTCTTCTCGTTGTTGTAGTAGGTGAGCGTGGCATGGTCGCCGTCCGCGGTGAAGAATGTCATCATGCGGGTGCTGAAATCCTTCGGAATCACCACTGCTGCATAGTATTTGCCGGATTTGGTGCCGTCGATGGCCTCTTTTTTGGTGGTGAAGGTCCAGTCCATCTGGTCGTTGGCGCGCAAGGTGTTGACCACCTGATCGCCGATACTGATCTTCACGGGAATGAGATCGGACTTGTAGCCTTCATCGTCGTTGGCGACGGCGAATTTCAGATTGCCGGTGTTGGCGAATGGATCCCAGCTTGCGCTCACGTTGAACCAGGAGAACAGGCCAGGAATTACCACCAGTCCGATGACGATGATGATGGAGACGATGTTGCTGGTCAGGCGTCGAACGTCGCCGACGAACAGTTTCCAGATGTTTTTCATGCATTGCTCCTTTCGCTGTTACCGTTGGGATTGGTGTTGCTCGCTGTGCCGGTGTTGCCGGTCGCGTTCATGGCCTGTACCAGTGTTGCGATGCCGTCGGCATCGGCTTGGCTGGTGTCTGCGACGTTGGCGATCGCCTGTTTGGTTTCGTGTTTTCTCGTTGTGCCTTGCGCATCAGCTTGTCTCGCCTGATTTGTTGCGCACGCTTCTTGCGGCGCAGCCTTGCAGCTTGGCGTTCCACCAGTTGTTCGCGAATCGCTTCGTCGCTGAGGCTGCCGAGTTCCACCTGGCGTTGCAGGCTGAAACGCATATATTCGATGACCATCAGGAATCCGATGATGAGCAGCACCCAGATGATCCAGGTGGCAAGCACCACGATCTTCTCGCCGTTGGTGAAGGAGAAGATCAGCACCAGAATCACCGGCACAATGAAACCGGCAACCAGCGCGCCACGCTTGAGCTTCGGATACAGTTCGGCGAAGCGGCTCGCACGTTCCTCGATCGCCTCACGGTAGCCGCCCTTATCGGCGAGCACTTGAATGGCCTGGGACACGTTGTAGCCGCGTTCCGGAAGCTGTACCTCCTCGCCGATGATCATGTCGCTTTCCTTGATCTGACGGGCGAACAGGCGGTTGAGATTGACCAGCAGCGGGCGAATCGCAAGTCCGATGAAGAACGCGACCACGGCGAACATCAGTAGCGCGCCAATCGACTTGAGCCAATGCCCGTCGTAGAAGCCGGCAATCGTCTCACGGAACGCGTCAATCGAATAACTGAATGGTACGAACGGGTAGACCATGCGGAAGAATTTCGGCATCATCTCAATCGGATACAGGCCGGAAGCGCCCGGAATCTGCACGATGATCAGCGCGACGCACAGTCCCTTGCCAATATGCATGAACGAGGTTGACAGCGCGAAGGTGATGCTCAGATATACCAGCGACGTGATGACGCCGGTAAGTATGTACAGCGGCGCGTTCACCGTCTGCACGCCGATGATGAGGTTGCCGATGGTGGTGATCGCGCCTTGGATGGCGCCCATGATGCCGAGCAGCATGTAGCGGGCGAAATATTTTTCGGAAGTGGTCAGGTCGAGGTCTTCGAGGCCTTCATCGTCGACCTCCACCTTGAAGATCACCACGAAGGCGAACGCGCCCACCCACAGGGCCAGGTTGGTCATGAGCGGAGCCATGCCGGAACCGTAGGAGTTCATCGGATACACGTTTTTCGTGTCGATCACCGTGGGGGACTGCATGAACGAAGCGATTTTCTCCGTGTTGAGGGAGCTGTCGCCGGTCAGGCTTTTCAGCATGTCAACGCTGCCGAGCGCTTTCAGGTCGGTGCTGACGGTGATGAGCTTGTTCTCCACCTGCTCGAGCTGCTTGTCGGTGTTCTGCAGCGTGGTGCGGGTGTCGTTCGCCACCTGGTCGAGTTGGTCGAGCACGGCGGAGGTCTGGTTGACCACGGTGGTCTGGCTGGTTACGGTGCCGGACAGTGTGCCGGCGGTCATGGCGAGCGAGCTCAGACCGGAGTTGAGCTGGGGGAGCGCACCGGAATTCAACGTGTTGCGGGCATCTCCCATGCTTTTCAGCGAATTTTGCGTGCTGGTGTTGAAGTCGGTGGCGAGTTTGGACACGCTGTCGGACGTGGATTGTGTGTTCTCGCTCAACGTTTTGAGGTCGTTGAGCGTGCCAGCGGCCGTGTTGTTGGTGTCTTCGAGCTTCTTGATGATGTCTTGGTACTGCGCGTTGTCGCTGACGTTCTTGAGCTTCTCGATGAGCTGGGCGTTGCTGTCGGTCACGCTTTGCATGTTGCTGACGGCCTGCTGTGCGGTGCCGCTTGCGGACGAGACGGCCGTGGTCACCTTGTTGATGCTGGTGGTGGTGTCGCTGGCGGCCTGCGAAATCAGGCCGGAACCGTTCTCCAAAGCGGTGTTGGCGTTGGACGTGAAGGTATTGAGGCCGTTTTGTGCGGTGCCGATGGCGGTGGCGGTGTTCGCCAGTCCCTTGCCCGCGCTTGCTGCGGCCAGCTGCACGTCGTTCATTGCCTGACGGGCGGATTGCGTTTGTTGCGGCACGTTGGCGAGCTGTGCGTCAAGATCTTCGATGGTGGAGCGGATGAGGCTTACGTTCTTCTGGGTTTTGTCGAGTTCTGCTGTGGTTTCGTTGACGAAGGAGTTGGTTTTGCCGTTGATGGTGTCATTCGCGGAGTTCACGGCTTTAGTGAGTACTTCGCTGACGGTGGAGACGAAGGTGTTGTTGACGGTACGGTCGACGGTGGTCGCGCCTTGGTCGGTGATTTTCGGGGAGATCGGGCTCGATTTTTCGTTGACATAGTATTCCAGCGTCGGCCGGTTCTTGCTGTCGGTCACGACGTTGGCGAGATCCTCGCTGAAATCGGAGGGGATGATGATCGCCGCATAGCAGTCGCCGGACTGTACCGCTTCCATCGCTTCGGCCTTGCCCATGAATTCCCAGCCAAGCTGGTCGTTGTCTTTCAGCGTGTCTTCGATCTGGTCGCCGAGGTTCATTTTGCCGAGCAGGGCGTTGTCGGTGCCTTTGTCGACGTTGGCCACGGCAACTTTGATGCCTTGGGTATTGCCATACGGATTCCAGAATCCGTAGATGTTGAACCATGCGTACAGCGGCGGAATGATGGTTATACCGATCATGATGACCCAGGCGGCAGGTACGGTGACGAGTCGTTTGAGGTCACGACGCAGAATCTGCAGTACGTTGCGCATTGTCTCCCCAGTCCAATGGATGTTCGACCGTGTTCGCGCGTAGCGATACGTTATTCGTAGCGCTACGCCTCCCGTATCGTAATACCCGCTCTCGGACAAATTTGGGCACAGGCGTAAATGCGCTCCGTCCATGACTGAAATAAACACGACAAACCGCGGCAGGACTGTGAATCTTGCTGTTGGAGACCGCGCAACTTGCCTTCTGTGTCTGCGCAAGTCGAGTCTGCTGTCTGCGCATCTTGTGATTGCGGGATGACATGTGACTTGCGCAGGCAGAAATCGCAGGTTGTGCGCGTTGCGCGCAAACAATCATCTCGTGTAGCGCACTGCGATCGGGTTTTGGTAGCGTTGTTCTGGGAAGGACGAACAAGCATGAGCAAGATTGAAGATGTGAGCGAGGCCATCGCCGACGAAACCGAAATCGCAGCAATCGAAGAGGCCGGCATCATTGCGCAATCGCAATCGGCGGAAGATGACGGCAATCCTGCTGACCGCAGGCTGCCGCTGATTGCACGTATTTACGGCATCGTCATGTTGATCGAAGGCGTGGTGACGTTGCCGATCATCGTGATTTCCTGCCTGTATGCAATCCACGCCGCGCTTTCCGGCAAACTGGCGTTTGGCGCGCTGAATCTCACCACTATTCTGTCGGTTATTCATGCTGCAGTGCTGCTGGTCTCCACCGCATGCCTTGCGATTTTTGGCATGCTGCTGATTCTCAACAAGCGTCGGCATATCGCGCAATGGACGTATCTGATGATTCCGCTCACGCTTGCGGAAGGCCTATTGTCGTTGTCGTTGCAGGGTTTGGGCGTGAATCTGATCAGTCCGACCGTGCAGCTGCTCGTATTGGTTGCGTTGCATATCACGGCTGATCCGTCGTTGCGCGAGGAGCGACGTTTGCAGTTCGCGCTTCGTCGTTTGGATGCGCGCAGCGAGTATGAGACGGCTGTTTCGAAGGGTATGGCCGGCCGTGATCTGACCGGCAAGGGCTATATTTCGCTTGATTTCTTCAACCTGTTTTGGCTGTTTGTGGTCGGATGCGTGTTCGGTCTGGTAGTGGAGACGCTATACCACTATGTGCTGTTCGGCGAATGGCAGGATCGCGCCGGTATTTTTGGTGGGGGCCGTTCTCGCCGATCTACGGCTTTGGCGCGGTGATCCTGACGGTATTGCTCAACCACTTGTGGCGGTCGAATTGGATGCTGATCTTCTGCGCCAGCGCGGTGATTGGCGGCGCGTTCGAATATTTCACCAGCTGGTTCATGGAGGTTGCGTTCGGTATTCGCGCGTGGGATTACACGGGTCAATGGCTGTCGATTGATGGGCGCACATCCGGCAAATACATGTTTTTCTGGGGAATACTCGGCTTGGTGTGGGTGAAGCTGATTCTGCCGCATTTGCTTGCGATGATTCAGCGTATTCCGTGGAAGATTCGCTATACGTTGACGGCGGTGTGTTTCGCGCTGATTTTCGTTGACGGCGTGATGACGTTGATGGCGCTGGATTCCTGGTATTCGCGTATGGCTGGTATTGCGCAGGATTCGCCTGTTTCGCAATTCTTCGCCACGTATTTCGATGACGGCTTCATGGCCAATCGGTTCCAGACCATGACGCTCGACCCGTCCACGGCCAGCCGCATGTAGTGTCTGACTGTTTTATGGATGACTGCTTTATGGGCTAGATGGCGAAGCTTTGTGGAAGAACGTGTATGGTGCGTCCGCTATTGGTTGCGCCGTGCACGGCTGCATGTGACCTGTGCCCGCACTGCCTTTGTGGACTCGGTGCTCTGCGACTTCTACGCGCTTAGGCGGCGAAGCTTTGCGCGAGCTGGCGGATGAGATCCGGCCTATGTCCACTCCATGAGGAGTTCGGTGAGATGACGACCGGAATCTGCTTGAAGCCAGCGTTTTTGATCTGTTCGAAGGTGGACGGGTTCTTCGTCAGATCAACGGTGTCGTAACGCACGCCCAGCTTTGCGAGCTCTTGTTCGGTGGCTTCGCATTGCGGGTTGCTCGGATTGGTGAAGACGGTCACGGTCATTCGATTTCCTCCCTATGCAAAAATGGCTTCCGTCGTTTGCGAAAGCCGTGTCGGCCACGTTCTTCGGTTATGCTCGCTTACGCAAGCCACTATCTAGCATACACACTACCGGTAGTGGTGTGTCGTGAGTTTCCTCACTGTATATAGTGGGGAATTCCCCAGAATTCCCCAAAATACGAACGTTTGTTCGAATATGTCTAGTGTACCCCAAACCACGGAATTCACGTCCGCGCGCATGTCGTGCGTGTTTTATGGAGAGGGTTGTATATAGGGGGGTGGCTTGGTGACGTCAATGCCTGCCTGATGGCACGGCGAAAACTGTTTATTCATATGTAAAACACCGGTAATACACCGCAAATGACCTCAGTTGTCACCCCCCCCCTAAAATGATAAGTATGCGTAGCGTGAATTTGCGTGGGCGTGTTGAACAACCTTGATGATTCCGATTTGCCTACTGTCTTAAGGACTGTTGGGCTGACAGGAAATTCTGAGGGGGCTGTGAGCATATTCGCGGGAATTGGCTCTACGGTATGCTGAGGTTCGGCGGTTTTCCGCTGAATACAGGAAACCCCTGGAAATCGTACGATTCCCAGGGGTGGATGGTTGGTCGCTGGCTAGGGCAGCGCATCAGGGTGAAGAAGTGTTTTCGAAGGCTCTTCCTCACCTATCAACTGCGTTTGAGGTATAGCCCTCGCCGGCAGCCAGCCAAGTCTTATCTTATACACCCTTAGCTATGTCGGCGACCTTATTGCAGGGTGTGTTCAATGAAGCCATAACGTGCCATTAAATACGGCAATTTGGCTCCGCGCAAGTACTCCAGGGGAAGTCGTTGCACGGAGCCAAATTAATCGCTTTCAGGCGAATGCCACCTTGGCTGAGTTAGACTCAGGCGCGCTTGCGGAGCACGGTGATGCCGGCGAAGCCGAGCAGGGCGATCACGGCGAACACCGCAACGCCACCAACGGTAGCGCCGGTGTTGCCGAGAACGGCCTTCTTGATCTTCTGGGCAACGGTCTTCTTGGTGTTGCCCTTGGTGTCATTCTTCTTGGTGGTGTCGGCCGGCTTGCTGTCATCCTTCTTGGAGTCGTCGGTCGGAGCGTCCTTGTACATGGCGTACACGGCCCAGTTGCCGGTCACGACCATTGTCTGGATCGACCGGAACGTCGCCGTCGTTGGAGGCGAAGCCCCATCCGGTGAAGATCTTGCCCTCGACGGCCGGTGCCTGGATGCCGAGTGCGTACTGGGAGAAGGCGGTGCCTTTCTGCCAGGTGACTCCCTGGATGCTGTGTCCGTCAGCGGTGTAGAACGTCACCGTGGCGTATTCTTCTTTAGCCTGCGAGGAAGTTGCAGAATTCTGATTCTGGGCAGTATCAGCCATTGCTACTGCCGGTGCCAAGGCGGCCAGAGTCGCTACAGCTGCAACGCCCGCAATAATCTTTTTGCCAAAAGACATTTGGGGAAACCCTTTCTTAGTTACGTAACTAGTTGCCCCAAAGCGATGCCTTCGAAATACCGCCCTGAATGCGTGGAGTTCCCCCTCATAAGAATTCCGAAGGACCATGATAGCTGCCCCCTAGCGACTTTTTAAGAGTCTAGGGCGTGTTCGTTGGAATTGCAATCTTTTCTCGATTTCCCACTTTCCTATTGCCGCTGTATTGGCGGAAGCCTTTTGGAATCGGCAAGGCGCCATCCCGGCAAGGCGTCTTGCCTGTAAGGGTGAGGAATCCGATGATGGCGACGGCAGGGTGTTTACCGGCGCGGATGATGATGTGACAATCCGTGTTTGGGGTGCGAACAATGTGAGTGCGACTAATTGCGTCTGGAGCCAAAAAATCGCGGGAATTGAAAAACCCTTGGAATCTAATGTTTCCAAGGGTTTCGCATGTGCCCCCCGTGGGATTCGAACCCACAACCCACGACTTAAAAGGACGCTGCTCTAACCGTTGAGCTAGAGGGGCAACAAGGAGACAGTATACAGCATATTTACGCAAAACGCCACACGAATCAGCTGTAAGTAACAAAAAACGTGGATTATCACCAAGTCATCGCCGAATCATCATCGAATTCTCGCGAATCGCAGCGTCATTTCTGCATATCTGCTCGTACAGTGGAACGCATGTCATGTACCACGATTCTTGTAGGAAAGAAAGCCAGCTACGACGGCTCCACCATCATCGCACGCGACGATGATTCCGGTTCCGGCCGTTACGACCCCAAGAAATTCATTGCGGTCGCACCGCAAGACCAGCCGAGACATTACCGCAGTGTGCTCAGTCATGTCGAAATCGACCTTCCCGACAATCCATGCCGATACAGCATTGTGCCGAACGTGCTGCCGAATCGCGGAATTCTCGCGGAAGCGGGCGTCAACGAGCACAATGTGGCGATGAGCGCCACTGAAACCATCGCAGTCAACGAGCGCGTGCTAGCCGCTGATCCACTCGTTGAACTGCAACCGGCGAACGAAGCCACTAGCACCCCCGAAGTCCCGGGCGGAATCGGAGAAGAAGACATCATCACCCTCGTGCTGCCTTACGTAACCACGGCGCGCGAAGGCGTCGCACGTCTCGCCGAACTGCTTGAAACATACGGCACCTACGAATCGAACGGCATCATCATTTCCGACGTAAACGAAATCTGGTACGTCGAAACAATCGGCGGGCACCATTGGATCGCCCGCCGCGTGCCGGACGACTGCTATGCGACCATCCCCAACCAGCTCGGCATCGACGATTTCGACTTCGACGACGCCTTCAGCACCCAACGCGAGTTCATGTGCAGTGCCGATCTGCGCGAATTCATGGACGCGCACCACCTTGACCGCACTATGAGCGCGGGTGCGAGTAGCGGTTTCGGATTCCAGCCGACGAGCGCTTTCGGAAACGCCAGCATGAACGGCGGTGGCAATAGCAGTAGCGGCGCGGCGCTGGGTCACAACCATTTCAATCCGCGCACGGCTTTCGGCACCGCCACCACCAAAGACCGCATCTACAACACGCCGCGTGCCTGGTACATGCAACGCCGCCTCAACCCCAGCGAGGACTGGGATTCGCCGGCCGCCCGCTACACGCCCGCATCCGACGATATTCCGTGGTGTCGTGTGCCTGAGAACGCTGTGACGCTCGAAGACGTCGACTTCCTGATGAGTGCACACTTCGAGGGGACCCCTTACGATCCGTACGGTACGCTCGGGACGCCGGAAAGCCGCCATCGCTACCGTCCGATCGGCATCAACCGCACCGGACACATGGTGGCCATGCAGATTCGTCCGTAC
>ENA-OQJC01000017-OQJC01000017.1-human-gut-metagenome-genome-assembly--contig:-NODE-17-length-41412-cov-4.170134_pt1 | contig 41412 bp, 38 predicted proteins | sample MGYA00242600_ERZ504766 | MGnify/ENA primary metagenome ERZ504766 (study PRJEB26092, sample SAMD00036364) | human gut metagenome | host: Homo sapiens | study: EMG produced TPA metagenomics assembly of...
AGAAATGTATCACAGTCCATCCCATAAAATTTAATTGCTGGTCCTTTTCTTCATCTCTTTGGATATTCCGTTCTATTTTCTTAACCCAATAATCTGGTATTTTTTCCTTTTTCTAATCGTGGCTTCAGGATTTCCCAATCTTTTCCATGAAAAAACTCACTATCACAGAAAATCGCAATACGATACTTAGTCAGGACAATATCTGGTCTCCCCGGCAATCCCTTGTAATTTTTTCGATAACGAAATCCCCTATGCCATAGTGCCTTTCTCAACACAACCTCTATATTTGTATCTTTTCCACGTATCTTGCTCATATTCTTATGGCTTTTTTCTGTAACTTCGCCATGAAAACGTGGTTCTTTTGTTGGCATACTTTTCCACCCTCAATACCGTATAATCTATTTTATTGTATCAAACTAACAGGCACTATTCAATTCCCTGTCAACAGAAAAAAAGACACGTTTTTCAATCAACGTGCCATTTTTCATATCATATTTGATTTTCAATTACATGTATTCTTTATGCATAAATTATTTCCAGTAATACCGATTTACCCCATTATCCTTGCCTGCACATATTCTAGATTTCCACAGTATGGTGTCCCCACCAAATACCATTCTCTTGCTGGATTCATCTCCATTCTGGTCTGTACCCATTTATCATCCACCAGCACTTCCATTCCTTCTCCACAGTGAAATCCTGGAGCAATCCATAAGTCTGACGATAATAATCCATATCTTCCATTACTGCAGTTATATCCTAACCTTCCCTGTTTCATCATTTTCTGCTCCTTTCCAGTCTGTAAACGGAATTTGTAAACAGGGATCAAAAGACTTTAAAAGTTAACTTTTTAAATTTTTTCTCTAAGTTCCGTTTACATCGTTTACAATAATCTTTACTTAAATGGTATTTCCAACTGTTTCGGTACTTCCATGAATCCACCTTTATCTTTCTTCACAAAGTCTTCGATCCGTTTCCATGACCGCTGTATTCCATATTCCTTTCCGAACCGATGTGTACCATGTGGTTTCCAGCCTACAATCGCATTGTTCATAATATTGGCAATTTCTTTACCTTCCCACTGTTTCATTTCTCCAGTTCGATGTAACGCTTCATCGAACAGAATTCTTGTACATACATAATCGTCATCGTAGTCATCAAGAAATGCCTGTATGATTCCGGCATTGGTATCTTCCGGCATAAATTCTTTCTGCAGACGCTTTTGCCTCTTTCTCAATTTCCTTTGTAAATCCTAAGAACACATTTCCCTGTCGATACAGTACCATTGCCTCTGCCCAGGCCTGTTCGATATAGGCTTTGCTCTCTGCCTCATTGTCCAGAATATGAACTTCTGCTTTCGACATATCTGTCATCACCGGAGCAAATCGTCTGTTTCCGGTTCTGTCCAGAGGAAGGAAATTCAGATCATTTGATGTTCCGCAAAATACACACTGTCTCGGTCTGTCTTCCGGGTGAACTTCATAAGGCACTTTATAAGTTTCTTTCTGTCTGCTCAGAAACGATTTTATCTGTTCAATATTCTTTGCTGTGATAGTTGCCTTCATTTCTCCCATTTCGATAATCCAGTGGTTCTGCAGTTTTCTATAAATATTTTCATCGTCCAGATGATCCAGATTGTCACTGAACCATTCTTCTTTTATCGCCAGATATTTGAAAAACGTAGACTTTCCGGCTCCTTGACTTCCCACCAGGCACAGCATAATGTCATATTTTATTCCCGGTTCATAAATTCTTGAAATCGCTGCCAGCATGTGCATTTTCATTACTCCGATTGTGTATTTGCTCTTTTCTGCTCCCAGAAAATGCGGAAGCATATTTTCTATTCTTGGGATTCCGTCCCAAGCCAGACTCTCCAGATAATCCCTGATTGGATGATATTTATTTTCATCGGAAACAATATCTACTCCTGCTTTAATCACACGCTCACTTGTCAGTTCATAATTTTCTTCCAGATACATTTTCAGATTATTTTCATCAGTATCTGTAACCGTAGGACTGTTATTTCTCCGTTCCCATGGCACCTCTTTCACAATATCCACTCTTCCGGAAAGTTCATTTCGTTTAATTGCTTTTTTCAGTACCGGATCATTTTGAAGTACCGTTACACAATTTCTGATTGTCTGCTTTGTTCTTCCTTTATCGGTATGCTCCAGCATATTATTGACATCTTCTGCTGTAAGCATCTCCTCGTTCACAATATCTTCTAATTCCATCAAGGACTTCTCGCTGATATTCGTTAATTCTTTTCTCAATTCGCTCAACCTCCCTTCTCTTCATCTTGAAAAATTCTGCAATTTCCTCTCCTGTTCCAAACATCAGCATGTCCAGATAGTCATTTATCTTTCTTTCATTTGCCAATGCCTCCGTAAATAATTCGTGCCACTCTTCATCTGGTTCTGGTCTGTAAAACTCTTTCCAGAACTGAATCCATTTCAGATATCTAATCAGCACGTCTGTTGCATGTTTTAACCACTGCTCCAGTTTTTCTCTGATCATCACAGCTTTAGATTGCTTTTGTTTTACCCTGTTTCGGGGCGTCCTTTCGTATTTGCTTCTGTTTCCGACTTTAATATCCAGTCCAAAATCTTCTATCAGCTTTTTCGCAGCTTCATACTGTGATATTCCAAATAACCTTGCTGTAAAATCTATCGCATCACCGCCCACTCCACATGCAAAGCAATGATATATTTTATCTGCCTTCATACTTGGGTGACGGTCTTTATGAAACGGACAACACGCCATTCCATTCCTTTTTACTTTAATCCCATAATGCTCTGCAGCATGTCTCGCTGTCACACATTCTTTTACCTGTTCAAATAATGTCACTTCTACCTCCTGCCCTTCCGGGCAAGTCTCTGATGAACAGATATTCGGGAATTGTTGTATCTTTCAATTCGTGATATACTGAATCTGCCAAGATGGTATATCAGTGAATCTGATTATCAGAGAACTTGCTCAGATATTTTGTCTGGGCTTTTCTTTTTGTCTGTCAGTAGTCATAGCTCCTCTCCTTACACAAATCTCCTTGTAGGAATAATGATGATTTCAAATTTGCTTCCGTCCTCTAATTCAAGAAGAATCACATAATCTGAATCCCGATCCGGTAAAATGGAACTTATCTTCAATTTCTTACTGTAGTTAATTGCATCAAATATTTTTCCGACTACTTTCTTTGTTTTCATTTGCTTCTTCCTCCGTGTTAACGTTTGTTGTCCAGCATCTCAGCTACTTTTTTCTGCTGTGACGGGTACAGATGCCCATAAGTGTTCAATGTCATCTGAATATCTTTGTGCCCCAGCCTTTCCTTGATAATCAGTGGTTCTACGCCCTGATAGATCAGATATGCCACATGACTGTGACGGATATCATGCACTCTGATGGTTTTACACCGGTCAATGCTTCATATTTCTTGAGCCGTTTCTGCAGTGTTCTCGCCACAATCGGAAACAACCGCTGGTCTTCCGGAAATCCATAATGTTTCTTCGCATAGTCCTGCACCTCTTCTTTAAGAAAATTGGGAATATCAATGGTACGGACTGAATTCTCTGTTTTTGGAGTATCAATCACATCTCTTTTCCTGATCCGGTTATACGTCTTATTGATATGCAGGAGATTACCACTCATATCAAAGTCCGAAAGACTCAATGCCAGAAGCTCTCCTTCCCTGATTCCTGTCCAGAACAAAATTTCAAATATCAGATAATCCTCACTCCCCGGCTCAATCCCGGCGATAAATCTGTCATATTCTGCTTTCGTCCAAAATTCCAGCTTATTAGCATCCGATTTCCCCATCTTTTTTACTTCTTACATGGATTTTCCTTCAGATTGTAAATTTTCTGTGCATGATTAAACAGTGCATTTAACTGATTCTGAATCATACGCTCATAAGTCTTGCTGTAACCTTTTTCCTGAATGGTGTTCTGCCACTGGATAATCTCTGCCGGTGTGATCTCATTCATTTTTCTTGTTCCAAAATACGGAACAATGTGCTTGTTCATCATGTGCTGCTTGTTACGGATTGAATTTTCTTTCAGTTCATTCTTTTTATCTTCAAAATAGACCTGAATAAAACTGTTCATCTCCATTTTCATATCCGCCGCAGTTTTTCTTATGAACTCCTTTTCATAATTCAATGCTTCTTTCTTTGTCTTGAACCCTCTTTTCAGCTTCTGTGTTTTCTTTCCTGTCCAGTCAATATAACGGAAGCTTACATACCAGGTTCCCTGTGTTTTGTCCTTGTAAGCTGACATCTAAAAACCTCCTTCATACTGCTCTCTGAGAGCATCCATAAAATTTTGTTTCCCAGTAGGGACGTGGAATCTTTCCACGAACTGCTACATATCCTTCCTTTTCCAGTTCATCATTGAGCTGCTTCAGAATAGAATATGCTTTACTGCGTTTCACACCTAATTCTTCCATGACATCATCAACAGTCATCATATAATTAGTTCTCATAGCGTCCTCCTTTCCAGTCACTTTTGTGACTCTTTTGATGTTTTCTACTATAATTCACTTTTGTGACTTTGTCAATAACCTTTTGCGAATTTTATTTTTATATTCCATTCTACATTTTCAAGCTCTGCAAAAATCACCCTCTTTCGCATCATTCACTTTTGTGCTAGAATAGAATCACAAATATTATTAAGGAGGCAGCATTATGGTTGGTAAAAAAATCCGGGCATTCCGGGAATTTAGAGGATACAGTCAGATACAGTTAGCCGAGCTGTCCGGCATTAACGTAGGTACGATCAGAAAATATGAACTTGGAATCCGAAATCCAAAACCGGATCAGTTAGAAAAGATAGCAACTGCATTGGGATTAAATGTAAGTGTTTTCCTGGATTTTAATATTGAAACGGTCGGAGATGTACTCTCTTTATTGTTTTCTATTGATGATTCAGTGAACCTCTCACTTGCCGAGATGCCTGATCAGAAAATTTCACTGACTTTCGACAATCCTACAATGCAGGACTTTTTCAGTAAATGGTGTCAATTTAAAAACGTCTATGAAAAGGAAAAAGCTGAAATATTAGCTATCGAAGATGAAGATAAAAGACAGGAAGAACTGGATAAGCTCAACGCTACCCAGGACGAATGGAAACTGCGTGCTATGGGAACTACGATAGGCTGTCACACTATCGTTAAGAAGGGTACTGAAGGTAATTCCATCAAGACATATGATCTGACATAATTTTTGCAAAAGAAAAAGAGCCCCTATGAGCTCTGAGTTTTTGGTGGTCTGGGTGGGAGTCTGCTTAGTATGTTAAACCGTGCAACCATTACACTTCACCATCGCATACTCCCAGACCAAATATTAATATGTATTCTTTTCTCATCGAATCAAGTCCTTTCTTGCAAATATGTTTGACTGCATCATAAATCAATCCAGAAACTAGGCAATTCGACAATGCTCCCAATATTGGTTTGATGGTGTTTGGAATCGAACCAAATCCTGTTACTAACTATGTTATACTTATAGTATAACATAATTTTAAAAATTGTCAATCTTAATATTTTGTTATCATTCTGTTATCACAAATGGTTGTCAGGATACTCTCCCGGCAACCGTTTTTCTATCCTGTTCGTTATTCTTTTCTGCTCTTTTATATATTTTCAGGCAACAGAAAAACCCCGGAAACCTTACGGTTCCGGGGTATCTTACGTTTGGACACAATGTACCTTGCGGTACTCTATTTATATAATTAAGATGTTATGCTAAAATTATTCGATAACTGTAGCAACACGTCCTGATCCAACAGTACGTCCACCTTCACGGATAGCGAAAGTAAGACCCTGAGCCATAGCGATTGGGTGGATCAGTTCGATTGTCATTTCGATGTTATCTCCAGGCATGCACATTTCTGTTCCTTCTGGAAGGTTGCAAACACCTGTTACGTCTGTTGTTCTGAAGTAGAACTGTGGACGATAGTTGTTGAAGAATGGAGTATGACGTCCACCTTCATCTTTTGTCAGAACGTAAACCTGAGCTGTGAATTTTGTATGGCATGTAAGTGTTCCTGGTTTAGCAAGAACCTGTCCACGCTCGATTTCGTTTCTCTGAACACCACGAAGAAGTGCACCGATGTTATCACCAGCCTGAGCTTCATCAAGGAGTTTACGGAACATTTCGATACCAGTTACAACAACTTTACGTGTTTCTTCTTTGATACCAACGATTTCAACTTCGTCAGATACGTGAAGTACACCAGCCTCTACTCTACCAGTAGCAACTGTACCACGACCTGTGATAGAGAATACATCCTCTACAGGCATTACGAATGGTTTATCTGTGTCACGCTGTGGGTCTGGAATGTAGCTGTCAACAGCATCCATAAGTTCCATGATCTTGTCTCCCCACTCGCTGCTCGGATCTTCAAGAGCTTTAAGAGCTGATCCACGGATAACCGGGATGTCATCTCCTGGGAAGTCATACTCGCTTAAGAGTTCACGGATTTCCATTTCTACCAGTTCAAGAAGTTCTTCATCATCAACCATATCACATTTGTTCATGAATACAACGATGTAAGGAACACCTACCTGACGAGAAAGAAGGATGTGCTCTTTAGTCTGAGCCATAACACCATCTGTAGCAGCAACAACGAGGATAGCACCATCCATCTGAGCTGCACCTGTGATCATGTTCTTAACGTAGTCAGCATGGCCTGGGCAGTCAACGTGTGCATAGTGTCTATGCTCTGTTTCATACTCAACGTGTGCTGTAGAAATTGTGATACCACGTTCTCTTTCTTCCGGAGCTTTATCGATATTAGCGAAATCTGTAGCTGTGTTACCAGCAACTCTTTCAGACAGAACTTTTGTGATAGCTGCTGTTAAAGTGTTTTACCATGGTCAACGTGTCCGATGGTACCAATGTTACAATGCGGTTTTGTTCTCTCAAACTTAGCTTTTGCCATTTTAAAACGTCCTCCTTAAAACATTTGGCTCTTATATTATTATAGAGCGCCTTTTTCGGTTTTAAACTTGCTATCCTTGATTATATTGCATAACCGGAATATTTGCAAGCATTTTATACAATTTGATAAGTTTCACACTATAAACAGTGTATCATTATCAATTGTTGTATCATTACAGTCCACACATTACTGAGAACATAGTGAACAGTAACTTTATATCTCCTACACCCTGCCGGCTTTAAACACCGGCAGACTGCAGATGATCAATAATTATCAGTCTTTCTTAGAAAGGATTTTTTCCTGTACAGACTTCGGAACCTGCTCATATTTCTCAAAGAACATAGAGTAGTTACCACGTCCCTGTGTTCTGGAACGAAGATCTGTAGCATATCCGAACATTTCGGAAAGCGGTACATATCCGCGGATCATCTTACCACCGCCGATATCTTCCATACCTTCGATACGTCCACGACGGGAGTTGATATCACCGATTACATCACCCATGTAATCTTCAGGTGTTGTAACCTCTACCTTCATGATCGGCTCAAGAAGTACAGGAGCTGCTTTCTGCATAGCATCCTTGAATGCAAGAGAACCTGCAATGTGGAATGCCATTTCAGAAGAGTCGACTTCATGGTAAGAACCATCATATACGTTAGCATATACGCCGACTACCGGGAATCCGCCAAGGATACCGGCTTTCATAGCCTCTTCGATACCTTCGCCAACTGCAGGAATGTATTCCTTCGGAATAGCACCACCAACAACTGTAGATTCGAACTTGTACAGTTCTTCTCCGTTGGCATCCATAGGCTGGAATTTAACTTTACAGTGACCATACTGTCCACGACCACCGGACTGTTTTGCATACTTGCTGTCTACATCAACAGGTTTGGTGATTGTTTCTTTGTAAGCAACCTGAGGAGCACCTACGTTAGCCTCTACCTTGAATTCACGAAGGAGACGGTCAACGATGATATCCAGATGAAGCTCACCCATACCAGCGATAATGGTCTGTCCTGTTTCCTGATCTGTATGTGCACGGAATGTCGGGTCTTCTTCTGCAAGTTTTGCAAGAGCTTCACCAAGTTTACCCTGTCCAGCTTTAGTCTTAGGCTCGATAGCCAGCTCGATAACTGGTTCTGGGAATTCCATGGACTCCAGGATTACCGGATGCTGCTCGTCACAGATTGTATCACCAGTTGTTGTGAATTTAAATCCGATCGCTGCAGCGATATCACCGGAATATACTTTATCAAGTTCCATACGTTTGTTAGCATGCATCTGAAGGATACGTCCAACACGTTCTTTCTTGTCCTTAGTAGCGTTAAGTACATAAGAACCGGAATTCATTGTACCGGAGTATACACGGAAATATGCAAGTTTACCAACGAATGGGTCTGTCATGATCTTAAATGCCAGAGCTGAGAATGGTTCTTCATCAGAAGAATGTCTCACTACTTCATTACCGTCCAGATCAGTTCCCTGGATTGGAGGAATGTCTGTAGGAGCCGGCATATACTCAAGGATAGCATCAAGAAGCTTCTGAACACCTTTGTTTCTATAAGCAGAACCACAGCAAACCGGAACAGCTGTACACTCGCATGTCGCTTTTCTTAATGTTGCTTTCAGTCTCTCAACAGTTGGTTCTTCACCTTCAAGATATTCCATCATTAAGTCGTCATCAAGCTCACAGATTTTCTCAATGAGCTCTGTATGATAAAGCTCAGCATCTTCCTTCATGTCTTCAGGAATATCAACGATGGAGATGTCATCACCTTTTTCATCGTTGTAGATGTAAGCTTTCATTTCGAATAAGTCAATGATTCCTTTGAAATCATCTTCTTTTCCGATTGGCAGCTGTAAGCAGATTGCGTTTTTACCAAGACGAGTCTTGATCTGCTCTACTGCACCGTAGAAGTTTGCACCAAGGATATCCATCTTGTTGATGAATGCCATACGTGGTACATTGTAAGTGTCGGCCTGACGCCATACGTTTTCAGACTGCGGTTCAACACCACCCTTAGCACAGAAAACGCCGACAGCACCGTCAAGTACACGAAGAGAACGCTCAACTTCTACTGTGAAGTCAACGTGACCTGGGGTATCAATGATGTTGATACGATGTTCCAGAGCACCTGGCTTCGGTTTGCAGTTCTCTTCCAGAGTCCAGTGACATGTTGTAGCCGCTGAAGTGATTGTGATACCTCTCTCCTGCTCCTGTTCCATCCAGTCCATGGTAGCAGTACCTTCATGAGTATCACCAATCTTATAGTTAACACCTGTATAATACAGGATACGTTCTGTAAGAGTTGTTTTACCCGCATCGATATGAGCCATAATACCAATATTTCTGGTACGCTCTAATGGATATTCTCTTCCCTCTTTAGCCAATGGATTTTCCTCCTATATTAGAAGCGATAGTGAGCAAATGCTTTATTTGCCTCAGCCATCTTGTGCATGTCTTCTTTTCTCTTAACGGATGCACCTGTGTTGTTCATTGCATCTAAAAGCTCATTTGCAAGTCTTTCTTCCATTGTTTTCTCGCCTCTTTTACGAGAGAACATTGTTAACCAGCGAAGAGCCAGTGCCTGACGTCTGTCTGCTCTTACCTCGATCGGAACCTGATAAGTAGCACCACCGATACGTCTAGCTTTTACTTCAAGAAGTGGCATGATGTTGTTCATAGCCTCTTCGAAAACTTCAAGTGCTGGTTTACCAGCTTTTTCTTCGATTCTGGCGAATGCACCGTAAACAATTTTCTGTGCTACACCTTTCTTACCGTCTAACATGATGTTATTGATAAGTTTGGTAACCACTTTATTGTTGTACATTGGATCTGCCAGAACGTCTCTTTTCTGAGTATGTCCTTTACGTGGCACGTTACTTCCCTCCTTAATCATTGTGATTAAATCATCGGTACTCACGCAGATAACTATTGCATGTTCGCACTGGTAAGGTCCTATATTTAACCCGCAACCGGCAGGGTATATGGAATACCGTACAAATTCATAGTTCTAGTCTTCCGTGAATTTTCGATTGATTAATTCCTGCTGTCCCAAACAATAGGATCAGCTCTTAAAATTCTTACGAAACCTTTTTAGAATTATTTCTTTTTCGGTCTCTTAGCGCCGTATTTAGAACGGGCCTGTTTTCTGTTAGCAACACCTGCAGTATCAAGAGTACCTCTGATGATGTGGTATCTTGTACCAGGTAAGTCCTTAACCCTTCCACCACGGATAAGAACAACGCTATGCTCCTGAAGGTTGTGACCTTCTCCTGGGATGTAGCTTGTTACTTCGATTCCGTTGGAAAGACGAACTCTGGCGATTTTTCTAAGAGCTGAGTTAGGCTTCTTAGGAGTTGCAGTCTTAACTGCTGTACAAACGCCACGTTTCTGTGGTGCAGACTGTTCAACTGCTTTCTTTCTTAAAGAGTTGAATGTTTTCTGGAGAGCCGGAGCTGTAGATTTCTTTACAGATGTCTGGCGTCCTTTTCTTACTAACTGGTTGAATGTTGGCATTCCATTTCACCTCCCGATTTATTTCTCCATAGATTTTCTATGGGGCCTTGCGGTTGCTATTCATGTAATTACGCAACAAAAAAATTAAACGTTCCTTTTGCACGCTTGCTCATTATATCCCGTAAAAATCCACGCTGTCAAGGTATTTCGCATGAAATTTACATGATTTTTTCTAATTTTTATCATTACCGTAAATTTCTTTTTTATACACCACATCACCGCAATAAACTTATCAGACAATACCCCTTCCCAAAAAATCTTAACTGCCATCTCTCTCCAAATGTATCCCGACCAGACACTATTCTCTTCCTATTATAAATAACTGACCATCTAAAAGCAAAATACACCAAAAACTCACCAAGCCTCCAAACGCAGTTGCCGATAACAGCTCCCATAAATCCACATATACTGCAGGAATAATTTTCCCATACGCTCTAGTACAGCGAATATTAAGTTTCTGCTGTACTAGTGTGCCGACAGTCAGCGCCGGATAATATTTTATTTTGCGTGCATTTGCAGGACACTTAGATATTCTTAGGCATCAAAAATCCGCGTTATGAGAAGAAAAGTCCTCTGTCTGAGCGCCAGCGAGTAATCCAGACTTTTCTTCTCATGCCTTTAGCGGATTTTTGATGCCTTAGAATATCTTAGTGTCCGAAACCGCACACAAAATAAAATATTATCCGGTGCGTCCCTCCTCCCCTATTCACAATTGCATTTTCCCTTCCCTTTTATTATAATAACAACCAAAGCAGGCAAATCAACTTGCAGACACACTATAACATTCTATAAACTCAGGAAAGGACACCATAATATATGAAGAAACCCAGCATGATCAGCATCCTTCTGTTTCTGACAGGACTCCTGTGCATCATAGCCCTGATCTTCTTTAACAGGACCACACTGCACCAGATCCTCACCACTGAAAAAGAAGTCGATACAATCTCCGAACAGATCACTGCAAAACACGACGAAGTCAAACAGGCAGTAGACAAGTACACTACCGCCATAGACACAGTCCAGTCAAATATCAATCGCATGAAACAAAAACAACAGACAGCCACACAGAAGAAAACAAAAGAAAAAGCTGAAATCCCGGAAGAAGCTTCATCAAAGCCTTCTGTATTCAGCCAGAACAGCACCAGTGCCTCTTCTGATTCCAGTGCCAGCGTTTTCTCCTCCGATGCCGAAACAGACGGACATATAATAGGAATCGATCCAGGGCATCAGAGTGAGTCCGTAGATATGAGTGCCCCGGAGCCCAACGGTCCCGGTTCTTCTGAAATGAAAGCAAAATGTACCAGCGGCACTCAGGGAACCTACAGCGGTGTTCCCGAATACCAACTCAATCTGGAAGTCTCTCTTCAACTAAAAGATGAACTGGAACAGAGAGGCTATCAGGTAGTCATGACACGAACAGACAATGAAACAGCCATCAGCAACATGGAACGCGCACAATATGCTGCTTCACAGGGTGCAGAAATCTATGTCCGCATCCATGCAAACGGCGATGATTCCCATACTGCATCAGGGGCACTGACCATGTCGCCCTCTCAGAATAACCCTTATATCCCACAACTGTTTGAACAGTCTGATCGATTATCCCGATGCATCATCGATTCCTACTGTGCTGCAACAGGTTTTCAGAACCTTGGAATCCAGTACACTGACACGATGACAGGAATTAACTGGAGCACTGTTCCTGTTACGATCCTCGAAATGGGATTTATGACAAGCCAGAATGACGATCTGAAAATGAATGATGCAGAATTCCAGAAAACAATGGTACAGGGAATCGCAAATGGCATTGACAGCTACTTTGCATCATGATGATGTAAGTGTCAAAAAGCATTTTGCCCTTGACTTGATATCTGCGGATTGCTACGCAGCTTCGCAGTTCCCGCAATCCTGATTACAATAATAATTACGAAAGGAAAACCGCAATGAATAAAAAGCCAAATGAAAAACCTATTTTTCTCTATATAGTGATCGGCATACTGACTGTTGCAGTGATTGCACTGGCAGCTGTTTCATTTTTATCACTGAACCATCTCGTCACACTACAGCAAAAAGTACAGACACTCTCCAAAACCGTAGAGGAGATTTCCACTGATGCAAATACCCTTATCAGTCAGGCAGATCAGTTAGATGAATTAAGAGAACAGGAAAGTTCTGTCAAGGCAGCCACCGGAGAAACATCTCCTGCGCAGTCAGAATCCGCTGAACCCTCTTCAGAATCCGAACAGCAGAACGGAACACTTTCCCCTTCCTCCAACAACACATTTACCGACAACACTGATTCCAGCATGGACAATCTCCTGAAACAGGTACAGTCCCTGCTGCCGGCTGATAACGGAACCTGGTCCGTCTATGTCTGCAACCTGCCGAAAGATTCTGAAGGCATGATCAACGATACTCCCATGCAGGCAGCAAGCCTGATCAAACTGTATATTATGGGAGCTGTATACGAAAACTACGATACACTCTCCCAGTCTCACAATGGAGACGAAATTGACAGTAATATTTCAGCCATGATCACTGTCAGTGATAATGATGCTGCTAACACTCTGGTAAACTGGCTTGGAAACGGCGATAACTCTGCAGGTATGGCAAAAGTAAATGGCTTCTGCCAGGAACATGGTTTCACCAGCACCCAGATGAACCGCCTGCTTCTCGCAGGTAAAGAAAACGGCGACAACTATACATCCGTCAAAGACTGTGGAACCTTTTTAAAGCAGATATACCAGACTGTCAACGGAACCCTTCCCGCTTCTACTCTTCCAAACGCAGATGCAATGTATTATCACTTAAAAATGCAGCAGCGTAAAAACAAGATCCCTGCACAACTTCCAGAAGGCGTCGGTACTGCCAATAAGACCGGCGAACTTGACACTGTAGAAAATGATGCAGCGATCATCTATGATACAGCCAAAGGAATTGATCTTGTAGTATGCTTTATGTCACAGAATCTTACTGATACCGGTGCAGCCCAAAGCACCATTGCTGCAGATGCACGTGCTATCTACGGATATTATAATGAATAAACACACTCTTCTGAATCTACAGTCTATCCAGATAATTGTCATAAATCAGACAGATATTCGCAACCTCCGCAGGGGACTTACTTGATTCGGTTAAAAGAAGGAGGCACATCCCTTAACGGGTTGTGCCTCCTTCTGCAAATTCAACAGGAAGAATCGTCAATGTCTCAATCACTTCCCCTTTTATTTTCTTTAATAAAAGTTCCACAGCCTTTCGTGCCATATCCGGCACCGGCTGTACAATTGTTTATACCATTATGCCTCTTCAGCTTCCCCCTCTTCATAGGACTTCTCCCATATCTCCGAAAATACTGCCAGCGGACAGTCTGTGAGAAGGCACATGAGAAGGAAACATTCGTATGGATTTACTATGTATATCTCTCCCATTCCACATCGAAGCAGAATATCCTGAATCTCATCCAGAAAATGCTTGTATCTGTTAAAAGGATCATCATCCTCCATTTCCTGGGATACGATAAAGAATTCCAGTGTGATCAGGTCAAAGCGCTCCACCGGGAGTTTGTGGCTTAAAATATTTGTAATCCTCTGCCTGCTGAAACGCTTCTGGCTGAAATGCTTTGCCAGAATGGAGGCAGACATTTTCTTCAGATTGCCCATTTTGTTGATGGGGATTCCGCTGCAGATTACTTTTTCCACATCAGAAGGTGTAATTCTTTCTGCTGTCCACACCTTATCCCCACCTTTTTCCTCTTCATCATGCTGATACAGTCCGGCAATAATCTGCTTCGCATGATATAAAAGCTTTGTAAACTCCTGAAATGCCTGACTTTTCTCAGATATGGGATCTACTCTTTTTGATTTCAGTCGGGCAAGATAATCGATCAGTTTCTCCTCCGTATCAAGGCACAGGTTGCTTCCGTATAAAACCTGAGTATTTTCCACTTCCACAGGAGCGAGTATCTCATATTTTTTTTTCAATTCCTCTGCTTTATGATAACCCTGCTGCGTACTGTAACAATACCAGTAGATCACCTCGTCCGGATTGTAAAAATCAAAATCCTGTTCTTTCAGTACTCTTGTCAGGAAATCCGACACATCCTCTGTGGTCATTTTCAACCCAAACCCCAGAAGAAAAACAGTTTCTCTTTTTACAGATGCCTGATTCAGCCAGTTATTCACCAGTGCCGACAACTTGGTAGAGGTAGGATTCATGGATTTGGGCGTATAGGTTTCCTTAAAGGAATCTACTACGATCTCCTTATACACTTCCTGTGGAATCTCCGAGAAAGGTTCTTCCAGCTCTGCCCTTTCATAAATATATCTCTTCAGATGGTCGCCAAAGGACACCAGTTCCATCTCTTTATATAAATAGTGGAAAATAACATCCGCATCTTCGTCTTCAAAACTGTCCAGGCTTACCACCTGCCGAAATCTCTGTGCCGCCCTTCTGGTAAATTCATACTCCTGTACTTTATCAAACGCAACATTCTGTTCAAAATCCAGATCCTGCATACGGTTCTTCATGCTGCCCCACCTCTCATTTTTTATCTTTCAGATTTTTCATCCATTCTTTCATTCTGCGGACTGTATCCAGCTTCTGTACTTCACAGAGCACGATCGTCACATTATCTCTCCCACCTTTTTGGAGAGCATTTTTAAGAAGATCATTTACAATCTCCGGGATTTCCATATCCTGTGACAGAATCGCCTCTATCTCACTGTCCGAAAGCATATCTGTTACTCCATCTGAACACAGAAGATATCTGTATCCCTCCTTATGCTCGATTTCTGTCACAGAAGGTTCCAGTCTCTGCAGCTCTTCAGGAAGTCCAAGATACTGGGTTAACGGGGCTTTCCCAACTGCCGTACCACCAAAAACATGGTCTGTGGAAATCTGCTGAAGCTTACCACCATCCATAAAATAAATCCTGCTGTCCCCAAGATTGCAGGCAAACATAGACTCTGGTGTAAAGAGGAGCATCGCCATTGTGCTTCCCATGCTCCAAATATGATGCTCTGTTCCATATCTGCATACTGCCTGATTCATCTTCTCACATACATCGTCTATAAAATCTTCCGGCATATCCCTCAGCATTCTTTTATTCGCATTATAAAATTTTCCAAATTCTTCTGATGCAAGAAAGGCTGCAATCTCGCCGCAGCTTTCTCCTCCCATACCGTCAAATACCGCCATTGCCGGTACTCTGTTACCCGAAATAATCTTTGAGCAGATACCCTTTGTTCCTTCATTGTTCACCGGAAGGGATTCCCCAAAACACCAGAAATTATCTTCATTATTTGCCCGGATATTTCCTGTATGGCAGGTATATGCACATTCAATCTGATACATTGCCATTATCTGTCTTTGTTCCTTCTCCCTTCAATGCTTTCAATGAATTGTTCCAGTATTTCTCGCCACGTTTCACGAATTCCTCATTATCTTTTTCGTTATCGTGACACTTTCCATTGGAATCGATCCATCTTATCAGTTCGCCGTCGTTATAATAATAATATTCTGAAGTTTCATCATACCAGATATATGCAAAGAATAACTTCTCTCCCCAGTAGAAATATTCTTCATAAACTCCATCTCCGGATTCTGCCGGATAGACCAGAGCTTTCATGCATTCACTCTCAATATCCAGATTTCCATCTGCCTGCTGAGTGGTCTTTACCCTTCTCAGATATCGCAGAACAGTTCCTTCTGTTCCAACCCAGTCGTAACTGTTCAGATTATCTGTGATAGTTGTTGCCTGCTCCTTGATCGTATCCAGAGCTTTGGAGAAATCTTTGGATCCGGATTTTGTGGAGCTGTATTTCTCATCATCCAGAATTGCGATCGGATTATCCTCCTGTCCTTCCTGAGCATGATCTTTACTTACTCTGTAATAGACGGCGGCCATCATAAGTATCGCTGTACCTGCCACAATTGCAAGCAATGCCCTGCGCAGCAGCTGTTTCTTCCTGCGTCTTCGCTTTCTGGCTTCCACAGCACGCGCAGATCTTATCGCAACTGTTTCTGATGGCGTTTCCTGTGGCTGTATTTTCTGTTCTGCTACAACTGACATTGTTTCTTTATCTGTAAAGCTGCTCGCCGGAACATTGTTTACAGCACGTTTTCTTTTTGCAGCATTCTGAAAATCTGATGTTTTTTTATTTCCCCGGGTATTCTGTACTGACGTATTCTGCACTGTACTTTTTCGTACATTTTCGGCATCTGATGTAACATTCTGTGCTGCTCTGCCGTTCTGTGCAATTGCACTATATGATTCTGTTTTATCCGTTCCTGCTTTCTGAACACCGTTTTGTAACTGCCGGATTCTGCCAGATCTTCCATTTTTCAGATCATCCAGCGCACTATAAAGCTCCTCCGGTGTCTGATATCTCTGTGCAGGATCATAAGCACAGGCCTTCATGATAATACGGGCAAACTGTGTTCCTGCATCCACAGGTGCACTCATCTGCTCTCCTGCAACACGCTTATTTAATGCATTTTCCTTATCCCTGTAAGTGATAAACTGTTTTTCCAGACTCATAAATGGCAGTCTGTTATGATTCATCAGCCTGTACAGCACAATCCCAAGAGAATAAATATCTACCCTGCTGTCATATTTCTCACCTTTATACATCTCAGGCGCCATATAAGAGTAAGTACCTTTCTTGGAAAATCCGCTCATGGTTCGCTCAAGTTCACGTGCAATTCCGAAATCTCCAAGCTTAAAATCGCCAAATCTGGATACAAAAATATTCTCCGGCTTGATATCCCTGTGAATGATCTTAAGTTTCCGGCAATATTCCAGTGCCTTACTCAAATCCATTCCCAGCTTTATTACCTCTTTCTCAGTAAGCTGCTTTTCCGCACAGTAATCCATAAAACTTGTCAGATATTCCATCCTTATGGAAATCTCCCATCCAATGACATCCAGATATTCCATAACCTTAAAATCTTCTACAGAGACAATGTAAGAGTTTCCTCGAAAGTATTCCATGGTACTGATTTCCTGAATACATTCCTCAACCAGATTCTGAAAATACTGTCTTGTGGACTGCTCATCCCCTGTTTCAGAACGTACGCTGTTCAACTCGCTCTGGCTTCCGGGTATATTGATGATCTTGATAGCAGAATAGAAAGATTTTCCACGTTCTGTTCTCTGTGCCTTATACACCTTTCCAAAAGAGCCTTCGCCGATTTTCTCTATGATTTTCCATTCCGGCCATGCTGAAACCGGAAGTTCTTTATCCATATTGCACCTCCATTTCTGTTCAATTTCTATTTCCTTCCCTGTCCCGGTCAATGCTTTTTACAAGATGTTACCGGAACAAAAATGTATATTTATCATAACTGTAAAAATACTTCACAGTTCATTACCTGCTCATAATGTACTGGTATTATAACACAAAAAGCAGTTTCTTTGTATTTTTCTCTTTTTTCGGCAATGGAATGTTCCGGAAAATAAAAGAGAACTACCTCGCCGGCAAAATCTGTCGGCACAGATAGTTCTCTTGTGAATTCATATCAAATCAGTCCGGATAAGTTATCTACTCCGTTGGATCATTCGTTGTCTTCTGCATCGTCTGAAGCCTGATCATCAGCTTCGTCTTCAGCAGCCTCTTCTTCATCAGATTCTTCAACATCGAATTCTTCGTCTTCCGGAAGTTCTTCATCCATTGTGACCATCTCATCATCTTTGATTTCTTCATCTTCCGTAAGTTCTTCGGCTATATCTTCAACCTTTACTTCCGGTTCAGGCATTGTGCTGTTGAGCCTTACATCTCTGTAGCGTTTCATACCGGTACCTGCAGGAATCAGTTTACCGATGATTACATTCTCTTTCAGACCGATCAGCGGGTCAACTTTACCCTTGATAGCGGCTTCAGTCAGAACTTTAGTTGTTTCCTGGAAGGAAGCGGCTGACAGGAAGGAGTTTGTAGCAAGAGATGCCTTGGTAATACCAAGCATAACCTGTTTTCCATCTGCAGGCTGTTTGCCTTCTTTTTCCATCTGCTCGTTAACGTCCTCGTATTCAAGGAAGTCAACCAGTGTTCCAGGAAGGAATTCTGTATCTCCGTTATCTTCGATACGGATTTTCTTCAACATCTGACGAACGATAACTTCGATATGCTTATCGCTGATCTCAACACCCTGGAGACGATATACACGCTGTACTTCACGGATCATATAATCCTGAACTGCACGTACACCCTTAATTCTCAGGATATCATGCGGATTTACGCTACCTTCTGTAAGTTCATCACCTGCTTCAAGGATCTGTCCGTCTGTGATCTTGATACGGGATCCGTATGGAATAAGGTAAGTCTTGGATTCACCTGTTTCCTGATCTGTAACGATAACTTCACGTTTCTTCTTAGTGTCATTGATAACAGCAACACCAGGAATCTCTGTGATGATGGCAAGACCTTTCGGCTTTCTTGCCTCAAAAAGCTCCTCGACACGAGGAAGACCCTGTGTGATATCTCCACCGGCAACACCACCACTGTGGAAAGTACGCATGGTAAGCTGTGTACCTGGCTCACCGATAGACTGAGCAGCGATGATACCGACAGATTCACCAACCTGTACCGGCTCGCCGGTTGCAAGGTTCGCACCGTAACATTTCGCACAGATACCAACTTTACATTTACATGTAAGGATTGTACGGATCTTAACTTTCTCGATAGATCCGCCTGTCTGGTTGTCCACGCCTTCTTTCATGATGCGGGCAGCACGTTTCGGTGTGATCATATGGTTGGCTTTTACGATAACTTCGCCATCTTTATTCTTAATTGTCTCACAGGAGAAACGACCTGTGATACGCTCCTGAAGTCCTTCGATCTCTTCTTTACCATCTACAAAAGATTCTACATACATACCTGAGATCTCATCTCTGTTTTCACAGCAGTCTGTCTCACGTACGATCAGATCCTGAGAAACGTCAACCATACGTCTTGTCAGGTAACCTGAATCGGCTGTACGAAGAGCGGTATCGGACATACCTTTTCGAGCTCCATGGGCAGACATGAAGTATTCCAGTACGTCAAGACCTTCACGGAAGTTAGACTTGATAGGCAGCTCGATGGTGTGACCGGTTGTATCGGCCATCAGTCCTCGCATACCTGCAAGCTGTTTGATCTGTTTATCGGAACCACGGGCACCGGAGTCGGCCATCATGAAGATGTTGTTGTATTTATCAAGTCCGGACAACAGAGCATGTGTCAGCTCATCATCAGTCTTCTTCCATGTATCAACAACTTCTTTGTAACGCTCTTCTTCAGTGATAAGACCACGTTTGTAGTTCTTTGTGATAAGGTCTACTGTATCCTGAGCCTGTTTGATCATCTCCGGTTTCTGCGGCGGAACGGTCATATCGGCAATGGCAACAGTCATGGCTGCACGTGTGGAATACTTGTAACCTGTAGCTTTGATCGCATCAAGAACCTCAGCAGTCTTTGTAGCACCGTGAGTATTGATAACTTTTTCAAGAATCTGTTTCAACTGTTTCTTGGCTACCAGGAAGTCAACCTCAAGAAGAAGTTCATTTCCCGGAACACTTCTGTCTACGAAACCAAGATCCTGTGGAAGGATTTCGTTAAACAGGAAACGTCCAAGTGTAGACTCTACTGTACCGGTCAGAACGGATCCGTCCGGCATTGTCTTGCTGCAGCGAACATGGATTCTGGACTGCAGTGTGATTACTTTATTCTCATAAGCAAGGATTGCTTCGTTTACGCTCTTAAAGAACTTGCCTTCACCCTTGTTTCCAGGTCTTTCCTGAGTCAGATAGTAGATACCAAGTACCATATCCTGTGAAGGAACGGCTACAGGACCACCATCAGAAGGTTTCAGCAGGTTGTTCGGTGATAACAGAAGGAAACGGCACTCTGCCTGTGCTTCCTGTGAAAGCGGAAGATGTACGGCCATCTGGTCACCATCGAAGTCAGCGTTGAATGCGGTACAAACCAGCGGATGCAGTTTGATTGCTTTACCTTCTACAAGGATCGGTTCGAATGCCTGGATACCAAGACGATGCAGTGTAGGTGCTCGGTTCAGCATAACCGGATGTTCTTTGATAACATCCTCCAGAACATCCCATACAGCAGGCTCCAGCTTCTCAACCATTTTCTTAGCATTCTTAATGTTGTGTGAAGTTCCGTTGGCAACAAGCTCTTTCATAACGAAAGGTTTGAACAGCTCAATGGCCATTTCTTTCGGAAGACCACACTGGTAAATCTTAAGTTCCGGTCCTACGACGATAACGGAACGTCCGGAATAGTCAACTCGTTTACCAAGAAGGTTCTGACGGAAACGTCCGGATTTACCTTTCAGCATATCGGAAAGGGATTTCAGGGCTCTGTTTCCAGGACCTGTTACAGGACGTCCGCGACGACCGTTGTCGATCAGGGCATCAACAGCTTCCTGAAGCATACGTTTCTCGTTGCGAACGATGATATCCGGTGCACCTAATTCCAGAAGTCTCTTCAGACGGTTGTTACGGTTGATGATTCTTCTGTAAAGGTCATTTAAGTCAGATGTAGCGAAACGTCCACCATCCAGCTGAACCATAGGACGCAGATCCGGCGGGATTACAGGGATCACTGTCATGATCATCCACTCAGGACGGTTTCCTGACTCACGGAAAGATTCTACAACTTCCAGACGTTTGATGATTCTCGCACGTTTCTGACCTGTAGCATCTTTTAATTCTTTCTTCAGTTCTGCAGAATCTTTCTCAAGGTCAATTGCCTCGAGAAGTTCTTTAATGGATTCTGCACCCATACCTACACGGAAATCATATCCATAAGCCTCACGGGCATCCTGATATTCTCTCTCTGTAAGTACCTGTTTGTACTGGAGTCCGGAATTAGCCGGATCCAGTACGATATAGTTTGCAAAGTAAAGGACTTTCTCCAGAGTTCTCGGAGAAATGTCAAGGATCAGACCCATACGGGACGGAATTCCTTTGAAATACCAGATGTGGGATACCGGAGCAGCCAGCTCGATATGTCCCATACGCTCTCTACGTACAGAAGATTTGGTAACTTCTACACCACATCTGTCGCAGACAACACCTTTATAGCGAATCTTTTTGTACTTTCCACAGTGGCACTCCCAGTCCTTGCTCGGTCCAAAGATTCTTTCACAGAAAAGTCCGTCTTTCTCCGGCTTTAAGGTACGGTAGTTGATGGTCTCAGGTTTTAAAACCTCGCCTCTTGACCACTCTCTGATTTTCTCAGGGGACGCCAGTCCGATTTTGATGGCATCGAAAGTCATTGGCTGATATGTTTCATTGGCGTTAGTTGTTTCTGCCATGTATTCTTTCCCCTTTCTTACTCTTCGTCATTGTCTTCAAGAGCCTCATCCAGCTCAATGAAGTCATCCTCATCTTCATCCTCGTCAATGTCAACGAGTTCTTCTCCGTCAAACTCCTGCTTTGTATAGCCATGTTTGCCGTAGTCTTCTTCTCTGTCATGATGTCTTCTGGAATCTCCCTCGATGACAGAACGAAGGTCTGTGTCACCATAATCTACAGATTCAAGAAGATGTACTTCTGTATTGTCATCCTTGAGTACCTTCACATCCAGACCAAGAGACTGAAGTTCTTTTAAGAGAACCTTGAAGGATTCCGGAATACCCGGCTCAGGAATATTGTCACCCTTGATGATTGCTTCGTATGTCTTAACACGTCCAACAACATCATCGGATTTTACTGTCAGGATTTCCTGCAGTGTGTAGGATGCACCGTATGCTTCCAGTGCCCAAACCTCCATCTCACCAAAACGCTGTCCACCGAACTGTGCTTTACCACCCAGTGGCTGCTGTGTTACCAGAGAGTAAGGACCTGTAGAACGTGCATGGATCTTATCATCAACCAGATGGTGCAGTTTCAGATAGTGCATGTGACCAATTGTTACAGGACTGTCGAAATACTCTCCTGTACGGCCGTCACGCAGACGCACTTTACCGTCTCTGGAAATCGGAACACCCTTCCACAGTGCTCTGTGGGCTTTGTTCTCATCCAGATACTGCATTACATCCGGTGCTAAAATGTCTTTGTATTTCTCGCGGAACTCTTCAAAGTCTTCTGTGTTTACATAGTCGTTTGCAAGTTCCAGTGTATCCTGGATATCATGCTCGTTTGCACCCTGGAAAATAGGAGTTGCAACGTTGAATCCAAGTGCTTTCGCAGCAAGGCTTAAGTGAATCTCCAGGACCTGTCCGATATTCATTCGGGAAGGCACACCCAGAGGGTTCAGCACGATATCAAGAGGACGTCCGTTCGGAAGGAATGGCATATCTTCAACAGGAAGTACACGGGAAACAACACCCTTGTTACCATGACGTCCGGCCATCTTATCACCAACGGAAATCTTTCTCTTCTGTGCGATGTAGATACGTACGGACTGGTTAACACCAGGTGACATCTCATCGCCGTTCTCTCTTGTAAATACCTTGGCATCTACGATAATACCGTATTCACCGTGAGGTACTTTCAGAGAAGTATCACGTACTTCACGTGCTTTCTCACCAAAGATCGCACGAAGAAGTCTCTCTTCTGCCGTAAGCTCTGTCTCTCCCTTAGGAGTAACTTTACCAACAAGGATATCGCCGGCACGTACTTCAGCACCGATGCGGATAATACCACGCTCATCCAGATCTTTCAGTGCATCGTCGCCCACGCCAGGAACATCACGTGTGATCTCTTCCGGTCCCAGTTTGGTATCACGGGCTTCGCATTCATATTCTTCAATATGAACAGATGTATAAACATCGTCCATAACAAGTCTTTCACTGAGGAGTACCGCATCCTCGTAGTTATAACCTTCCCATGTCATGAATCCGATCAGCGGGTTCTTACCAAGAGCAAGTTCTCCGTTTGCTGTGGAAGGACCATCTGCGATAACCTGTCCTGCCTCTACGTGCTCACCCTGGAATACGATTGGTTTCTGGTTGTAACAGTTACTCTGGTTACTTCTCAGATATTTAGTCAGATGGTAATCATCTTTTGTACCATCATCATTCTTAATGCTGATATCTGTAGATGTGGAACGAAGTACAGTACCAGATTTCTTTGCAACTACGCAGACACCGGAGTCAACTGCTGTCTTCACTTCCATACCAGTACCAACTACCGGAGCCTCTGTTGTCAGAAGCGGCACAGCCTGACGCTGCATGTTTGATCCCATCAGCGCACGGTTGGCATCGTCGTTCTGCAGGAACGGGATCAGGGCAGTAGCGACGGAGAATACCATACGAGGAGATACGTCCATATAATCAAACATATGACGCTCATACTCCTGAGTCTCTTCACGGAAACGACCGGATACATTCTTATGAATGAAATGTCCTTCTTCGTCCAGAGGCTCATTCGCCTGTGCTACATGGTAATTATCCTCTTCATCAGCAGTCATATATACAACCTCATCTGTTACACGAGGATTCTTAGGATCTGCTTTGTCGATCTTGCGGTATGGTGCCTCAATAAATCCGTACTGATTGATTCTTGCATAAGATGCAAGAGAGTTGATCAGACCGATGTTAGGACCTTCAGGTGTCTCGACAGGGCACATTCTTCCGTAATGGGAGTAATGGACATCTCGAACCTCGAATCCGGCTCTGTCTCGTGACAGACCGCCAGGTCCCAGGGCGGAAAGACGTCTCTTGTGTGTCAGCTCACCAAGAGGGTTGTTCTGATCCATAAACTGTGACAGCTGGGAAGAACCGAAGAACTCTTTCACTGCTGCAGTTACAGGTTTAATATTGATCAGGGACTGTGGAGAAATATTCTCTGTATCCTGAGTTGTCATTCTCTCACGAACCACACGTTCCAGTCTGGAAAGACCGATTCTGTACTGGTTCTGAAGCAGCTCACCTACCGCACGTATACGACGGTTGCCCAGGTGGTCGATATCATCGGCATTACCAAGGCCATATTCCAGATGCATATTGTAGTTAATAGAAGCAAAGATGTCTTCTTTTGTGATATGCTTCGGAATCAGATCATGGATATCTCTGTGGATCGCTGCGATTCTGTCTTCTAATGTGTCATTTTCTTCCAGAATGTTTTCAAGAACAGGGTAGTATACTAATTCTGTAATACCTATGCTCTTAGGATCTTCAATTTCCGGAAGATAGTGGCGGATATCAACCATTAAGTTAGAGAGAACCTTAATTCTGCGGTCTTCCTCGCCAAGGATCCATACATATGGAACAGCGCTGTTCTGGATGGTATTTGCCATTTCTTTTGTCACAACAGTTCCTTCTTCTGCCAGGATTTCGCCTGTAGAAGCATCAACAACATCCTCAGCCAGTCTGTGACCAACGATTCTTCTGTTGAGGTGGAGCTTCTTGTTAAATTTATAACGTCCAACTTTCGCAAGGTCATATCTTCTCGGATCAAAGAACATTGCATTGATAAGGCTCTCCGCACTCTCAACTGCAAGCGGCTCACCCGGACGGATTTTCTTGTATAATTCAAGAAGACCTTCCTGATAGTTGGTGGATGTATCCTTTGTAAAACTTGCAAGGATCTTTGGCTCTTCACCGAAGAGATCAATAATCTCTGCATTGCTTCCTACACCAAGTGCTCGGATCAGAACAGTGATCGGAACCTTTCTTGTTCTGTCAACACGTACATAGAAAACATCATTAGAGTCTGTCTCATATTCCAGCCATGCACCTCTGTTCGGGATTACAGTACTGGAGAACAGTCTCTTACCAAGTTTATCATGCGCGATTGCGTAATAGATTCCAGGGGAACGTACTAACTGGCTGACAATTACTCGCTCTGCACCATTGATGACAAAGGTACCTGTAACAGTCATGATCGGTAAATCTCCCATGAAAATCTCGTGTTCGTTGATTTCCTCTGTTTCTTTGTTAATCAGTCTCACTCGAACCTTCAAAGGTGCGGCGTAAGTTGCGTCACGTTCTTTACACTGTTCGATAGTATATTTCGCATCCTTCTCGTCAAATGTAAAGTCGATGAATTCCAGGCTGAGCTTTCCGCTGTAGTCCGCGATCGGAGAAATATCATCAAAGACTTCCCTAAGTCCTTCATCAAGAAACCATTTATAAGAATCCCTCTGGACTTCGATCAGGTTTGGCATTTCCAGGACTTCTTCTTGTCTCTGGTAGCTCATACGCATGCTTTTTCCAGTTTTTACAGAACGAATTCTGTTTTTTTCCATTGACGTTTCACCCCTGTTTTTTCTTTAAATTTATTATAACTTGACCCTTTTTGCCAAAAGACATAAAGGCACATCTTGCCATAATATAGCATTCTTCACTATAGCACAGCAAGTTGCGCCTGTCAATCACTTTTTTGATATTTTTTTAATTTTTTCAAATAATTACAGCAGCCGCTATTTCTTCGGGATTTTACTATTTCTTACATGGATACGATTTGAATATCCATTTTTTTCAAAACGATTGCCTTTATAACTGCTGATATGGGAACTGATAAATTCTGCCGCATATCCTCTGTTGCTGCGGAAGGAATTTCCGTCTGCCGAAATCCCCTTTGATCCGGCAATGCGCAGACCTGATTTTTTATTGGAACCACAGACATTCCCCTGTATAGAAGAATGGTTGCTTCTTATATTGAGTTCAATTCCATTGATCGCATTTTCAGAAGCAAAATTATCCGCTACCATTGCCGACTCACATCTCTGCAGAAGAATTCCTCTTGCCTTATTTTTGAAACTGTAATTGCCATCAACCACACTCTTATCAATACATTTTACAAGTATGCCATTTCCCGCGCTGGTACTGACTCTGTTGTGTTCAATACGGCTTCCTGCAGCAAGCCCTGAAGCCAGAATCCCATCTTTCATAAATCCGGAGACTGTATTTCCGTAAATCCTGCAGATTTTCTGTGAAGCCTCTGTTCCGGCCGCATAAATCCCATATCCGTTTCCGCCGGAAAGATTGTTATAAGAAACTCTGATATTGCTTCCCTTGGCAACACTGATCCCCATATTGTTGTAGGTATGACTATCAGAAAGTCTGACTGTGTTCCCTCTGCACGAACAGTCTTCTGCAAGAGAAAATTTAATTCCATCGCAATTTCCGCTGATCGTATTATTTCTGGCCGTAACTCCGCGAATAATATATCTTCCCGCTGGAATTCCATTGGTCATCGGATTCGCTGTATTCTCAGGATCATCATCTTCAGAAGGAATAGTTTCTCCTGCAGAGCCCAGAGATACCTCGCCTGTGATCCAGATTCCATATCCATTCCACTGTTTGCCATCTATTACAGTTGGCTCCAGGACTGTAATCTGATTATCAGCGATCAGAATGTTCTCTGCATACTGATTTCCCTCCGGAGATACTTCCTGACCGCTGACAGTATGTGCATTTCTGGTATAAACAGAACGCACATAAACACCACCGCCCACATTTGTCATGGTATTTCCCGTCACAACCGTATCCTGATAATTCAGGCACCATATCGCTCTCTTTTTCAGATTATTAAACCGGTTGTTACTGATCGTGATATTTTTATACGGTTTATCAAACATCATGCTGTGGCTTCCAATGCCGGCAAATACATCTTCAAAGGTATTATCCTTTATCACAATGTTCTCACAGACACTTCCGTCATATGGAAGATATCCTGGGAAAATTCTCGGCATACAGGCATCAAGCTGGATACATTCCTGTCCGCCGCCTGTAAACTCTTTCCAGTAGCCCCTGAACGTACATCCTGTAATTTCTGCATTCTTCACTCCTGCAAGTTCCAGAAAATGCGATTTAAGGTTATTAAGAAATGTAACATTCTTCACTGTAACATTCGTAGCATGACCGATTCTAAAACCTACAAACCCTCCAGGTCCTCCCTTGTCTTCCACACATTCATAGTTTGAATCCCAGGTTCCGCCATCGATAGTTATATTACGGTATCCCTCGTATCCGCCTGCAGATTTCTGTGTATCGCCAAGACGGAGCAGGATTTCTTTTTGCGGTGAAGTCTTTGTTATCGTGGCACCCTCTGCATATAGATAGATATTGCTGTACATATGCAAAGTTCCCGTAAGTGTATAATTTCCGGGCGGCACGATAACTTTGCACTGCTTTTCATCCGTTGCCTTGTCCCTGGCCTGTGCCAGCAGTGTATTTAACTTTACAGTAATATCCTCTCCATCCTGCACATTCAGCACAAGTTCCTGCATATTTTCGCGGAACTGATCCGCATCCTCCGCTGAAAAAGTTTCAACGTCTCCATCACTGAAACCGTCGTCATCCCCAAATTCATTCTCTTCAGTTTTCTCTGCCGACTGCGTATCCGGTATTGACACATCTCCAAAAGTCTCTGAATCTTCTGATGAATCTTCAAACATCTGCCCTTCTTCCAGTTCAGCCGCCTGTACTTTTACACCTGCATATGGAGTCAGGCAAAGCTGGGCTGCAATGATGATACCAAATATGACTGCCGTTTTTCTTTTTCGATCATAGTCTGTAATCCTCCGGCTCTGTAAAAAAAGCAGGAATACCAGTGGCATTCCTGCTTGCAAATCTTCTATATATAATAGGAAGATAATTATTTAAGGTTAACCTTAGCGCCTTCAGCTTCAAGTTTTGTTTTTGTATATCTTCAGCTTCTGCTTTGGATGCGCCTTCTTTAACAACCTTAGGAGCTCCGTCAACCATTTCTTTAGCTTCTTTAAGACCTAAGCCAGTTACTTCACGAACAACTTTGATAACTTTAACTTTGTTTGGTCCAACTTCTGCAAGTTCTACATCGAACTCATCTTTCTCTTCTGCTGCTTCTGCTGCTCCAGCTGCTGCTACTACAACACCTGCTGCTGCGGATACACCAAACTCTTCTTCACAAGCTTTTACTAAGTCGTTTAATTCTAATACAGATAATTCTTTGATTGCTGCAATAAATTCTTCTGTTGTTAATTTTGCCATTTTAAATTCCCTCCATATAATATTATTTAATTCGGTAACTCTTCAGCATCCTCGTGGATGGTGATTTTCGAATAGTTACTAGATTCGTTTTATGCCTCTGGCATTAAAAATTATTCAGCTGCTGCTTCAGAGCCGTTTTTCTCAGCGATCTGATTAAGCACACGAGCGAAGTTTGTAATCGGAGACTGGATGCTTCCAAGCAGTTTGCCGAGAAGTTCTTCTCTGGACGGGATTCCAGCCAGTGCCTGAATACCTGCCTGATCGTTGTAGTTTCCTTCAACGATACCTGCAACTAATTCTAAAGCCGGTGCTTTCTTTGCGAATTTATCAAGGATTCTTGCAGGAGCAGTTGCGTCTGTAGCAGAGATTGCTATAGCGTTTGTTCCATGTAAGTGCTGGATAAGTTCTTCGCACTGAGTACCTTCGAATGCACGATGCATCATTGTGTTTTTGTATACTTTGTATACAACACCAGCTTCTCTTAATTCCTTACGTAAAGCAGTATCCTGTTCAACTGTAAGACCGCTGTAGTTAACAAGTACTACAGATTCTGCATCTTTCACGTTGTTGATGATTTCGTCTACGATTGGTTGTTTAAGTTCTACTTTTGCCATGAAATGGTACACCTCCTTATAGATTTTGTATACCGCTGCAAATGAGTAAATAAAAAGCCTTACTGTCTGGCAGTAGGGCTTGCGTAATCTTACATAAAAATATAAAGAATACTTAGTCCTCGGTAGGCGTTTACAACTTATGCCTTGCGGCACCTACTGTCTTCGGCAGCGTTCTGGTATAAGATAGCATATGAGATTTGGGTTGTCAAGAGGTTTTTCGGTTTTTATTGAATTTTTATTGGATTTTTCATTAAGGGACGCGTAAGCAGGATTCTCTGTTGGGGTTCAGTTTCGGGAGCAGTAACTCTAAGGCCTGCAAAATCTGCTAAGTGCATGAAAAAAGAAGGCAAAACTCGCCTGCGGCTCAGACAGTTGCCTTCTTTTTTCATAACGCAGATTCCGCAGGCCTAAGAGTTGCTACACTCCCTACAAGATTCACCCCAAAAGAGAATCCTGCTTACGCTGGTAGTTGGAAAATTGTCGTTACTGTTCACACACCACTGTCCCGCGAGGTGTTTTGGCATGAATATGCCAAAATCCCGAGACATACAAGCCAAAATTCCATTGCCGCAGGCAATCTGGAATGAATTTTGGCTACGTTACTGTGAACGGAGTGAACAGTAACAAATTGTCAGTATATCATAAAACAAATTTCTGCTATATTGATGCAGGGTGATTTCTTCATATGCGCAGTATAGGTATGAGATGTAACAAATCACATTGTTCTTACATTGTTCCGAAGATACGGTCTCCGGCATCTCCAAGGCCTGGGCAGATGTAGGCGTGATCATTTAATTCACGATCAAGATGTCCACAGTAAATCTGAACATCCGGATGTGCTTCGTGGAGACGTTTGAGTCCTTCAGGGGCTGCGATGATGCACATGAATTTAATGTTTTTTCCGCCCTGTTTTTGACAAAGTCAACGGCTGCTTCTGCGGAGCCACCGGTTGCGAGCATTGGATCTACGATCACTGAAATTCGCTCATCAATTGCTTCCGGGAGTTTGCAGTAGTATTCGTGTGGTTCATGGGTTACAGGATCACGATAGAGTCCTACATGGCCTACTTTTGCAGATGGCACAAGTGTGAGAATACTATTTACCATTCCAAGGCCTGCTCGGAGCACAGGGATAACCGCCAGTTTTTTCCCTGAAATCATTGGTGTCATGCAGGTTTCAATAGGGGTTTCTACTTCTACATTTTCTACAGGAAGATCCCGGAGAGCTTCGTATCCCATGAGGATTCCAATCTCTTCTACTAATTTACGAAATTCATTTGTTCCTGTGTTTTTGTTTCTCAGCATGGATTATTTTATGCTGGATCAGCGGATGATTCATAATATAAACGTTTTCCATTATCTTAATTCCTCGCTTAGTTGAATATTTGTTACTTTTTATAAATTCTACATCTGCTTACGTACAATGCGGTATTCGTCACCCATCTTGAAGTATGGACACTGATTGAAGTTTCCGGTGATGAACTTCACCATTTCATCTTCGTCAAGATTTATTTCACAGGTGTAGCATTCATAGTCGTCATCATAACTGTAGTTTACACAATATTCGCAGTTTACTGCATCGGACATTATTTACTCCTCTCTTTGTTTCCGGCATATTTCATTTCTATCCGGTATCTCCTTTTGGATTTTTTCTGTTGCCTTTGTACCTGTGCAAAGTTTGCTGTTTCTGATATACTATGGTGTTGGGATCAAAAGATATTTCTTCCCTGAACTATTGCTTATAGCAATTCCATAAAATAACTATGAGGTTACATTTATGACATTATATCATATATCTGCAAAAAAAATTAATAACACGCTGTACTTTTTCAATGCTCGCAGCATCTCTTATATTATGTCCGGCTGTTTTTTCCGGATGTTCGGCAAAAACGGAAAATGTCAAAAATACGGATGCCGGTTCCCAAGATCCCATCTCTGCCACTGCGATCAAACTGAATACTGCAGTTACGGTCACTATCTATGATTCTCAGGACAGAGAGCTGCTTACAGAATGCATGAATCTTTGTGACAAGTATGAGAAAATATTCAGCCGCACCGCAGATGACAGTGAATTATATCAGTTAAACCATCGGGAACTTACACCTGTGAAGGGAACAGAGGATACTTATCAGGTGTCGGCTTCTCTGGCGGAGCTGGTTTCTAAGGGACTTGATTATTCTGTATTATCTGAGGGTGCATTTGATATTGCTATTGAACCGCTGACTTCTCTGTGGGATTTTACTGCTGAAAATCCCAAAGTGCCCAAGGACAGTCTGATCCAGGCAGCACTGCCCAAATGTAATTATCACAATATCTCTGTTGATACAGATAAAAATGAGATTACATTAAAGACAGACGATACTGCAATCGAACTCGGTGCCATTGCCAAGGGTTATATCGCAGACCGCCTGAAGGATTATCTGGTTTCTCAGAATGTAAAAAGTGCGATCATCAATCTTGGCGGAAATGTTCTCTGTATTGGCGAAAAAACAGACAATTCTGCTTTTAAGATCGGGATCCAGAAACCATTTGCAGACCGAAGCGAAACTATTGCTGTTATGGACATCAGGGATAAGTCAGTGGTTTCCTCAGGAATTTATGAGAGATGCTTTGAACAGGATGGCACTTTGTATCATCACCTGCTCAATCCTAAAACCGGCTATCCTTATGATAACGGGCTGATTGCAGTTACCATTATTTCCGATCAGTCTGTGGATGGGGATGCGCTGAGCACGACCTGCTTTGCTCTTGGTCTGGAGGATGGCATGAAACTGGCCGAGTCTCTGGACGATGTACAGGCATTTTTCGTAACTTCTGATTATGAGATTCACTATACCAGAGATTTCCAGAAAAAAATCAAAGTTACGGAAACAGGATAAATCTGTCTCTGATGACTTAAATTGAAAAAACAGAAATATAAATCAACAATTATTAACTGGTGTTTTGACTTAATCAATAGATTTTAATTTTCAAGTCATACAATCCGCACTAATTTCTTGACCTAATTTGCTATTTATAAATTTCCAGTCAAATATTTTTGCCTGTTCGCTTGACTTAATTTGTTATTCTATAAAATCTCAGTCAACATACTGTTAATTATTTCATGACTTATATGTAAACTTTTTTTGATTTAAGTCAATATTGTACATAGCTGACAAAAGTCCCCTGCTTATTGCTTTTCGCAACCTCCGCAGGGGACTTACCCTATTCAGTTAAACTTATCACTCAGCCTGACAGTTCTTCTGACGATTATTCATTTTTAGTCTGCTATATACTGATTGCATTCAAACACTTGCAATCCATATAGGATTTCACTGATTCAGTCAGAATCTCACTCCACATCAAATTTCTCCAGGCTTTCCAGTCTTGCTCTGTATTTGGAGTCATAGGCATCTGTAAACGAAGCCTCTTTCTTCATTTTTTCGAGAGCTGCTGCTGCTTTTTTAACTGTCTGGATAGTACCGGCACCTGCTACACAGCCGCCCGGACATGCCATTCCTTCCAAAAGATATCCATTATATTTACCAATCTTGGCCATCTGGAGCATCTTCTTACAGTTCTGCAGACCTTCTGCATTCATTACCTTTACTTCCCGATCAGGATCAATACGCTTCACCGCATGGACAACCGCTTCTGCCACACCACCGCTGACTGCGAAACCTCTTCCGTCAGCACTGGCATGAAACAGTGGTTCTCCTTCCGGAATATCTTTCCAGTCCACGCCTTTGGCATCAAACATTCCTGCTACTTCCTCGAAGGTCAGCACAAAATCCACATAGCTGCGGATACTCTTACGGCTGGCTTCCAGCTTCTTGGCTGCGCAGGGACCTACGAAAACGATCTTACAATCCGGTTCCTTCTGCTTGATCAGTCTGGCAGTAAGAACCATGGGTGTCAGTGCCATGGAGATACATTTCGCCTGTTCCGGGAATAATTTCTTAGCCATCATAGACCAGGACGGACAACAGGATGTAGCCATAAACGGAAGTTTCTCAGGAACTTCCTCCAAAAAGTCCTTTGCCTCCTCCACTGTGCACAGATCTGCACCGACTGCAACCTCTCTTACATCTGTAAAGCCAAGTGCCTGAAATGCACCCCGTATCTTATTATTCTCCATACCTGGGAACTGACCTGCAATGGCAGGCGCCACGATTGCATACACCGGTGTTTCACTTTTTAATGCCATAACAGTCTGGAAAATCTGTCCTTTGTCTACAATAGCGCTGAACGGACAGCTCACCAGACACTGTCCGCAGGATACACATTTGTCCTGGTCAATCTCCGCTCTTCCATATTCGTCAGATCCAATGGCATTCATGCCGCAGGCCTTTGAACAGGGACGTTCCTGTTTGATGATTGCATTATACGGACAGGCTTCCAGACACTTTCCGCATTTGATGCAGGCATCTTCATCAATATGGGATCTGCCGCCTTCCATATGCACTGCTTTCTTTGGACAGACTTCCACACAGGGATGCTCCAGGCACCCCTGACAGCCCTCTGTGATCATTACCCTTTTTTCAGGGCAGGAATTACAGGCAAACTTGATCACATTGATAAGCGGCGGTTCATAATACTTTTCCTCAATAACGCTGGCCTCCACACCTTTGGAAATTGGCGCATGCTCTGTAACCTTTCTCAGTGACATCCCCATTGCAACGCGAAGTCTCTCACCAACTACCGCTCTTTCCAGAAAAATACTGTCACGATAAGTCGCAATTTCACCGGGTACAATCTTGTAGGGAAGCTCTTCCAGCATCTCCGGAGACTGGCCTTCATATGCCATCCTCGCAATTTCTGTAAAAATTTTGTGTCTGATTTCTGTTTTGGATGAATACAGTCCTCTCATTTTTTCCTCCTGATTTTCGATTCGGATAACTGTACGGCAATCCAATGCAGGAACACCGAACAATTTCCATTTATAATTTCATCACTGCTGCAATCAGCACACTCATTTTTCCTCCCGCTGAACTTTCAGCCACTTCACAGAGAAACGAAATTCCGCTCATTTCCGTTTCCTTATCTGCATATCATATCACCAAATGCTTCCAGGCTCAACACAACATCAAAATTTTCGCTGAATTGTCGCCCCCGAAGTTGCTGTTCATATGTTGTTATCCCCAGATTCCACTCATCTGTTCCTCCAGATGGTCCAGGATATAAGTATAAATATCTACGGACACACTGTCCGGATAGTGGGTTCCGTCTACGGTGGAAAATCCCTCAGATACCAGATGGGAATATACGTCTATGTAGGTAACTCCACTTAGGCTTGCCTGCATTGCCGCGTTAAAACTTTCAATCTCCGCATTACTGCAATAGGGATCATTCTGCACCGGACCTACAGACACGAAATAAGTCCTGCGCTCCTCTGTTCCCCCATTCAGCAGCTTTGGAATTAATATAACTGATGTAGTCATTGACATGATAAAGATCATTAACACCCATCAGGATAATAACCGCTGTATTGTCCTCAATCTGATCTTCTACCTGCGGCACTCCTGTAGATACCATCCAGTCATATCCCACAGAAGAAAGACAGGACCAAATGCTGTCATCGTTTACCGCATCCCTCAATCCCTCTGTTCTGGAATCTCCGATAAATACCAGTTTATCTGCGGAGATAGTGTCCGGATGGTCTGGCTTGCTTAAAGTTCCCTGGTCTGCCGGATTCTGTTTATCTGTCTCAGTTTCCTGCTCCGGTGTTGGAGTAGATGCAGGTATTGGTGTTGCTTCAGGCATTGGTGTTGCTTCAGGTTTTTGTGTCAGTGCCGATTTGGATTTCGGTGCCGGCGGACCTGCCACTTCTGCCCCATGGACATCTGAAAACATACAGACAGCTGCAATACATGCGGTTAATACGATTTGTCCGGTTCTATATTTTTCGTAAATATCATTCCCTTCTGCAGTAATACTTACGTTACTTTTCACATATCTCAACTCCCTGGAGTGTGTTGCTGTGAACAGTAACATGCTTACATCCCAGGCAGCATATCCGGCCATGAGAGGATTTCTCCGGAGATAATTTCCTCATAATCCCCCTCAATGTCCTGGCTTCTGCCTGCTTCGAACACGTTTGTCTCCGCTCCCCAGACACGATCTTCATATTCCCATATATGGAATCTCAGACCGCGAAACATAAAGTCGATGCTTCCGCATCCGTTTTCCTCTGTATATTCATAATGAATTTTCTTTGTTTTTAACGCTTCCTGTACTTTTTCCAAACGCATAAAATACCTCCTGATTATCTGTACAGTACCCTCTGTAATATAATACAGATAACTTTCACTGTAAAAAAATGTTCTCGTGTACACCCATCAAAAGTCAAACAGATATTCGCAATCCGCTTCGCTACACAGCTCTACATATGCTCTTAATCCTGACGCCATTATACAAAACGAATTATATCATACTCTGCTGCATAATATGTAATCTGAATGCCACTTCACAATTGCCGTTACTGTTCACTCCGTTCACAGTAACTTAGCCAAAATTCATTCCAGATTGCCTGTGGCAATGGAATTTTGGCTTGTATGTCTCGGGATTTTGGCATATTCATGCCAAAACACCTCGCGGGATAGTGGTGTGTGAACAGTAACCAATTGCCTATTCTACATTCTGATCGATATTCACTCATCTTTATTTCTGTTCTTTTCTTCGTTGGTATCGCCAGGATGATAATCGTAGCAATTACAAACAAAATTCCAAGAAGCATTCTTCTTTTTTTTGGTTTTGTTTACTTTCATTGTTCGTTTGCATATTTCTGTTATCTTTCCTGTCTGTATTATTATGGATTCTGAATATTTGAAAATAAGTATAATCCGCTGTAACAACACTTGTCAAGAAAACAAAATACCGCAGAGACTTTCTCTGTCTCTGCGGCGATTTATAGCCCTGTTATAATCAGATATAATTTCCATCATGTACACTCTGCACTGTAAATGCAGATTTCTTTTTCACGAAATCAATCGCATCTTTCACAGTGATTCCGTCAATCTGCCAGTTCGCATAGAAACCATCCAGAGTCTTTAATGTCTCGTCTTTTGCTGTATTTTCATCAAGAACAAGAAGTACGATCAGACCTGCTGCCTTAAGATGGCGGACAGTTTCTGCATAATTTTCACTCGCTGCCGGATGATACAGATAGGTATGTCTTCCAAGTACAGCCAGTCCCTTTTCTACCTGCTCTGCAAAATCAAGAGTGATTCCTTCTTTACCGATCGGGAATTCCACTACTACCGGTGTCTGACCTTTCAGTCCTGCGCGAACCTGCTCGTCCACCTTTCCGATCTGGGATTTATCCTGAGAAACAAAAGTTTTTCTCACAACACCACAGGCAGAGGTCATATTTGTGACACGATCTATCAGAATCAGCTCTCCCAGTGTTCTGTGCCTGTCAAATTCGTCTACAACAATCTTCTCTGAGAATTCCAGAGTACAGGAAGCAATCTCATTTTTCTTTAAAGTATATGCGTTTCTCTTCTCACCTGTGTTAACATCTACAGAATAATTGATCTTTGTAACCAGACCGGGGATCATCTTTGTACCGATTTTCACAAAGAAGTTCTTGCCGTCTGTAAGAGCATTGTCATCCATCCAGAGGATATCTGCTTCCACAGAATCTGTAAGAACTGCACCGGAATCAATGGTAAGTACACATCCGCGGGAAACATCTACTTCTCTGTCAAGCTGGATGGTAACAGGCTGTCCCTGTACAGCTTCCTGAACTTCTTTATCGCCAACAAGAATACTCTTTACATGAGCTTCTTCTTTACTGGGAAGAGTAGTCACAAGGTCGCCTGCCCTGATGACACCATTCTCAATCTGTCCCTGGAATCCGCGAAACTCATGGTTTGGTCTGCAGACTCTCTGTACAGGCATATAGAAGCCCTTCTCTGTATCTTCCTTAATGTCTACGGTTTCCAGATGGGAAAGAAGCGCCTCCCCTTTATACCATGGCATATTGTCAGATTTGGTTGTAACGTTATCACCTTCTGTGGCAGATACCGGAATAATAGTTACATTGGCAAGTTTCAGTTCTTCTATCAGTGCTGCGATCTGATTCTCAATGTCGCGGAAACGTTTTTCATCATATTCAATAAGATCCATTTTGTTTACTGCAAATACAAAGTAACGGATTCCCATCAATGCGCAGATTCTTGCATGACGTCTTGTCTGTACCAGTACTCCCTGTGAAGCATCCACCAGGATAACTGCCAGATCTGCAAAGGACGCACCCACTGCCATGTTTCTTGTATATTCTTCATGTCCGGGTGTATCTGCAACAATGAAGCTTCTGTTATCTGTTGTAAAATAACGGTATGCAACATCAATGGTGATTCCCTGTTCACGCTCTGCCATCAGACCGTCCAGAAGAAGAGAATAATCAATGGCACCGCCTCTGCTTCCTACTTTGGAATCCAGCTCCAGAGCTTTCTCCTGATCTGCATAGAGAAGCTTTGCATCATAAAGAATATGTCCGATCAGAGTGGATTTTCCATCATCCACACTTCCGCATGTAATAAATTTCAATAATCCTTTCATTCTAGAAATACCCCTCTCTCTTTCTTCTCTCCATGCTGCCTGCTGCTTCGTGGTCGATCACCCTGCTGGTACGTTCAGAAGAAACAGCACTTAACGTCTCATCAATAATCTCATCCAGAGTATCTGCTTCAGATTCAATACCTCCAGTAAGCGGATAGCATCCAAGAGTACGGAATCTGACTTTTTTGTTTTCAATCTTTTCACCCGGACGGAGTTTTAATCTGTCATCATCCACCATAATGATATTTCCGTCTCTGTAGATGACCAGTCTTTCTTTTGCAAAATATAACGGTACAATTTCGATATTTTCACGCTGAATGTACTGCCAGATATCCTTTTCTGTCCAGTTGGAAATTGGGAATACTCGCATACTCTCTCCCTTCTGGATCTTAGTGTTATAAAGCTTCCACATCTCCGGTCTCTGGTTTTTCGGATCCCATGCCTGAGCTGAATTACGGAAAGAAAAGATTCTCTCTTTTGCTCTGGATTTCTCCTCGTCACGGCGGCCGCCTCCAAATGCCGCTGTAAATCCATATTTGATCAGAGCCTGTTTTAACGCCTGTGTTTTCATGATATCTGTATATGCAGAACCATTGTCAAATGGGTTGATTCCTGCCTTTACCCCCTCTTCATTGGTGTAAACCAGCATATCAATTCCGTTTTCCTTTGCGATTCTGTCGCGGAATTCGATCATCTCATGGAATTTCCATGTAGTATCAATGTGAAGAAAGGGAAAAGGCGGTTTCTCCGGGTAAAATGCCTTCATCGCCAGATGGAGCATAACGGAGCTGTCCTTTCCTATAGAATAGAGCATAACCGGCTTTTCACACTCGGCTGCTACTTCTCGCATAATATAAATCGCCTCTGCCTCAAGCGCATCAAGATGAGATAAGTTACTCATTGCATTATCCTCCTCTGTTTGTTTATACTCGGAATCTTTTCGTACTTGAGCAAATACACTAGAGCGTGTCTGAAAAATCATTCCCGCAATCTGCACGCCCCACTTTGCGGTATATTTTGTCCGAATTCGGTTGTCGTAGCCCGCTACGACGCCCTCATCCGAACAAAATCTCCCACAAATTGTGACGCACATCTTGCGTAAAGCATTTTTCAAACACACTCTAAAGACTCTGAGAATACATACTTATGTTTAATATTTATTAGCGTCTTTCTTATTAACCTGAATAGTGATCTTAGTGCCATCCGGCTTCTCCACTGTCCATGTGGAAATATCCGGTTTCTCTGATACAACCATACTTGCACCTCTGCCTCCCACATCAGCTCCAAGGAAAAAGCGGATGGCATCATGCCTGCATTCCTTAATACAGGAAGTACATCCCCAGCAATCTCTTACCTGACGGATAAAGGCTTTGTTCTCTTTATCCTTTTTGATCAGATTTCCGGGACAGGCTTCGATACATCTGCCGCATCCCGCACATTTACTTTTCTGAATCCGAATGCTCATCTCTCACCTGCTCCTTTCTCTGCTGTATTCAAACCTGTATTTTCCTTTGTGATCAGGTCACGATATAAGATCTTAATCTCGCCGTTTTCCATACGGGAGTTTACATATTTCATCCACTCTTCGCTCTGCTGCGGGTAGTCTGTATTCTCTCCGAAACTATGCCATCTGGTTTCCTTTCTGGCTGCCAGATGTGCGATCACTGCCTGGCACACGATCAGTCGTTCGCGAAGTTCATAAATCTGCATCAGTTCATAAGTATCTGTTGCTGCCAGAGTGTCAACTACTGGCAACAATGCTGCGATCTTTTCATCTGCCTTTGCAAGACTCATCCCGCTGTATCTGTAGTCTGTACTGATTCCTCCTGCGTACTGATCCATAATCTTCTGCATGGCTTCCTCAAGCTGCTCTGCATTCATCAAAGAACGGGAAGCATTCAAATGTGATTCGTATTCTGCCTTCTTAGCTATTGCAGTTTGAGACAGCTCCTGTTCTCCACCACACTCCAAAGCTTCTTCCTTATTTTCCGCTGCGATCCGGTCATCATCTTTACCATTCAGATATTCCAAAATTGCCTCTGCTGCGATCTCACCTTCTGCCAGTGCACCGGTTACATATTTCTGCGGACATCCTCCTGCCACGTCTCCGGCTGCGTATAAACCTTCAATAGTTGTAGCTCTGTTATTATCTACCCAGTAACCGCTGGCTGTATGTCCGCCTACAATATATGGCTCTGTGCCCTCAATCTCTACATTCTCTTCGGATGGTCCTTTTCCGGCTTCCATCCATTTCAGAGTCTGGGACGGTGCCATATTCAGGTAAGCTTTGTAAAGGTCCTGCTCCTGTTCTTTGGAAATACCTTCCGTTCTGAGATAACATGGACCGTTTCCTTCTCTGTTCTCCATGACTGTACCGTAAACTCGCTGGGAAGTTGTCAGACCATATTTTGTTTCATAAATATCACCATGTGCATTGACCTGTCTGGCTCCAACGCCCTGAGCAATAGTTCCTGTAGGAGCAATCGTGTCCTTACATCTCAATGCAATGAAACGCATCTCAAAGGTTGTCATCTCTGCACCGGAAAGAAGTCCCATTGCATATCCTGCACCTGTGTTAAACGGAGGATACCACATCTTATGTCTGGAAAATCCCGGATTATTCGGTCTGTAAAGTCCCGCTGCACCACCTGTGGCACAGAGAACTGCTTTCGCATCAATGTCATAGAAAATATCCTCATTAACGCTGAATCCAACTGCGCCTGTGACTTTTTTGTTTCTGTTTTATAATCTGTAATATTTACATGATTGAGAACCGTAACATTCTCCTGTTCAGCTGCCGCCTTTGCAAGGATTGGCTTCATATTTTCGCCATTGATCTTGATGTTTCGGTTTCCTCTGGCAACATATTTTCCGTTTTCGTCCTTCAGGATGACCAGCCCCAGATCTTCCATCACCTTTGTCACATGATTCAATCTCTCTGACATGGTAAGAAGAAGGTCTTCTCTTACGATTCCATGGGCATCCTTTTTGGCATAATCCACATAATCCTGCGGCACTCTGCCTTCTGTAATATATGCGTTCAATGCATTCACACCCGCCGCCAGACATCCGCTTCGCTTAATATTCGCTTTCTCTGCGATCAGAACTTTTCTGCCGCTTTTTTTGCCGATCACATAGGCTGCAAAGCATCCTGCCGTACCGCCGCCGATGATCAGCACATCTGTCCTGATTCTCTCTGTTCTCATTCTCTCTTACCCTTTCCTCCATACCAGTGTGCCAGCAAGTTGATTTTCCGATCAGTCTTGCGTCTGAATTTCTTATTTCTTCATTGTCGTCAGTCGCCGCAGCCACTGCTGTCAGATAATTACAAAGTCATCCCTTACAGCCTCATTCTCGATCAGCTGTACACTGTCACCTCTCAGTGCAAAAATCCTGTAAAGAAATACATTCACAGTCTCACCTTCCCGGATATCTGCTTTCTCCAGGCTTCTTCTGGCAGTTACTGCGGAATTGTTGACTCTCACCTGAAGTTCCAGATTATCTCCCCGGAAGGAAACCCGTTCAACCACTCCCCGGGATACGGAAGTTTTGAACTTCTCCACCTCATCCAGTTTGGAGATTTTTACAAATTCCGGACGGACAATGATCTTGTCTGCTCCCTCTGCCTGAGCAAAAGTATGGAAATCATCTGCGTTTTTCAACACAGATGGATGTCCGAAGAAGGCAGCTGTAAAAGCAGTCTCCGGATTTCTGTAAACCCCTATAGGAGTTCCTTTCTGTTCAATCCGTCCTGCATTGGTGATAATAATCTCATCTGCTACTTCAATGGCTTCATCCTGATCATGAGTAACGAAAATACTGGTAATTCCCAGCTTCCCGATCATCTCCTTTAACCAGCTTCGCAGTTCCTGACGGATTTT
>ENA-OQJC01000019-OQJC01000019.1-human-gut-metagenome-genome-assembly--contig:-NODE-19-length-39604-cov-4.702890_pt1 | contig 39604 bp, 38 predicted proteins | sample MGYA00242600_ERZ504766 | MGnify/ENA primary metagenome ERZ504766 (study PRJEB26092, sample SAMD00036364) | human gut metagenome | host: Homo sapiens | study: EMG produced TPA metagenomics assembly of...
ATTATTTTATCAAATCGCTGTTCGTTTGTCAAGCACTTTTTTGTTTTTTGAACTCTGTTTTAAGTTCTCTGTCTTGCGACAGCTTGTTTATTCTATCAAAATGTTTTTCATTTGTCAAGAACTTTTTGTTTTCTTTTGCATATCTGTTTTAAGGCAAAAGAAAGCGCAGGGGTGGGATTCGAACCCACGCGCCCTTGCGGACAAACGGTTTTCAAGACCGCCTCGTTATGACCACTTCGATACCCCTGCGTGTCACAATTAATACTTAATTGTTTAGTTGTCTGCACTTGTTCAGCGCAGGATTTATATTATCATCAATGTTACAATATGTCAACACTAATTTCTATTTTTTTTACATTTTTCTGCGTTTCTTTAAAAAAAAGTTACTGCAATCCCCATATCTTCAGGAGTTGTGACCTTTATATTTTCTATACGAGCCCTCTATGAGCTTTACTTTTGTGTCACTCCCATACTCTACTATCATTGCATCATCCGTAATTGCCGGCACATTTTTCCCTATATGACATGTCACTAAACAGCTTATCATAGGACTGAGCCAGCAAATCATATTCAAAGCATTGCGGTGTCTGAATCTGCCACAGGCTTTTCCTGTCAGGAGTATTTGCTGAATATCCCAATTCATCTGACACCTTTATTGTGTCCTTTACAGGCATTCCTGCTACGCATGCTTTTTCTTTTTCAACCGTATGCATAGAACGAACTATTATTTCATTATCCACCAGAGGGCGTGCGCCGTCATGGATCAGCACATAGTCCGTGCCGTTTGCTGCTTTAAGCCCCTCATATACAGAGTTGTAGCGCTCTTTGCCCCCCTGCACTATTGCTTTCACCTTCTTAAAGCCATATTTTTCAATTATCGAATGTCTGAAATACTCAATATAATCTGCACTGCAGACTATGACTATTTCATCCACCGGACTATCCTCAAATGCTTTTATACTATAATAAATCACAGGCTGCCCCAAAAGCTCCATATACTGCTTTGGCATATTACTTTTCATCCGGCTTCCTGTACCGGCTGACAGTATGATTGCTGTGTATTTCTTCTTATCCATATTCTTTATTTTCCTATCTATGATAAATCTGCACATTATGTTTGCACCCCGGTGCAACCGGAAGCAATTACAGAATCATTCACCAAGCTTTAGATTCGGAACCGCATTCAGATCAAGTCCGGACCTCTTACCTGCTATAAAATCATAGTATGCTGCCGCACCTATCATAGCAGCATTGTCTGTACACAGTATCGGTGACGGACGATAGAATTTAACACCCTTGCGCGCGCACATTTCCTCCATCGCATGACGGATAATACCATTAGAAGCAACGCCTCCCGCAATGGCAAATTTGTCCATTTTAAACTCATCTATGGCATTCTCAGCGTGTCCGACAAGCACATCTGTAACCGCCTGTTGGAACGATGCTGCCACGTCTGCCCGGTTTATTTCCAGTCCCTTCATCCTGCAGCCGTTTAAATAATTGAGTACTGCCGATTTAAGTCCGCTAAAGCTGAAATCATAAACTCCGCCCACAATCTTTGCTCTCGGAAACTCTATGCTGTGCGGGTCACCCTCATGCGAAACCTTTTCTATCTTAGGACCGCCCGGATAGCCAAGTCCTATTGCTCTCGCTACCTTGTCAAATGCCTCTCCTGCCGCATCATCCCTCGTGCGTCCGAGGATCTCATATTTACCGTAATCTACCACTCTCACCAGATGCGTGTGTCCTCCTGATACGACGAGTACCAGAAATGGCGGCTCTAAGTCTTTATTTTCTATATAATTTGCGCTGATATGTCCCTCTATATGGTGCACTCCGACAAGAGGAATGTTTCTTGCGTATGCTATAGCCTTTGCTTCTGCCACGCCTACAAGCAGTGCTCCTACGAGCCCCGGACCATATGTTACGCCTATTGCGTCTATATCGTCGAGTGTCATCTGTGCATCTGAAAGTGCCTGCTCTATGACCTGATTAATTTTCTCAATATGCTTTCTGGAAGCTATCTCCGGTACTACCCCTCCATATAAAGTATGAAGAGCTATCTGCGATGAAATCACATTACTTCTCAGATCACGTCCATTTACTACAACTGCCGCCGCAGTCTCGTCGCATGAGCTTTCAATTGCAAGTATTTTAATTTCTTTTTTTGTTTCTGTATTTTCTGTCATTTTATTACACCAATCTTAATTATATTACTCTATTCTGTTTCCGTATCAGAATCTGCAGCAATCTTATAAAATGTAAGAATCCTCCAACAGCCTTCCTTATCCTGCCTGAGTACATATTCCTGATATGTCTTAGAATACGAGCTGCCCTCCTTCATGAAGTATGATGCCTTGACATATGCAATTTTACTACCATTATCGGTGACATATTTTACATCATTGCTGTCACACACTCCGGTCTGAGCAAGTGTAACGCCCTGGTCCTTGTAGCTTTGCGCATCTGCCGTGACAGACTGTTTGTAGGTATCCTTTGGATTGTTTGCTGCAAGCTCGTCATCAAAAAGCTTGAGCGCCTGGTCGGTGAGTGCATCAAGCTCTTCATCGCTATACTGCATACCATAGTAGCACTTCACAATCCTGTTATAAAGCTTCACCACCTCACGAGGTGTCTGCGGATAGTTCTTGTCGAGATCCTTAGTTGTTATTCTTTGTACCTCGGTCAGTACCTTTTCCTTTTGATTAGCCCTTTTAGACTTGTCGTTTACGACATAAAACGAACCACATATCGCAGCAATCAGCGCTATTGTTAAAATAACTATACCTGTTTTCTTCATATCGCCCCTCCTTAGTCCTCGTCAAACATGAGCTCCACACTCTTTGCATCTTTTCCAAGATATGCGTTTGCAAAAATATCCCTCACCTGTGGCATATAATCCTCTGCACGGACAAGTGACGGGGAAAAATGTGTAAGCCACAGCTCCTTCACGCCGGCTCTCTTTGCCATGTCTGCTGCCTCGTAAAAGGTCATATGCTTATACTGCTTTGCTTTTACTATCTTTTCCTTTTCAGCATACATGCCCTCGCAGATAAAAAGGTCTGATCCCTCTGCTGCCTCCACTATGTGCTCAAGTGGCCTTGAGTCCGTACAATATGTGACCTTTATGCCCTTTCTTGCCGGTCCAAGCACCATATCCGGAGTATACACTCTGCCCTCAAATTCAACGGTATTGCCTTTCTGAAGAGGATTCCACAGGCGCATCGGAATTTCTTTTTCCTTTGCTCTTTCCACGGAAAATCTGCCACTACGCTTTATCTCAACCGAATAGCCATAGCACAGCACCGCATGCTTTACGCGGAATGCATGGATATGATATCCATTCATCTCAAAATATTCATCCTGCTCATTGAGCTCTATGCATTTTATCTCAAAAGGCAGCTCCGGCGCAATCGTCCGAAGTGCAGTGACAACCCTTGTAAGCCCCTTAGGTCCAATAATGGTAAGCGGCTCGGTGCGCTCGGCATTTCCCATTGTAAGAAGAAGCCCCGGCAATCCGCTGATATGGTCTGCATGAAAGTGGGTGATGCATAAAATATCTATCGGCTTGAAATTGATTCCGGCCTCCTTCATCGCAATCTGCGTTCCCTCACCGCAGTCAATAAGTATATTGCTGCCGTTATATTTTAGTGAAAGTGCCGTAAGCCATCTGTTTGGCAAAGGCATCATGCCTGCTGTTCCAAGTAAACACACGTCTAACATAAATTTTCCTCCGCAGTATAGGACATGATGACACCGTCCTCTACCGGATGCTCATATAGATTTTTTCTGATTCCAAGGTTTACAAACCCCATCTTCTGATACAGTGATATCGCAGCCTCATTAGTCACCCTGGCTTCGAGCACAATGCGCTCAACACCTGACTCTTTTGCCTTTTCCTGTAAGCATCTGATAAGATGTGCACCCACACCTTTTCCTCGTGCTGATTTTTTGACTGCTATATTGGTCAGCTCTCCCTCATCAAATGACACGTAGGTGCACTGATACCCCAGTATCTCGCCATCCTCCTGTGCCACAAGCATGATATTCTCCGGAAGCCTCATGGCATCCAAAAATCCCTGTCTGCTCCAGGGCTGTGTGAAGCTGTCTTTTTCTATCTGCGCCACCGAGTCTGCATCCTCCGGCTCCATGGGTCTTATTATCATATTCTAAAATCTCTCTCCTTTTCCTGTCTCTCTCTCTCAGCCTGTGATAATCTGAGATACTCAGGCTTATGGTCTGCTGCATTTTCTGCCCTGCCCTGCTCATAGAGCACCTGTCCAAGACATGCTACAGCCGATGCTCTTTGCTTATTGCACATGGCAGGCGCAAAGTCATAGTCCACCTTTACGTGCTCATTGATATAATCCCTGAACACATCCACTCCGTCTCCAAGGAAAATCACCCTGCGGCCGAGCTCATTGATTTGGCCAACTATCTCTTCTATCATCACTACGCACTGTGGCAAAATGGTATTCATCCTGCCATCAGTAAAATCATACAGCCCTGTATAGGTCTGCTGTCTTCTTGCATCCATAAGCGGACACACAACATCTGCACTGCCCCACAGATTGTATGCAAGCGCATCTACGGTAGGTACAGAAACTATCTGCTTATCCAGTGCCATTGCAAGCCCCTTCGCCGTCGCAGAGCCTATGCGAAGCCCTGTGAACGATCCCGGTCCTGCTGAGACTGCAATAAAATCTATTGTCTTAAGGTCAAGCTCTGTCATCTTAGCCACCTCATCAAGCATCGGAAGAAGTGTCTGCGAATGTGTCTTTTTATAATTTATCGTGTATTCTCCTATCAGATTATCGTCCGATACGACAGCCACACTGGCCACAAGCCCTGAGCTGTCAAGCGCAAGTATCTTCATTATAAAACCTCTTTTATTGTTATTTTTCTATAGTCAAAGCCTTTTTCCAGGTCTTTTTCAATAGTAATCTCTTTTCTCTTCTTTGGGAGTATCTCCTCAATGAGATTTGCCCACTCTATCATCGTAAGCCCATCTCCGTAGAAATAATCCTCATAGCCTATTTCATCCATCTCCTCAATGTCACCAATCCTGTATACATCGAAATGATAAAACGGCAGCCTGCCCTCCTCGTACACCTGCACTATGGTAAATGTAGGGCTGTTTATCGGCTCTGTGATGCCAAGCCCCTCTGCTATGCCCTGCGTGAGCACTGTTTTACCCACTCCTAAATCACCCACAAGTGTACACACATCCCCCGGCTTTGCCTGCTGTCCAAGCGTAACCCCAAGTGCATGCGTATCATCTGCCGAAAAGCTTTCTATTACTGTTATATTTCCTTCACTACTCATATTACCAGCTTATACCCTTATCTATTTATTTTATCTTATATCTATTTTGTTTATTTGATTTTCAGTCTGTATTTCTCCAGTGTACTGCCTGCCAGCTCCTTTAACGGCTCATAACTGTCGCCCAGCTGCTCCTTTGAGAGAATGTATGCATTCTTCCTGTTGCTGAATATAAGTATCCTCTTATCATTTGCCACGAATCTGTACACCTGCTCCCACGGAAGCTGCGCCATCTCCTCGCCCTGGCTTACTTTTATGTTCTTTTCATCTATCTCAAAATGCAGTGGCTTTGAGAAAACTTCATTTGTCTTCATAATCATCTTTACCCTGCCCTTGAGTGAAAACGGCACATATAGCAGCACCAGAATACCCACTATAATATAAAGCACCACATACTCCGTATTGCCTTTTTGTGCGCTTAACACTGCTGCCGCAGCCAAAAGCACAGCAAACAGCAATGATATGACACCCTGACTGCCCTTGTACGCCTGCTCTATATTAAATGAATATAAATCTTTTTCTGTTACTTTTACATCAAATTCAAGCTTCATGTCCTGCTCCCAACTAAATATTTGGATTTATTATAACATTCCTTTCAAAAAAAGAAAAGAGCGCAATTGACTGCGCTCTTTATGTTTGTGACTAATATATATTGTGTCAGGTATTTTCTCTATCCTCTGCCCTTTAAAACAGGTGACAGTCTCTTGTATACAAGCACTGTGATAAGTGTTGATATAAGTCCCTTTACGATGGTAAACGGAACATTGAATATTAAAAGTGCCTGCCACAGCTTGCCTACTGATGGAAGAAGCTCACTGTACGCACCAATGATTGCTTCCATTGGCATGAACTTTGTGTATGCAGGATACACGATAAACAGGTTTGATGGGAAGCTGATGATTCCCATTACCACTGAACCGACTAAAGCGCCGATTATTGCACCCTTTTTTGACTTTATTTTTCTTGTAGATAAGTCCTGCTGTTGCTGTAAATACTGCTCCAAGAATAAAGTTTGAAAGCTCTCCTACCGTAAAGCTCTGTGTTACTGTACAGTGAAGCAGGTTCTTGATAAACTCTACAATCACTCCTGCTAACGGTCCGTATGCAAATGCGCCGATAAGTGCAGGCAGATCTGAGAAATCAAACTTAATAAAGCCCGGCATGATTGGAATTGGAAACTCGAGGTACTGAAGTACAAATGCAAGTCCGCTTAACATTCCTGTGCCGACTAAAAGTCTGATGTTTACTTTTGATTTTGTGTTGTTTGTTGTTACGTCCATTTTACACTCCTTTGATGCTTAAGGAATCCTGAGGATATTGTGAGTGCAGCTATCTAAAATCTGAATAGCTGCTTTAAAAAATCCCGGAAGAAAATCTTCCGGGACTTAATATCACAGTGTAATGACACCTAATAATCTTCTCTCATCCAGACTATACTGTCGGCTTCGGAATCACACCGAATCATGCCTTGCGGCTCGTGGGCTGTACCACCGGTAGGGAATCGCACCCTGCCCTGAAGAATTCCTATTTTTTTTACAAATTTATGATATGCACTTTGAAGTGTTTTGTCAAGGTGTTTTTAATTATCAAGAATAATATTGTCAAAGAAATTATTTTTCTTGCCCTTTATGTAGTGTGGCTTTTTGTTTCTGTTGTTATTATTCTTGCTGCCTGTACTATTTCTATCGTTTCTGCTATTCCTGCCGCCGTTATTTCTATTACTTCTGTCAGCCTTGTTATCAACATTGTTTTTGCCACTGCTGCTGTTTTCTGACTTACCGGCCTTGTCTGTGCCCTGTCCGATTTTCATGGTAAGCTGGATGCGCTGCTTTTTGAGGTCAACGCTCATAACCTGCACATCTACTATGTCCCCTACACTGACAGCCTCAAGCGGATGCTTGATATAACGGTCACATATCTCTGAGATATGCACAAGTCCGTCCTGATGCACTCCTATATCCACGAAGCATCCGAAATCTATTACGTTTCTGACTGTGCCCTTTAATACCATACCCGGTGTGAGGTCCTTCATCTCAAGGACATCGCTTCTTAGAATTGGCTTTGGCATATCCTCACGCGGGTCTCTTGCCGGCTTTTCAAGCTCTTTTACGATATCACGCAGTGTGATTTCACCAACTCCTGCCTCGTCTGCGAGCGCCTTGTAATCAGATACCTTCTTTGAGATTCCAACTACATTTCTGTTCTTTACATCCTCCATTGTGTAGCCGAGCTTTTCAAGCACTGCCTTTGTGGCATCATATGACTCAGGATGCACGCCTGTGGCATCAAGCGGGTTCTTTCCGTCTGAGATACGCATGAAGCCTGCACACTGTTCAAATGCCTTCGGTCCAAGCTTTGCTACCTTAAGAAGCTGTGAACGTGATGTGAATTTACCGTTTTCCTCTCTGTAGTCCACGATATTTTTGGCAATGGTCTTTGAGATGCCTGATATGTACTCAAGCAGTGAAACGGATGCTGTATTTAAATCTACACCAACCTTATTTACGCAATCCTCTACAACTCCTCCGAGTGCCTCTGAGAGCTTTTTCTGGTTCATATCATGCTGATACTGTCCGACTCCGATTGACTTTGGATCAATCTTTACAAGCTCAGCGAGCGGATCCTGAAGTCTACGCGCCATAGATGTGGCACTTCTTTGTCCCACATCAAAATTCGGAAACTCCTCTGTGGCAAGCTTGCTGGCTGAATATACTGACGCACCTGCTTCATTTACTATGATGTACTGCACCTTTACCGGAATTTCCTTTAACAGCTCGACAATCACCTGCTCTGACTCACGCGATGCTGTTCCGTTTCCGAGTGAGATAAGAGTGACATGATGCTTGTCTATAAGCTTTTTGATTACGGCCTTTGCCTCCTCGACCTTGTTCTGTGGTGCTGTCGGGTAGATTACTGTGGTATCGAGCACCTTTCCTGTAGGGTCTACGACAGAAATCTTGCAGCCTGTACGGAATGCCGGATCCCATCCAAGCACAACCTGTCCTGCAATTGGAGGCTGCATGAGAAGCTGCTCCAAGTTCTTTCCGAATACCTTTATGGCACCATCCTCTGCTTCCTCTGTCAGATTGTTTCTGATTTCACGCTCTATGGCAGGGGCAATAAGCCTGTCGTACGCATCCTCCACTACCTCTGTGAGTACGGCTGCTGTAGGCGCTCCATCATTTGTGATAACCTGCTTTTTAAGATATTTTATGATATCCTCTGTCGGTGCCTCTATCTTTACTGTGAGGATTTTTTCCTTTTCACCACGGTTAATTGCGAGTGTTCTGTGACCTGCCACCTTGGAAAGAGCCTCATCAAATTCATAGTACATCTCATAGACAGACTCCGCCTTTGGATCCTTGGCTGTCGATATAAGACGCCCCTTTTGCATGGTAAGCTCTCTGATTTTTGTTCTGTAACCGGCATTGTCGGATACGTTCTCTGCAATGATATCCTTTGCTCCGGCAAGTGCAGCTGCTTCATCTGCCACGTCTTTTTCTGCATCCACATATTTAACTGCTTCTGCCATGATATCAACAGACGATTCCTGCGCTAAAATGGTCTGTGCCAGTGGCTCTAAGCCCTTTTCCTTTGCGATTGTGGCACGGGTTCTTCTCTTCGGACGGTAAGGTCTGTACAAATCGTCAACCGCCACCTGTGTCTGTGCCTCAAGGATTGCCTTCTTAAGCTCATCCGTAAGCTTGCCCTGCTCCTCAATGCTTGCAAGCACTGTCTGCTTCTTGTCCTCAAGATTACGTAGATATGTCAGTCTGTCGAAGAGATTTCTGAGCACCTCATCATTTAATGAGCCGGTTGCCTCCTTTCGGTATCTGGCGATAAAAGGAATGGTGTTTCCCTCATCTATCAGCTTGACAGCGGCCTCGGCCTGTCCTTTTTAATCTGCAGTTCTTCTGCAATTGCAGCAATAATATCCATTTTTTTACCTCTTTAAAAAACTTATTCTTTTCGTATTATAAATGAAGTGATACAATAAAATCAACTTTATAGAAAGGAATTTTATTATGGATCCACAAAAATTTGATTATAATCAGGATTATAACTATAATTTCGGCAGCAATTATGGGCCGGGCTTTAATCCCAACAACAATTTCTACAATAAACGCTCACGCAATATGGAGGTTGCAGCACTTGTGCTTTCAATAATTGCCATCGCGTCGTGCAGCTGTATTTATGTGTCTATCATATGTGGCTCGCTTGCCATGATTTTTGCGTTACTGTCAAAAGGCGGTGCCACCTCAATGAGCAGCATGGCTATGACCTCATTCTGGATTGCGTTTGCCGCTGTTGTTATCACTCTTATTATCTATATCGGTTCGTTTGCCGCCATGCTTCACGAATACGGAAGCATAGAGGGTATATTAAAGGAATACCAGAACCTGACCGGTATCGACTACAATGAGCTACTTCAGCAGATGAATACCGCAAAATAATATAAGCATATTTTTGACTATACAGTTTACCACAATAATGGCAAGTGCAAGCCACATATATAATGGCCTGAAGTGCATTCCGATGTGCAGCCTGCCGCGGCTTACCCGCTGCAGTGTCTGTGACAGCATAAACCAGCCTCCAAAAACGGCTGTATACGGCACAAACGGATGGAGTACAAACGACCTTATCAGATGTCCGTGCAGCAGCGCAAATGTGGCTCTCGTGCCACCGCACCCCGGACAATAGTAACCTGTATATGCGTGCAGCGGACATGGAGGCACCTTTGTGAGTATCTGCGTACCACATACTCCAATCACTGCCGCAAGAGCCGCAAATACAGCTATGCATATCCAGCCCGTTATATAGAAATACCTGTCGATTGTTTCATCTGTCTGCATGATATGTGTGGTCCTTCCTGTGATTTTGTGTAACCATATGAATACAAGTATATGCTATATATCTGACAATTGTCAAAGCATTAATTTAAACATTAACTTAAGCATTAATTCAAAACTATTATTTCAGGAGAAATATAATGAACCCAAAAAGAAATCCAAAGAATTAAAAAGAATATCAAGAGAGAACCTGAACGGAAGATACAGACTTAGCATGAGCGTTTTTCTCACTGTCACACTCATAAATCTGTTTAGTGACCTGCCGTTTACCTACCTGCTCGGAAATGTATATGCGACAAAGGTTCAGACCGTCATCTACTACATTGCCGAGGTGCTTTTATCTATCGTGGTCGGCGTGCTGCAGATGGGACTCATACGTTTCCACCTTAATATGGCAAGAAAGAAAGAGTGCCGTATCAGCGATGTCTTCTACTGCTTTATGAATCACTCCAACAGATATTTTGGAGCATACATCATATATTATGCCATCTCTATGATTGCAAAGGCGCCTTTCCTTGTAGCCAGAAACTTTTTCAAGCTAAGCGGCGACACTATGGGAATTGCTATCGCTTTATATGTTGCAAGTGCCGTGCTCAGCTTTATTGTACTGGTTCTGTTTCCTTTTTACCTGTATCTGGTGCTCTCGCGTGATGATTTATCCGTGTTTGCATGCCTGACTCATGCCATAAAGCTGATTCGCGGCAACATACTCAGAGTCATCTACATTAACGTAAGCTTCATCGGTATGCTTGTGCTTTGCGTGCTGTCGCTCGGCATCGGCCTGCTCTGGGTGGAGCCTTACTATGAGCAGACCTTTACAAATCTCTTCCTCGATGTGACAGGGGAGCTGCCGGCTGTGGACTGCGCGGTGTAACGGCTTATATAATCGCTTGTGCATGGAGCGCTTCGAATTCAGGTTCTGTAAGTGCATGAAGCGCCCGGTGCACAGATTATATATCACTCCGCTCTCATAACTCCTTAGTCTAGTGGGAGTAAATGCCGTCATCCGCAGAGCTTATCAGGCGCGGAAAATCAAACGCGCATTTTACCTCAATATCTAAATTCAGGCTATGCTGCTTGAACGAGTATTTTCCGCGCCGCTTTTGCTGATGACGGCATATAACTCCCACACGACACATCGTAAATCGAACGTAGCGACATACAATCTGTGCACCGAGCGTTCCATGCACTAATATACTTCTTCTATTTATCTTACTGCTCCATGCACTTACTCAACTTTTATCGAAATTTCCGAACATGTGGGATATATAATCCGCATCCCACCCGCTACACGCACCCACTCTCAACCTAAAATCGAAGCTCTACATCTTTAGCAACCGGTCCATAATCCTTGCTGCAACGCAGCTCTTGTCCATGATTTCAAGCTCTGTGCAGTCGTCAGCCGTGATGAGTGTGACCACATTGGTATCTGTTCCAAAGCCTGCGCCTGCTACCTTTAGGTTGTTTGCCACTATCATATCTGCATTTTTCTTTGCAAGCTTTGCTTTCGAGTTTTCAAGCATATTCTGGGTTTCCATAGAAAAACCGCATATAAGCTGTCCCTTAGCCTTGTGTGCTCCGAGGTATGAAAGGATGTCCTCTGTGCGCTCAAGCTCAATTACAGACTCATATGAGCTGTCATTTTTCTTTATTTTCTCATCAGCCGGATGTGATGGGCAAAAATCCGCTACTGCTGCGGTCATGATGATAATATCCTGTTCAGCAGCCTTTGATTTCACCACGTCTGCCATGTCTGCGGCCGATGTCACATTTACCACATCTACAAACATAGGTGGCTCAACCGATACTGAAGCGTTGACCAGTGTAACATGCGCACCGCGGAGCATACAGTTTTCTGCTATGGCACGCCCCATCTTGCCTGTTGAGTGATTGGTGATAAAACGTACCGGGTCTATTTTTTCCTGCGTCGCTCCGGCTGTGATGAGTACGTTTTTGCCCGCCAGGTCCTTTTCACAGGCTATTGTCCTCATTATGTAGTTGAAAAGTGTCTGTGGCTCCGGCATTTTTCCTGCACCGGTGTCTCCGCATGCAAGATATCCTTCAGCCGGCTTTATCATCTCAAAGCCGTAGTGCTCGAGCTTTTTGATATTATCCTGCACAATCCTGTTCTCGTACATATTGGTGTTCATGGCAGGAGAAACAAGCTTAGGACATTTGGCTGCAAGTATTGTGGTGGTAAGCATATCGTCTGCGATTCCGTTTGCCATCTTGCCTATCACATTGGCTGATGCAGGTGCCACCATAAAGATGTCTGCTCTCTTTGCAAGAGCCACATGCTCCACGTTGAATTCAAAGTTTCTGTCAAATGTGTCCACGAGGCACTTGTTGCCTGTGAGAGTTTCAAATGTGATTGGATTTATAAAATTTGTTGCATTGTGTGTCATTATGACGTTGACATCGGCGTGCTGTTTTACAAGCATACTCGCAAGGTTTGCTATCTTGTATGCCGCTATGCTTCCTGTCACTCCCAAAACTACTGTTTTTCCTTTTAACATGATTTTCACCTCTGTATAAAACTATTATTCTGCAGTCATTTTTTGTTTACATCGCAAAATGCTTTGTAGCCATCCACAGACTTTGCACTTCTAGCTGCATTGGCAATGGCCTTTGCCATGACATAGGCACTCATTGGCCCCACCAGATTGATATCGGCAGGCACACTGCCCACTGATACAGCATAGATTGAATCTCCATCTGCCATCGTGTGCACGGGTCTGATTGCTCTGCCATAGCCATTGTGAGCCATGGATGCCACCTTGTTGAGTGCGGTCTTGTCAAGCTTTGCATTTGTTATTATTGTACCAATTGTGGTGTTTCCTGTAAACATATTCTGAATCTTCGCCGCTGCCTCAAAATACGCTGTCTCGTCATCAAAAAGCAGCCCATTTTCATCCAGTGCTCCGGCAATTTTCTTATCTGTATCTATATCATATATGTCACCAAGTGCGTTCAGTGTCACCACGGCTCCAACCTTTAGTTCTCCAAGCTGTACTGCATAGGCTCCTATTCCGCTCTTCATGCTGCGCTCACGCCCCATATATTTGCCGACTGTTGCACCCATTCCGGCTCCATAATTTCCCTGTAAAAAAGTATCATAGGAAGCGTTCTCACAAGCCTTGTATGCCATTTTGCCATCAGGCCTTGCATTTTTATCACCTATTACCAGGTCAAAAATACACGACTGCACCACAAGAGGCACCTTTGTGACTCCCACATCAAAGCCTATATCGCGCTCCTCCAGATACTTCATCACGCCTCCCGCTGCATCCAGACCAAAGGCAGAGCCGCCTGACAGTACAAGAGCATGGATACCCTTTGCGTCTGCCACAGGATTTAAAAGTGGTGTCTCCCGCGAAGCCGGTCCGCCTCCCCTTATGTCAACTCCCGCCGGTGACTGTTTATCAAAAAGAAATACCGTACAGCCGGTCAAGCCCTTAGTGTCCTCGGCTTGGCCTATTTTGAAGCCGCCGATATCCATTATGTCTATTTCATGCATATGTTTCACCTTGTATCATGCCTTTCTTTAACTCAAATGCTTTTTACCGTTCCCAGTCCAACTGCTTATAAAACAGGCGGACCTTATCAGTCCGCCGTACATACAATTTCACATTTATTTTAAATCTATCTGAATTTATTTTGCTGCAATTGGTTTGATTGTATTTAAAACCAATCCAACAAGGTATACGATGATTGCGGCAACTATTGCCTCAATGACTCCGTTAAAGCTGATGACTCCGGTGATAACGCCCAGCACCGCGTTTCCTGCCACACCGATTGCATCTGCATAAGCATCCTTGTAAAGCACGAAGATTGAGCCCATTACAAGCAGTGTATTGGTCATGGCACCAGCTACACCTGCATATACAAACGGAATAACCTGTATGCTCTTTCTGATAAATACAGCCTCAACTACTATAAATACTACAGCTCCGACTGCTATGCCGATTCCTAAAGCGGCTGCCTGTGAAAGTGACTCTGACATCTTGCCGAGGAATGCATATACTCCGAATGCAAGGAATACTGACATGAGCACATTTAAAACTGTACCCCAGAGATTTTTCTTCTCTGACGCAAGCACCTTTTTGATGCCTATATATACAAAATAAGGTATAACACCTACTAAAATTCTTGGAACAAATGCTATGAATAAGCTCTTAAATATACCTGAGGTTCCGACCAGGGATGCGGCAAGCACCGGCGAAAATACAAAGGATGAAAGAGTTCCTCCGACTATAGTTGCCTTTAAACAACTGGTAAATCCGAATACAAATCCAAGGAATGCTCCCTTTTTAGGTCCGCAGAAAAGTGAACCAAGGATTACCGGAATGTGAATAATCGTAGCGTTGATAACTACGAGCGGAATATATCCGAGTGGTGTGAATGCCATGATAATGATAATGGCTGTAAATAAACCTGTCAGTACAAGTTCGTTTGTTTTTGAATTGCGCATTGTTTTTCCTCCTTTTGGTAAAAGCCCATATGGGTCTCGTCCTAATTCTGTTATGCTGTGATTCTGTCACACGGCATAAAAGCGCACATGAAAATTGTATGGCTGCTGGATTCTCGTATGAGTAACCCGCATTTATGTATCATACCACCGGATGCGTGATGTGTAAATACAAATTTGTTATATTTTTAACAAAATGTGTTGTCGCAGTGCAAATCACTGACATATACATCGATGTCTTACATATGCTGCATTGTATCTCACAAGCGTGAAAAAAATACCCCGGACATCGTATAAATGTCCGGGGAAATTATTTATTCTACGGTAACTGATTTTGCAAGGTTACGTGGCTGGTCAGGGTTTAAGCCCTTTCCTGTTGATGTGTAGTAAGCGATAAGCTGACAGATTATAACTGACTCGAAAATCACAAACTCATCCGGTGCCTGTGGGAGTGAGATATGCACATCACAGATTGACTTATCTGTAATATCCTTGTCCTTGCTAAGAAGGATAACGTATGCGCCTCTCGCCTTTACCTCGCGGATATTTGAGATGACCTTGCTGTATACATGGCTCTGTGTAGCAACTGCGATAACCGGAACACCATCGCTGATGAGCGCGATTGTACCGTGCTTTAACTCTCCTGCTGCATAAGCCTCAGCATGAATATAAGAAATCTCTTTGAGTTTGAGTGCGCCCTCCATGCTTAATGCATAATCAAGTCCTCGGCCTATGTAAAACGCATTTGTAGCATTTGTCATTCTCTTCGTAAGCTGTTCAATCTCAGGTGCCTGTGTGATAACTGACTCAATGAGATTTGGAACCTCCTGCAGATTCTCAATAAATGTCTTTGCCTCTTCCTTGGTCATACGGCCGGATACAAGACCAATCTTGCATCCAATCAGGTAAAAGCTTGCCACCTGAACTGTGTATGCCTTGGTACTTGCCACGGCAATCTCAGGACCTGCGTGTGTATAAAGTACATAGTTGCTCTCACGGGCTATTGTTGAGCCCTTTACATTTACGATAGAAAGCGTCTTTTTAGTATACTTATTAGCCAGACGAAGTGCCTCTAAGGTATCGATTGTCTCACCTGACTGTGACACAAAAATAACCATTGACCTGTCTGTGAGAACAGGCTGCTCATATCTGAACTCTGATGCAATCTCAACAGAAACAGGAATACCAAACTTGTTCTTTAAAAGAGCTTTTCCGACCATTCCTGCATACATAGCTGTACCACAGGCTACAACTGTTATGTCGCTTATATCCTCGAAGAACGAATCAGGAATATTATCATCCTCAAAGCAAGGAAGTGAATCCTTGATTCTTGGAGTGATAGTCCTTGTGATAGCTGTCGGCTGCTCATGAATTTCCTTGATCATGAAATGCGGATATCCATCCTTCTGAGCTGCCGTTACATCCCAGTTTACCTCAAGATAATCCGGCTCAACTTTCTTACCCTCTAAATCCTCCATTTCGATTCTATCAGCAGTCATTGTCATGATAGTGTACTCCGGAAGTATAAAATAGCGCTTTGAATATTTGATAAACGCTGTAAGATCTGATGCAATAAATGCTCCGTCATCGCAATATGTTGCAACCATCGGGCTTACATTTCTGACAGCAAAAATCTTTCCCGGCTGATCCTTGAACATGATACAGAACGCAAATGAACCCTGAAGCTCTGCTACTGCCTTCTTAATAGTAGCCTTTGGATCTCCGTCATAGAGCTTGTTGATAAGAGCCGCTGCTACCTCTGTATCTGTCTCAGATATAAGAGAGTCTGCAAGATCAAACTTGTTTACAATCTCGTGGTAGTTCTCAATGATACCATTGTGGATGAGTGCGACATTTCCAACCTTGTGAGGATGAGCATTGGCATTGGTAACTCCGCCGTGTGTTGCCCATCTTGTATGTCCGATTCCACAGGTTGAATTGTTCTCATCATCGCAGATAGCTAGAAGATCCTTAACCTTTCCGACGGTTTTGCGAATAGAAATCTTGCCTGTATCCTTGAAATAAGCAATACCTGCACTGTCGTATCCACGATACTCTAACGCTGCGAGTCCTTCCGTCAAAATCTTCTGTGCCTCTAAACGGCCTGTAAATCCTATAATTCCACACATAGTGTTAGATCTCCTTTTCGATATATAATTTTAAATGTACAAATACGTAACTGTTCTGTACTGAATAGCTACTTGATTTTTATGGTTCTCTCGCTTTGTTTTGATGTCTCCATCATATTTGGCTCGAGATGCGCATCCATATATGCGTCCAGGCATCCGCCGAATTTTCGATAACCTGAAACCTCGTTAACCGGCATCATTTTACGTACCTGCCGGTGCATGGCGCTAAAGTTTTTAACTTTTCGAAATCCAATCCCTCCACATTTAATTGAACGATGTTATTCTATCACATTGGGATAAATGCCTCAATTGTAAAATTAGCCGAATTTTTCATAAATGTGGGGGTAAATTTATAATATGCGACTAGATGTCGTAGTATAACAAAGATTACGCTATATTTATGGTCAAAAAAACACAGTACTGCGATAAACAGTACTGTGTTTAAATGTATTAGTAATGTAATTTTATTGCATTATTATGCGATTATGCGTCAGCATTTGCCTCTTTAAGAGCTGCTGTAAGCTGAGGAACGATCTTCTTTAAATCTCCTACTAAGCCGTAATCAGCTACATCGAAGATTGGAGCATCCTCGTCCTTGTTGATGGCGATGATGAGATCAGACTCCTCCATACCTGCTACGTGCTGGATGGCTCCTGAGATACCGATTGCAAAGTAAATCTGTGGACGTACAGTCTTTCCTGTCTGTCCTACCTGATAATCCTGTGCTAACCAGCCGTTCTCTACTGCTGCACGAGAGCATGATACCATACCACCCTTGAAGCATGAAGCAAGGTCACGAAGCATCTCGAAGTTCTCAGCGCTTCCAACTCCACGTCCACCTGATACAAGTACCTTAGCGTCCATGATGTTCTCTACGTTACCAACTGCCTTAACGATATCCATGATCTCAACATAACGGTTGTTCTCCTCGAGTGCAGGATTGAACTCGATAACCTCTGCTGCTCTGCCAGCCTCTTTAGGAAGCTTCTGCATAACACCAGGACGAACTGTTGCCATCTGTGGACGGTTGTCAGGACAAGCGATTGTTGCGATTGTGTTTCCACCGAATGCAGGACGTGTCATGAGAAGCTGGTTGTGCTTCTGCTCCTGTCCAGGCATAGCATTGATTGGGAAATCACCAATCTCAAGCTTTGTACAGTCAGCTGTAAGACCTGTCTTAACTCTTGCTGAAACTGTTGGTCCGAGGTCACGTCCGATAGCTGTTGCACCAACTAACATGATCTCCGGCTTGTACTCGTTGATTACTGATACAAGAGCCTGTGCGTATGGCTCTGTTCTGTATGTCTCAAGTGCAGGATTGTCTACAACGATTACCTTGTCTGCGCCGTACTCACCGAGCTCTGTTGCAAGAGCCTTTACGTTAGATCCAAGAAGTACTGCAGTAACCTCTGTATTTAAATCTGCTGCTAACTCTTTAGCTTTACCGACTAACTCAAAGGCGATGTCGCTAAGCTTATTGTCTACCTGCTGTGCGTAGATATATACGCCCTTATATTCTTCTAAACCCATTTTTGGTTCCTCCATACTAGATGATATGTTTCTCTTTGAATTTCTCCATGAGATAGTTTACTGACTCTGTTGGATCAAGGTTAACCTTTTCTCCAGCTCCCTTAGGTACCTTGTCAGATGCCTTAGCAATCTTTGTAGGTGATCCCTTAAGTCCAAGATCTGAATCGTCAACATCCTTAAGGTCAGCTCTGCCCCAGACAGTTACCTCTTTGTCAAATGCATCGAAGATTCCGCCCGGTGTCATATATCTAGGCTCATTTAACTCTGAAAGAGCTGTGATAAGACAAGGCATCTTAGCCTTAACTACGTGATATCTGTCCTCGTACTGACGCTTAACGACTACAGAATCTCCCTCAACCTTGATATCCTCTGCGTATGAGATTACAGGAAGTCCAAGATGAACTGCGATCTGTGGTCCAACCTGTGCTGTATCTCCATCGATAGCCTGACGGCCTGTGATGATTAAATCATAATCGAGATTTCTTAATGCACCTGCAATTGTAGTAGATGTAGCCCATGTATCAGCTCCACCAAGTACTCTGTCTGTTACTAAAACTGCATCATCAGCGCCCATAGCCATTGCCTCACGAAGGATTGCATCAGCCTTTGGAAGTCCCATTGTAAGAACTGTAACCTTTGCGCCTGTCTCGTCTTTGATTCTAAGTGCTGCCTCAAGACCAGCCTTGTCATCTGGATTCATGATTGCAAGCATTGAAGCTCTATCAAGTGTTCCGTCAGGATTGAATTTTACTCCACCCTTTGTATCAGGAACCTGTTTAATACATACTACGATATTCATGTATTTGTTCTCCTTTATTTATTCTAAGTAGCTCTACAGTTATGATAGCTCTCTTAACTATCTGAGTAATGAGCCTGAAATAACCATACGCTGAACCTCTGAAGTTCCCTCGTAGATCTCTGTAATCTTAGCATCACGCATCATACGCTCTACATCGTACTCACGGATATATCCGTATCCACCGAATAACTGAACGCACTCTGTTGTAACAGCCATAGCGGTCTCTGCTGCGAATAATTTAGCCTTTGCTGCATCTACTGAGTAAGAAACCTTAGGGTTCTTAGCAAACTCTGCCTTCTTCATTGCTGCTGCGTATACAAGATACTTAGCTGCATCGATACGTGTAGCCATATCTGCAAGCTTGAACTGTGTATTCTGCTGCTGTGCGATTGAACGGCCGAACTGCTTTCTTTCCTTTGTGTACTCGATAGTTCTCTCTAATGCGCCCTCTGCAATACCAAGTGCCTGAGCAGCGATTCCGATACGTCCACCATCAAGTGTATGCATAGCGATTGGGAAACCTCTTCCCTCTTTTCCAAGTAATGCATCCTTTGGAATACGTGCATCCTCGAAGATAAGCTCGTATGTAGATGATCCACGGATACCCATCTTCTTCTCTTTTGTTCCGAATGAGAATCCAGGTGTTCCCTTGTCTACGATGAATGCAGAGAAGTTCTTCTTCTTGCGTCCACGCTTGTCCTCTGTGATGCTTGTAATAGCGATGATGATGTAAACATCAGCAACCTTACCGTTTGTGATGAAGCACTTAGATCCGTTAAGAACCCACTCGTCTCCGTCTAAAACGGCCTTTGTCTGACATCCCTGTGCATCTGTACCAGCGCCCGGCTCAGTAAGACCGAAAGCACCGATCTTCTTGCCTGAAGCAAGGTCAGGAACATATTTTTTCTTCTGCTCCTCTGTACCGAATGTCATAATAGGATCGATACAAAGTGATGTATGAGCAGATACAATAACGCCTGTTGTACCACAAACCTTTGATAATTCTTCTACACACATAACGTATGTAAGTGGATCACAGCCCTGTCCGCCGTACTCCTTTGGTACAGGAATGCCCATGAATCCATATTTTCCCATCTTAGCAACTGTCTCTGCTGGGAATACCTCTGTCTCGTCAGTCTCCTGTGCAAGAGGTTTAACTTCTGTCTCTGCGAACTGTTTGAAAAGGTCGCGAGCCATCTCATGTTTCTGATCTAAAGTGAAATCCATGATTTATTCTCCTTGATTTTGTTTTGTTATTGAATTCTTATATAACTTTATAGTTTATATATAAGCTACATAAGACCTATATTTTATAACGTATATATGTTATATAAAGCCTACTGTGCGTCTACAGGTGTCTTTGTGCGGTCTGCGTTGTAAACGTAGAATCCCTTGCCGCTCTTGCATCCAAGGTTTCCGCCTCTTACCATCTTGCGAAGGAGTGGGCATGCACGATACTTGCTGTCACCTGTCTCATTGTAAAGAACGTCCATGATTGCAAGGCAGATAGGTCTAAGGTCCGATGAAATCTCCAAGCTCTAATGGTCCCATTGGATGGTTAGCACCAAGCTTCATAGCTGCATCGATTCCGGCGATATCTGAAACGCCCTCCATCTTGATGAAAGCAGCCTCGTTGATCATTGGGATAAGGATACGGTTTACTACAAAACCGGCAGCCTCGTTAACCTGTACAGGTGTCTTGCCGATCTCCTCTGCAATCTTCTTGATTGCATCAACTGTCTCAACAGGTGTGTTAACACCTGCGATAACCTCTACTAACTTCATACGGTCAGCAGGGTTGAAGAAGTGCATACCGATTAATGGACGTGTAAGTCCGTTTCCAATCTCTGTGATTGAAAGTGATGATGTATTTGAAGCGAAAATACACTCTGGCTTAGCAATCTTGTCTAACTCAGCGAATGTAGTTTTCTTAACCTGCATATCCTCGAAAGCAGCCTCAACGATGAGGTCACAATCCTTGCAGAGATCTTCTTTTAAACCAGGAGTGATGCTTGCAAGAATGCCGTCAACCTTCTCCTGTGTCATTTTCTCTTTTGCTACAAGTCTTGCATATCCTTTTGCAATCTTGTCTTTTCCGCCTTCAGCCCACTCCTGCTTAATATCGCAGAGTGCTACCTCGTATCCATCTACCTGTGCGAATGCTTTTGCGATTCCCTGGCCCATTGTACCAGCACCGATAATTCCAACCTTCATTTTAATTCCTCCTAAAATATATTATGGCGCAAAAAGCTTTAAGTGCTAAGCCTCTGCAGCATAACTTAATCATATATATAAACTGATGTGAATAAACTAATTCACACTACAAGGGGATGCACCTGCATCCCCTCATATATCTATTGGCAAAGAAAATTAGTACTTCTCAACGATAGTAGAACATCCCATTCCACCACCGATACAAAGTGTTGCAAGACCTCTGTTAGATCCTCTCTTCTGCATCTCATGTAATAATGTAACAAGGATACGACAGCCTGAAGCTCCTACAGGATGTCCGAGTGCGATAGCACCACCGTTTACATTTACCTTGCTCATATCGAAACCAAGATCTCTTGCTACAGCGATTGACTGTGCAGCAAATGCCTCGTTTGCCTCGATAAGATCGAAATCATCAATTGAAAGACCTGTCTTTGCAAGAACCTTCTTTGTAGAAGCTACCGGTCCAACACCCATGATCTCAGGCTCAACTCCGCCAAGTGCTCCTGCTACCCATGTAGCTAATGGCTTAACACCGAGCTCCTTAGCTTTCTCTTCGCTCATTACAACTACTGCTGCAGCACCATCATTGATTCCTGATGCGTTACCAGCTGTAACAAGTCCGCCCTCTTTACCTGAGCAGCAACGAAGCTTAGAAAGAGTCTCTACTGTTGTTCCGGCACGAGGTCCCTCGTCCTTTTTGAACTCAACAATTTCTTTCTTAACCTTAACAGGTACAGGAACGATCTCATCATCGAACTTGCCTGCTGCGATAGCTGCCTCACACTTCTGCTGTGAGTTTGCTGAGAACTCATCAAGCTCTTCACGAGTGATGCCGTATTTATCACATACGTTCTCAGCTGTGATCATCATATGATAGTGGTTGAATGCATCTGTAAGAGCATCGTTAACCATTGTATCGATGATTGTTGCATTGTTCATTCTGTATCCGAAACGTGCCTTTGTCATAGCGTAAGGAGCCATTGACATGTTCTCCATACCACCGGCAACAACGATATCAGCCTCACCGGCTTTGATCATTGTAGCAGCGTCGTTTACACACTTAAGACCTGATCCACAAACGACATTGATTGTGATAGCCGGAACCTCGATTGGAAGTCCTGCCTTGATAGAAGCCTGACGAGCTACGTTCTGTCCCTGAGCTGCCTGGATAACACAACCCATCTTAACCTCGTCAACCATCTCAGGAGCAACACCTGCACGGTTTAAAGCCTCCTTAATTACGATTGCACCTAAATCTGCGGCTGGAGTATTGCTTAATGCTCCGCCCATTTTGCCGATTGCTGTACGGCAAGCACTTGCGATTACAACTTTCTTTGCCATTATATTATCTCCTTTAAATTGTATTGCACATCCGTGCTGTTAATTTTTTAACAAAGTTATTATACTACAAATTTATGTAAAAATCAATTGCTTTTGTTAATAATTTGTCAAAATTCTATTAAACTTTGCATATTTTTCATTTTATAAACAATCCCCGGACAGCATATCCGATATACTGTCTGGGGATAAAATATATTCTATATACTTTTAAAGATTCTTAACTGTTGCAATGTCAACCGGTGTCTTCTTGTCAGAAGCAGTCTCTAATGCATGTGCAAGTGCATTGGCTGTATCCATGGCTGTGATACAATAAACACCTGTCTCGATTGCATTTCTTCTGATAAGGAAGCCGTCTCTTGTCTTGTCTCCGTTACCCTGTGTAGGTGTATCGATTACAAGGTCTATCTTGTGTCCAAGGATAAGATCCATGACGTTTGGAGACTCCTGTGATATCTTGTTTACGCGAAGAGCATTTACTCCGTGCTCCTGTAAGTACTTTGCAGTGCTTCTTGTGGCGTAAATCTTGTATCCAAGCTTCTCAAAACGCTTTGCAACGCCTACTGCCTCAGGCTTGTCGGCATCCTTTACAGTCATAATCATCTGCTTGTACTTAGGAAGCTCGACTCCCGCACCCTCAAATGCCTTGTAAAGCGCACCGTTGAAGGTCTTGTCTATTCCAAGACACTCTCCTGTTGACTTCATCTCAGGTCCGAGTGAAATCTCAGCGCCACGCAGCTTCTCGAATGAGAATACCGGCATCTTGATTGCAATGTAATCGGCTGTCGGAGCAAGTCCAGGTGTGTAGCCCATGCCCTTTATTGTCTCGCCCATGATGATTCTTGCTGCGAGGTCTACGATTGGAATACCTGTAACCTTGCTGATGTATGGTACTGTTCTTGAAGAACGTGGGTTTACCTCGATAACATAGATGTTGTCGTCCATATCGATAAACTGGATGTTAATCATACCAACAACATGGAGTGCCTGTGCAAGTCTCTTTGTATACTCAACCAGAGTCTCTTTTGCTTTTTCTGAGATAGTATGTGCAGGGTAAACTGAGATAGAGTCTCCTGAGTGTACTCCTGTACGCTCGATGTGCTCCATGATACCCGGAATCAGGATATCTGTACCGTCACAGATTGCATCAACCTCAATTTCCTTACCCATAAGGTACTTATCTACAAGGATTGGATGATCCTGTGTGATTGTGTTGATGATGCCGATAAACTCTTCGATTTCATCATCATTCCATGCAATCTTCATACCCTGTCCGCCAAGCACGTATGAAGGACGGACAAGTACAGGGTAACCGATCTCGTTTGCTACCTTCTTTGCCTCCTCAGCTGTAAATACTGTACCACCTGCTGCTCTTGGGATACCTGTCTTCTGAAGAATCTCGTCGAAGAGCTCTCTGTCCTCGGCTGCGTCTACATCCTCAGCCTTTGTTCCAAGTATCTTGACACCCATCTTCATAAGTGCCTCTGTAAGCTTGATGGCGGTCTGTCCACCGAACTGTACAACAGCTCCGTCAGGCTTTTCAATATTAACGATGCTCTCAACATCCTCAGCTGTGAGTGGCTCAAAATAGAGCTTATCAGCAATATCAAAGTCAGTTGAAACGGTCTCAGGGTTGTTGTTTACGATGATTGTCTCCCAGCCTTCCTTGGCAAACGACCATGTACAGTGGACTGAACAGTAATCAAACTCAACACCCTGTCCGATACGGATAGGTCCTGAACCAAGTACAAGCACCTTTTTCTGTGGATTTGTCTCTGCCGCCTCATTCTCGCTGCCGAATACTGAGTAGTAGTATGGTGTCTCTGCTTCAAACTCTGCGGCACAGGTATCAACCATCTTGTAGGCTGCCACAATGCCGTTGTCGTAACGCATCTTCTTGATATCAGCCTCATCAATATCTGTAAGCTGTGAGATAACATTGTCAGGGAACTCGATACGCTTTGCCTCTTTTAACAGGTCAACTGTAAGCTCCTCTGTCTTTAAACGGTTCTCCATCTCAACAAGTATTGCGATTTTATCGATAAACCAAAGATCTATCTTAGTAATCTCGTGAATATGCTCGTATTTAACTCCACGGCGGAGCGCCTCTGCGATAACCCAGATACGTCTGTCATCAACAACTGCAAGCTGTTTCTCAAGCTCATCATCTGTAAGACCTGTAAAGTCATAAGACATAAGTGAATCAACATGCTGCTCGAGAGATCTGATAGCCTTCATAAGGGCACCCTCGAAGTTGTTGCAGATACTCATTACCTCTCCGGTAGCCTTCATCTGAGTGGTAAGTGTACGCTTTGCTGTGAGGAACTTGTCGAACGGAAGTCTTGGAATCTTGACTACACAGTAATCAAGCATTGGCTCAAAGCTTGCGTATGTCTTCTGTGTGATAGCGTTCTTGATCTCATCGAGGTGATAGCCGAGTGCAATCTTGGCTGTAACCTTGGCGATAGGATATCCTGTAGCCTTTGATGCTAGTGCTGATGAACGTGAAACTCGTGGGTTTACCTCGATAACACAGTACTCGAATGAGTCAGGATTGAGGGCATACTGTACGTTACAGCCTCCTGTAATCTGAAGCTCGTTGATGATATTGAGCGCTGATGTACGAAGCATCTGATACTCTTTATCTCCAAGTGTCTGCGAAGGTGCTACTACGATTGAATCTCCTGTATGCACACCGACCGGGTCGATATTTTCCATGTTACATACTGTGATGCAGTTGCCGTTGGCATCACGCATTACCTCGTACTCGATTTCCTTCCAGCCTGCGATACATCTCTCTACGAGAACTTCTCCGACACGTGACAGGCGAAGTCCATTTGAAAGTATGTCGATAAGCTCCTGCTCATCGTGAGCAATTCCACCGCCGGAACCGCCGAGTGTAAATGCAGGACGAAGAACTACAGGGTAACCAATCTTGTTGGTAAATGCAATACCGTCCTCGATATTCTTTACAACCTGTGAAGCCGCGATTGGTTCACCGATTTTCTCCATGGTATCCTTGAAGGCCTGACGGTCCTCAGCCTTGAAGATGGTCTCTGCTGTTGTTCCGATAAGCTTTACTCCATGCTCATCAAGGAAGCCGCACTCAGCGAGCTCCATGCCGAGATTGAGTCCTGCCTGTCCACCGAGTGTAGGAAGGATGCTGTCAGGCTTTTCTTTTATAATAATCTCTTTTAATGACTCAAGAGTAAGTGGCTCGATATATACCTGATCCGCAATCTGCTTATCAGTCATGATAGTTGCAGGGTTTGAGTTTACCAGACATACCTCAACGCCCTCCTCTTTTAAGGAACGGCAGGCCTGTGTTCCTGCGTAGTCAAACTCTGCGGCCTGTCCGATTACGATTGGACCGGAACCGATAACTAATACTTTTTTAATATCATTATTTCTTGGCATTACTGGTTACCTCCCATCATGTTAATAAAGCGGTCAAAAAGATATGCTGAATCCTGTGGTCCAGGGCATGCCTCCGGATGGAACTGAACTGTGAAGATATTCTTGTTCACATACTTAAGTCCCTCATTAGTGCCGTCGTTGACATTTATAAATGCAGGCTCAGCCACATTAGGATCAAGCTTATCTGTGTCAACCACATATCCATGGTTCTGGGAAGAAATATAAACACGGCCTGTTGCAAGATCCTTAACCGGATGGTTTCCACCTCTGTGTCCGTACTTCATCTTGTGTGTATCTGCGCCTGTTGCAAGTGCCATGAGCTGATGTCCGAGGCAGATTGCAAAAATCGGCACATTGCTGTCATAAAGCTTCTTTATTTCCTTTATAATATCTACACACTCCTTTGGATCTCCAGGTCCGTTTGAGAGCATGATTCCGTCAGGATTGTCACCAAGTATCTCTTCAGCGGTTGTGTGTGCAGGGTAAATTGTAACTTCACAACCTCTTTCATTGAGTGATTTGGCGATGTTGTTTTTGGCACCGAAATCCATGAGGGCAACCCTCTTTCCTTGGCCCTTTAAAACCTTTTTCTCAGTGCATGTGACCTTGTCAACCACATTGCCTGTAGTATATGCCTTGAGCTTTGGAATAATCTCATCGAGATTGTAATTCTCATTTGTGGTAATCATTCCGTTCATAGTACCCTTTTCCCTGAGAATCTTTGTAAGCGCACGTGTATCAATGCCGGCCACTCCCGGAATATCGTTTTTCTTGAGAAAATCCTGTATAGTACCCTCGCAGCGGAAATTGCTTGGCATACGTGACAGCTCTCTTACTATATATCCATCCGGCCATGGTCTTTCTGACTCCATATCCGGTGTGATTCCATAATTTCCGATAAGTGGATAAGTCATTACAACAGCCTGTCCTGCATAGGAAGGATCTGTAAGTACCTCCAGATATCCTGTCATTGATGTGTTAAATACTATCTCACTAATGACTTCCCTTGTTGAACCAATGCTGGTTCCGGTAAATACATTACCATCTTCAAGAATTAAAAATGCTTTCATCTTTACCCTGCCCTTTCGTGTTATACTTTGTAACCATAAGCTTCTTAGCTGCAACTAACCTTACGTCTGCGCAAAAAAAAAGAGGGCGTCTCTTTTTTCTTATAAAGTGTAATTGCATAGTATATCTGCTTAAATTGTAAAAAGTGTATCATAATACAGCTGATTTTTCAACTGTTTTTTGTTACATAAATATGCATATTTATGTATACAATATTAGTTACTGTTCACACCAAAGTATGTCCGGCAACTATTACAGTCCATTAAAAGTGCATCTGAGCGTTTACGGAGTAAGCCCCGCGCATACCGCATATATCAGGCCCGAAAAAAATACAAGGCATGTAAAACCAACGGAAATTGCAATAAAAGTCTTATCAGCTATACGACGCGGTGTATACTCAATCTGATATATGCTTTTTGCTGTCATAGGAACGTACATATCGCTTTGTCCATTGTTAAAGCCTCCCTGACATGTGCTCTTAAAGCCCACACGCCTGAAGTAGTCTGCCATGTATGCCGGCATTGCATTTACCGACACCTGCATGAGATTAAGCTGCATGCGCGCATATATTCTTGCTCTCTCCAGAAGCTTTTTTCCAGTTCCGCGCCTCAGGTACTGCGGATGCACGTACAGCATGGTGATATGCCCCTCGTTTGTCATACCGCACACTCCGCACAGCACATTGCTCTCAAAAGCACCAAATACTACAAGAGCACCGGTCCTTTCCTCCTCTGTCAGCCTGTCCGCATCCATATATTCATCAAAATATCGATGACAGTCCTGTGTCCGAAAGCAGCCTCTGATTGCGATATTGTATATACTTACCGCAAAGGCACATGCCCCTTTTATCTCTTCATTTGTAAGTTTTCTTATTTTCATCAGATAGTCTCCTCCACTATTCTGTCTCTAAGCCCGCTATAGCGTCTCTGCTGTGAGTTGTTTTGTATCATCTCGTAAAATGTCTGTTCGTCACCCACTATGGTAACACATTTCTTTGCTCTTGTAACCGCCGTATAGAGCAAATTTCTGTTCATAAGCATTCTCGGGCCGCTCAAAAGAGGTATAACGACCGCTGGGTACTCACTTCCCTGCGACTTGTGTATAGTAACCGCGTATGCAAGTTCAAGCTCCTCCAAAAGCTTAAACGGATACTCCACCTTTCTGCCCTCGTCAAAGGATATGGTCATGGTCTCGGCAAAATCGTTGATTTCCTCAATGATACCTGTATCTCCATTGAAGATTCCCATGCCCTTATCCACACAAAGTCCGAATTTTGTCCTAATTTCCCACTCTATCTGATAGTTGTTCTTTATCTGCATCACCTTGTCGCCCTCGCGGAAAATCGTGCCCCTGTATTCTTTTTCGCGCTTGCTCTTGTCTGCCGGATTCATATACGCCTGCAATATACCGTTTAGACGTTCCACTCCAAGGAGTCCCTTTCTCATAGGCGTAAGCACCTGTATATCATACTCTGTAGCATTTACAAACTTAGGAAGCTTCTGCTTTATCAGCTGTAATGTAACATTTATTATCTTGTCGGCATCATATCTCTTTAGAAAAAGAAATCCATGCTCTTATTATCTAACGATACCTCTTCTCCATTATTTATCTTGTGGGCGTTTACTATAATATCGCTCGTGCTCGCCTGACGAAAAATCTTTGTAAGCTTTACCGTGTGGAAGGCACCTGAATCAATAATATCCTTTAGCACGCTGCCCGGTCCCACGCTCGGAAGCTGGTTCACATCTCCTACAAGTATGAGTCTCGTACCTGCCACAACCGCCTTTAGCAATGAGTACATGAGTGATATATCAACCATCGACATCTCATCTATGATGATTACATCCGTCTCGAGCGGATTCCTTTCATTTCTCTCAAAGCCAGCTGTGCTTCCTGTGTCCATGCCGCCGTTTAACTCAAGCATACGGTGGATTGTGCGTGCCTCGTAGCCTGTCGTCTCACTCATGCGTTTTGCCGCCCGGCCTGTCGGTGCAGCCAGAAAAATATCCATGCCCTCCAGCTCAAAATACTTGATAATAGTATTGATAGTGGTGGTTTTTCCTGTTCCGGGTCCTCCGGTAATGACTAAAAGGCCATTTCTGACTGCTTCCTTCACCGCCTCAGCCTGGTGCTCATCGAGCTCCATCTCTGTCTTTTTCTCTATATTTCTGATTGCAGCCTCTATCTCGATATCCGGCACATCATACGTCACATCAAGCTGCTTTAGCATGGCTGCCGTGTTTGCCTCCATATAATAAAAGGTGTTAGCATAAATCTGGGTTATATCATCCTTTAACTGCATGACAATCTTCCTGTCCATGGCCAGATTCATGTAATGTGCCTCAACCTGCGAGCTTTCCACTCCGAGCAGATATACAGCACGCCTCGTAAGCTCCTCCATCGGCAGATATGTATGTCCGTCCATGGCAGCCTGCTGCAAAACATACTGTATACCGCTTTTTATTCTAAAATCAGAATCAGTCTTGATGCCAACCCGCGCCGCTATCTCATCTGCAGTTTTAAAGCCAACTCCGTCGATATCATCCGCCATGCGATACGGATTTTCCTTGAGCACACTGTATATCTCTCCGCCATACTTATTATATATCTTCACAGCCAGATTCATATTGATGCCGTACTGTTGCAAAAAAATCATGGCTTCCCTTAAGTCTCTTTTTGCATTGACCTGGTCCGCAATCTCCATAGCCTTTCTCTGGCTAATGCCCTTTACCTCAGCAAGCCTCTCCGGCTCTTCCTCTATGATGCGGAAGGTATCCTTCTTGAATCGCCTGACAATACGTGCTGCGAGCGCAAGTCCTATACCATGTATGGCTCCTGAGCCCAGATACCTCTCAATAGCCATCTCATCCTCCGGCTCCTTCTCTTCAAAGCTTACTACCTTAAACTGTCTGCCATAGGTGGCATGCTCTGTATACTCACCGTGAGCCTCTATATTTTCACCCTCAGCAATGTCCGAAAAAGTACCCACACATGTGAGCTCCTCCTCGTTCACTACAAGAACAAGTACTGTATACCCGTTTTCTGCATTTCTGTATATTATATGATCAACGTATCCTGTGACTGTTCGGTTTCCAATTGAATTTCTCCGTATCTGTGTGTTTTTATTTGCGTCTATCCATAACCACCCCACGCACATTCGTAAAACCGCACGATACTCGTGCTTTCTCGCTGCTTCGCAGCTAATTTTACTCATATGTGTGGGGGTGGCTCTATTCGAGCCACCTTGAGAAGAAGAAAACCTGCTGCTTACATGCAAGCATGACGCATCAGCTTTTCTTCTTCTCAGTGGTTCTGAATTAGTTTTATTTTTTAATATTATACCCTAGAGCATGCGTATCTGCAATTACTAAGTTTGCAACTAAAAAAGCCGGTAACCACATGCAAGCATGCCGAACCGGCTTTTTATTATCAATTATTATGATATATTGTAATTGCGCTTCATCTGCTCATAAAGCTGCTGTGTGATGTTCTCTCCGGACTTCTCCACTATCGTATCACTCATCTGCTCTATGACAGTGTCCATGAACATATCCTTGTACTGCGACATAGAGGAATCCTCATCATCACTCTTTAGTGTCATGGAATCCTTCATTTCCTTTATGACCTGCTCCACGAAATAAGACTCAAAATCCTTAAGTGTGCTCTTGAGCTCGTCCTCTGTAGAGTCTGATGACAGATTTTTCACATTATTTTTAAGCTTGTCTGCCACTGCAGACGTATTATTTGAGTTTGCAAGTGTTGATACTGCGCTTATATCCATATGCTACTATCTCCTCAAATTATTTGCTGTCTCAAGCATCGAATCCGCTGTTGTGATGGCCTTTGAATTGAGCTCGTAGGCACGCTGTGCCACAATGAGGTTAACCATCTCGTCTGCTACCTGCACATTTGATCCCTCAAGATATCCTGTCACAACCTTGCTGCTTTTCAGAGCAGGGTTTGCAGCTTCAAGCATCGGATTGCCCGAATTGGCTGTTGCTGCAAGCATGCTCCCTGACTGTTTTTCAAGACCTGACGGATTATTGAACTGATACACAGCAATTCGCTGATTCAGATTAATATAATTGCCCTGTGCAGTCATATAACCTACCGCACCATCCTCTCCAAAGCTCATCTTCTCAGCAGACACACCTGCCGGCACAGCTATAATATTACCGTTTGTATCCATGACAGGATTGCCCTGTGAATCAGTAAGTATAGTCTGTCCGTTTCCATACTGGCTCCATGTGAAGGCACCGTTTCTCGTGTAATAGGTCTGATTGTCAGTACCTCTCACTGCAAAAAAGCCATCGCCCTCCAAAGCAAAATCAGTAGGCCTCTCCGTAGAATTGAGCGGACCCTGAGTATAAGTGGATGTGGTTGCAGCCACACGGGTACCAAGCCCCACCTGCGCTCCTACCGGCTTTGCATCACCATTTCCGGATGTAGAACGGGTCTGTATCGTCTGATATAAAAGAGACTTAAACTCTGTCCTCTGACCCTTAAAGCCTGTCGTATTGACATTGGAAAGATTGTTTGCAATTGTATCTACATTTGTCTGCTCAGCACGCATACCTGTTGCGGCTGTGTAAAGTGCCCTCATCATATGGCATATCTCCTTATACTCTTCCTACATTGTTGACAGCCTTGTCTAATGTCTCATCAATAGATGTAATAACCTTCTGTCCGGCTTCATATGCACGCTGTATCGTAATCATATTGACCATCTCATTGACCACATTGACATTTGAAGTTTCTAAGGCTCCCTGTTCTATTTCGGCATCGGAAGCTATAATATTACCCCCGGCCGTCAGATTGTAGAGATTTTCACCATATTTTTCAATATAGTCATAATTATCCACATCGACAACGCCTATTGTGCCAACTAACTGATTGTTCTGTGTGATATATCCAAGTGAGTTTACCGAAAACTTCTCATTCGGGTCTACCTTTACCCAGTTTGCCTCACCGCCATCTCCACTCAATGCACCTGTCGCATTGAGCACATGGTCTCCGTCTGCTGTGACCAGATAACCGTCAGCATTGACCTTGAAAGCACCGTCTCTGGTATACTTTACACTTGTTTGGCCTGATTTGTCAGTAAATGCAACGGCAAAAAAGCCTTTTCCACCGATAGCCAAGTCTGTAGGATTGTCAGTCACCTTAAAGCTGCCCTCATCCCAGTCGGTATATGTCTCACCGAGATGCACTCCGTATGTCATGCTGCCCAGATTTTTGTGCAGTCCGTAGTTTGATGTATCCTTTATCTTTATAGCAAGTTCATTTTTAAATGAATGCGAGGTGGTTCCCTCTTTTTAAATCCATAGGTATCGGAATTGGCCAGGTTGTTCGCAAGAACATCCATGCGCTTCATCTCATTAACCATACCGGTGTGAGCGGTGTATAAGCCTTTTACCATATTTTTGTCCTTTATAATCTGATTCTGTTGATAACGTTTATCTTTAATGCCTTGTCGGCAAAATCCTTCTCTGTCATGTCGCCTGTTGTGAATGCATACTCGCCGTCAACCACATCCTCAATGTAGTCTACATGTCCGAATACAGCCTCAACCTCGCTCTTTGGTGAGTCAGTTCTCACAAAGAAGCTGTTTACACTGTCATCATAGCTTACAAGTGTGAGCTTCTCAGGCTTCCAGTCGATATAAATATTTGTGTTCTGATGCTTTGTCATATCAACAACATCTGCCACTACAGCACTTGCTGTTGGAAGCTTTCCTGCTCCACTGCCGTAGAACATAGCATCTCCGAGCACATTTCCGCGTAAAAATACGCCGTTGAACACTCCATTTACTCCTGAGAGCGGATGTGTGTCATCTATCATATATGGTGCAACGAGACAGGTATAGCTGTCACCCACCTTGCGGCTTGAAGCAAGAAGCTTGATTGCACGGTGCATTGCCTTTGCATACTTAATATCCTCAGGTGTAATCTTTGTGATACCCTCACAGTGGATATCCTCGAAATCCACCTGCTGTCCTGCAACAAGCGATGTGAGAATGGCTATCTTTCTGCATGGATCATATCCCTCTATGTCGGCTGTAGGATCCTTCTCTGCATAGCCCTTATCCTGAGCATCCTTTAATACCTCATCAAAGTCTGCACCTTCCTCTGTCATCTTTGTAAGCATGTAGTTGGTTGTTCCGTTTAAGATACCTGTGATTTCCTCAATCTCGTCTGCTGTGAGACACTTGTTGAGAGGTCTGATAATAGGGATTCCACCACCGACACTGGCCTCAAACTGGAAGTTCACTCCATGATCCCTGGCAACCTTGATGAGCTCAGCACCCTTTGCAGCAACAAGGTTCTTGTTTGATGTTGCTACCTGTTTTCCTGCCTCAAGCATTGCCTTTACGAATGTAAATGCAGGCTCAACGCCTCCCATTGTCTCTACAACTATACCGATTTCAGGGTCCTCTGCAATAACCTTATAATCATGAACTATTTTGTTCTCAATAGGTGTACCCGGGAACTCTCTTAAATCAAGCACATACTTGACCTCGATTGGCTCTCCTGCTCTCTTTGCGATTTTTTCTTTGTTGATTTCTAATACTTCTACGACACCTGATCCAATTGTGCCGTAACCCATAACTGCAATCTTCATCTTTTTGTTACTCCCTGGCTAAAATTTTTACGTAATGTATGCCCTTTAAGGACTCAATCTGCTTTGCCATATCATCCACATCATCCGACTCGGGAAATACATCCACAGATAACGTGAGTGACGCAATGCCATTTACCGGTACACTTTGGTGTATGGTAAGAATATTTGCTTTCGCATCGGCTACCGACTTAAGCACAACGGAAAGTATGCCCTGCTCGTCATCCATCTGAATTACAAGATTCACTGTCTTTCCTTTACGTCCCTCATAAAAAGGAAAATATCATCCTTATATTTGTAAAATGAGCTTCTACTTATGCCAACAGCATCTGTTGCCTCCTGCACAGATTCAAGCTTGCCCGAATCCAGCAGTCTCTTTGCCTCAACTACTTTAAGCAGCACCTCCGGTACAGCCTTTGCCCGTAAAACGAAGTAGTTTGATTTCTCCGCCATTTAGTTACCTCCAAAATGGCCGGTGTGTGTTTGTCACACACCGACATTTGTCCTTGACTCAAAGATTTTAACACAAAGATTACAGCTTTGCAACATCTTATGCTCTTGGTTTTCCACAATTACTGCAGAATTTACCTGTATTTTTTTGTCCACACTCACATGTCCACTCTGTGTTTACAGGTAATGGCTTGCCACAGTTTGTGCAGAATTTACCTGTATTTTTCTGTCCACACTCACATGTCCACTCTGTAATCTCCTGTGGCATAGGCTTGCCGCAATTACTGCAGAATTTACCTGTGTTTTTCTGTCCGCACTCACATGTCCAGCCTGACGCATCCTCCTGCTGTGTGGCACCTGAAGCCACTCCTGCTGCCATACCTGCTGCACCATTTCCCGGCGCATTCATTCCGGCTGACCTGTTATTTTGTGCCATCTGTGTAAAACCATTCATCATATTGCCCATGGTGCTCATTCCCATGCCGACCCCCATGAAGCCCTGCATAGCTCCACCACTGTTGCTGCCTGCGTTCTTGACACCCTCTGACATATTTTTGACCATATATCCCTGTGCAATAGATGGATCTGAGAGCATTGCACCCTCGTTTCTTGTGTTAATGAGCTCCTGAGACTTCTCATCATATGAAAGGCTGGCGATACCAACACTTTGTACCTCCATACCACGCATCTGATTCCAGCTTTCATCAAGACACTTGGCCATATATCTTCCAAGCTCAGATGCCTTGCTTGTGACGAATGAAATTCTTGTACCATCCGCTGACATCTGGTTGATGGCAGACTGTAATGCCTCTAAAAACTCTGACAGATACTGCTCATTGATATCAGTAATCTCCACATGATCCATATTCTTTGGAATAGCCTCTGCATAAAACTGAAGCGGATTCACAATTTTGATGGAATATGTACCATGGGCACGAAGGAAAAGCTCCGCATTATAAAATGTATCATAGTAGTTTATAGGATTTCTCGTACCAAACTTGATTCCCTTGATTTCCTGAAGGTTGATATAATAAACCTTCTGTGACTGTGGTGTCTGTCCACCAAATCTCACACGGTCAAAGGTTTCCTTTAAAGAATCCCCAAACTGTCCGTTGAAAAGTGACGGCATAGATGAATTGCTCACCTTGTAGTAGCCCGGTTCAGCTGTGTAATCCACAATCTTGCCACCATCAACAAGTATCATAAACTGATTGTCATATACATGAATGATAGAGCCGTTTGAAACAATATCGTCAGAGCCTTTTTATTCTGCCCCCTGTTTACCAGCACACCCCTGGCATAGACTGTCTGGTCGCCTATATTATCCGGCTCAATAACCTCCTGCCATGTATCTGCAAAGCCGCCTCCAATTGCCTGTTTTACTGCCTTAATAATTCCCATTTTCTTCCTCCTTAGATATGGTTGTAATCAACTTCATGAAAGCTCTGTAGCTTCCATACTTTTATATTGACAGGCTCAACATATGAGCCACAATATTCACATTTCTTTGCTCCAAGACTTCTGACCGGAGCACCGCAATTCGGACATGTAGTGCCAACTGCACTGCCTATCCCTGCATTATCCAGCATATCTATATCCTGTATGTATACAAGCTCCATATTGTATCTGGTCTGCTTTTTATACTCTTTATCACCACTGATAAGCTTTCCTGAGGCAGTCTTGTAGTAAAAATACTCAACCGCACTCTGTATACTGATGACGCACCTTCCATCTCTTTTCACATAGTTTGAGATTTCAGTCTGATGCACCCTGATCTCGTCAAAATGCTCTGTAAAGCCAGCTGCTTCATTGCTGTCTATACGCACCTGCACCTGCTGTCTTACCTCATCAGAAGCCTCACGGTCCAGCTTGTAAATATCCTCAGTCGTGATTGCACAAAGTGCTGACACAAGCACTCTTTCTGACATTCTCTTAAACTGTTCCCAGACAAACTCCGGAAAATCCCTTTTTATCTGTGGCTCCATAAGGCGCGTCATGCCTGAAACCGACTTGGGAGTCGTAGAGACATTCTCCCTGATACGATTGATGCCCTCTGTGACATCAGGTGTACCAAGAAGACTTTCAGACAACCGTCTGACTTTAATATAAACGGTCACTCCGGCAGCTGTCAGAACTGCTAATATCGCCACAGCTATAACTAAACCCACATTTGCCTCCTTATTCTGAACGTGTTGCAAGCCACTTCAGATAACCATTGATAAATATATCTATATTGCCATCGAGTACCGCATCCGCATTACCGGTCTCCACATCTGTCCTGTGATCCTTGACCATGGTGTAAGGCTGAAGCACATACGAACGTATCTGGCTTCCCCAGCCAATTTCCTTGACCTCGCCTCTGATGCCAGCCTCCTTTGCAGCATTCTCTTCCTGCTTTAAAAGATACAGCTTTGCCTTTAACATCTGCATGGCTTTGTCCTTGTTCATATGCTGTGAACGCTCATTCTGACACTGTACCACGATCCCTGATGGAAAATGTGTGATACGAATAGCTGACGAAGTTTTATTGATATGCTGTCCTCCTGCTCCACTTGAGCGGTAGGTATCAATTCTGATATCCTCGTCCTTCACCTCAATATCGAGATCCTCCTCAATATCCGGCATGACATCACATGATACGAATGAGGTCTGCCTTTTTCCCGCCGCATTAAACGGCGAAATACGAACAAGCCTGTGCACACCCTTTTCAGACTTTAGATACCCATATGCATTCTCTCCGTTTACCTGGAAGGTAATGGACTTGATACCGGCTTCATCGCCATCAAGCGAATCGAGTACCTCAAGGGTAAAGCCCTTTTTATCAGCCCACTTCGAGTACATACGAAACAGCATGGCCGCCCAGTCACACGACTCGGTACCACCTGCACCTGCATTGAGCCTCAGAATCGCATTGCATTTATCATATTCTCCCGACAAAAGAGTCTTCATTCTGATACCGTCATATGTGCTCTCAAAATCATCAAGCATCTGCTGTATCTCGGGTATAAGTGACTCATCGTTCTCCTCATAGCCCATCTCAATCATCGTCTCTATATCTTCGTACTGTTCCTTGAGCTTTGCGTATGTAGCTACATCATCCTTCATACTCTTAAGCTCTTTCATCTTGCTCTGTGACTTCTCCGGGTCATCCCAGAAGTCAGGAGCTTCCATTTCTCGCTCTAATTCCTGGATTTTTCTCTTATTAGCCAGGTCAAAGTGAATCCCTCACTTCCTGTAGTGGGGCTTTGTAGCCTTGGAGCGTGGACTTGAAATTATCCAACTCTACCACAGAATCACCTCTTTCTTTGCATTTTAGACGCTTTGTGGCTTTAATGACGCTTCCCGCATTCAGGCTGTGTGGTGCGGCTGTCACATAGTATATTCCTCTGAAAAATATGAAGTCAGCCACGGGATTTTTTCGGATAGTGATTTTTTATTTTCACTTTGTTTCATTCATATTTTTAATGGAACCCCGTGGCAGTTCATATTTTTCTTCGGAACATGCTATGTGCCGTCCGTAAACCTGGGTTTACTGGGCGGGAAGCTGGTTGTGGCACATATTAAAAACGTATGTTATATGCCATGTTTTTTCGGCCAGCGTCAATACTTTTATTATACAGATTAAATGTGAAAACTGCAACTAAATTTGGCACTTATAATCATACCTGTCATCACGCTTGTTATCATGACTGTTACTGTTCACACCTAACAGTGTTGTGACTGGCAACGATTACAGCCCACTTATCTTCGTGTCTTCATGTTTTCATATTTTCTGTTTCACAGCTCCTGCTGTATGCTTCGCATGCGCCACATGTGTAACAAGTGCAATAAATAGCAGCATAATGATACCGCCTGTGGTATCAATCAGTACGTCCGTGAATCTGCCGGCCCGGCCGGGAACGAACAGCTGATGGATTTCATCTGTGCAGGCATACAGGAAGGTCACGCCTATCGGAATCACAAATCTTCTTCTGCCATGCAAAAACGAAAATGCCACATATCCAAGCAATGTGAGAATGGCATACTCACTCATGTGGGCACATTTTCTAACCGGATAGTCTATAAGCTCCGCCTTATCGAGCAGCTCCTTCTCATCCCAGTGGCTTGCGGTAATGGTATTGACCACAGAAACTATGCGATAGCTGACGCTGCCGCTGAGCTCAGACGACTCGGTATCCGGCTCCGCCGAAAACATAAAGATGACTACCATCCAGCACAGCATGAGAAAGCATGCAATCTTATTTAAGCTTTTCATTCATCACCTCAATCGCTTTCTGAATCTGTACATCATACTTCATGTCATAGTCTGCATTTGTATCTCCTGTATATTCATAATCGACCTCTACATCAGGCTCGATACCCTTTTTGTGGATATTGTGGCCGTTTGGTGTGTAGTACTTCGATGTGGTAATCTTTACAGCGTCGCCATCGGAAAGATTGTAAATAGTCTGTACAATTCCCTTTCCAAATGTCTTTTTGCCTACAAGTGTTGCATCAATATAACCATCCTCATTGTAATCCTTCATGGCTCCCGCAAAAATTTCAGACGCACTTGCGCTGTTTTCATCGACAAGCACTACGATAGGACAGTCAATCTGTTTTCCATCGTCATCACCAAAGGTCTGGATATTTCCGTTTTTATCCTTTGTATACACGACAGTTCCTGCAGGAAGCTTGCCAACTGTTTCTGCCGGAAGCAGTCTGTCAACCATTTCTGTCACTGCGGTAAGTAGTCCTCCCGGATTAGCACGCAAATCCACTATAAGGCCTTTCATACCCTGATTTGTAAGTCCGTCAAGTGCATCCTCAAACTGACTTGCCGTGTTTGTCTGAAACTCGCTGACCTGGATATATCCCACTCCATTGTCAAGCAGCTTGCTGTCCACTGATGGCAGCTCAACATTTTTACGCTCCACCTCAACGGTAAATGGGTCAGCCTCCTCGCCACGTCTGATTTTAAGCGTAACCTTAGTGCCCTCCTTACCTCTGATTTTGGCAACAAGCTTTGTGAGATCCTCGGATGTTGCCTCAACACCATCAACAGAAACTATTTCGTCATCCTTTTTAAGTCCCGCTTCCTCAGAAGGTGTACCACTGTATACCTTCGAAACTGTCACCTGCTTTGTGTTCGGGTCCTGCTTTAACGCAGCCCCGATACCATAATAAGTGCCTGTCGTGCTAATTTGCAGTTCCTTATACTCATCCGCTGTATAATAAACCGATAAGGATCATTTAGTCCCTCCATCACACCATGCAGCAGACCGTTTTCCAAATCATCCTTATCGTAATCCTCATAGTAATACTCGTCTATGTAGTTCGCAAGCTCATCGATTTTCTGCACGGTCTTGTCGTCAAGCACATCTGCGCTTTTTTGCAACGGTATGCACGCTCCTGCCTGTAA